>ERZ772954.904-NODE-904-length-25991-cov-11.573142_pt1 | contig 25991 bp, 29 predicted proteins | sample MGYA00580684_ERZ772954 | MGnify/ENA primary metagenome ERZ772954 (study PRJEB29015, sample SAMEA2737654) | human gut metagenome | biome: human gut; feature: human-associated habitat; material: faeces | place: China | collected 2012 ...
CGTATTGCCGACTTCTTACGGATTGAACGATTTAATAAGACGGTTTTAAAAGAGGAATGTTATGTTGCCCTTCAACGTCTCACTCGTTCGAGATATCAAATGGTTCATCAACTCACAGAATGTAAACAGCACTTTCTTGAGAACCTTTACTACAAGTGTAATACGCTCTCTAAAGAACTGGATACTTCTGTTTTTGGGGCAACCATGCTTGATCTTCTTTCTGACTCGCTTTCACTTGATGAAATCGCTGAAATGGAGTTAGAAGATTTAGCGACCCTTCTACAAGAAAAAGGACGTGGTCGTTTTAGTGATCCACAAAAATTAGCTAAAACCATCAAAAAAGCCATTCGTGATTCTTATCGATTAGGTAAAGTCGTTCAAGAATCAGTAGACATTGTTTTAGCGACTTATGCCCGATTAATTCAAACGTTGAAAAAACAAATTAAAGAGTTAGAAAAAAGCATTGTGGCCTTATTCGAAGTGGTCACAGAAGCCCAATGTTTAAAAAGTGTTCCAGGTATCGGTGTGGTTTATGCCGCTGGTATTGTCGCTGAAATTGGTCAAATTGAACGCTTTGAAAATGAAGCTCAATTAGCTAAATATTGCGGACTTTACTGGAAGAAAAATCAGTCTGGAAACTTTGAATCGGAACGTACGCCACTGACGCGAACAGGGAATCAATATCTTCGTTACTATATGGTTGAAGCTGCCAACTCTATTAGACGCCACGAAGAAACTTACCGTTGTTATTATCAGAAGAAGTACAATGAAGTTCCGAAATTTAAACACAAACGAGCCCTTGTCCTTACCGCTAGAAAATTAGTGCGTTTGGTGGATACGCTACTACGTAACCATCAACTCTACACGCCGGAAAGGAGCGTATCACTCAAAAGCTAACTGATAGTTGCTTTTGAATCCTTTCTGTCTGGCGCTAAGCTAATTTTTTTAGAAATTAGCCTAGGGTCTAGTTCAGTGCGGTCAAAATTCTAAAATCTTTATTGTTTTTTTCAATCATATACTTGACTTAACACCACAAGTCTCATATAAAAGCAAGTGCAAATAAAAAGAAATACAATAAAATAGAAATTGATATGCAAGCAAAGAAATATCAAGATTTATTGAATAAAGAAATTAATGAAGATAGATTAAAACATGGTAAAAAACCTTTAGCTAAACCTGATTTAAGTGTAAAAAAAAACAAAAAATAGAGAGTAAAACAGATAAAGATAGTGGGATGTTCTTTAAAAATGAAAAGGAAAAATGCTTCGCATATTTATCTCATACAGCATGTGATAAAAATAATTTTATTTTAGACTTTCATATAACTCCTGGCAATATACATGATAGTGTAGCTTTTTCTGACTTATATAAAAAGTTAGGCTATGTTAGCTTTCTTCGTGATAAATATGGCATAAAAATAACCACACATTAGTATTTTCAATATATTGAATTCTAAGATGTGGTTATTTTTATAGATTGCTTCAAATTGTTCGTGCTTTATTAATTTTGTAATTTAATTAATTCTCAACTATAGTAATATACTTTATATCATATATCTAAGTTAATGCTAAATTATGTATTGTTTATATTTAACATACTCTTTTTCACTAAATTCAATATTGAATATTACTCCATCCTCTATATATTCAGAGTCTAAGATAGTTGCATTCTCCATTATATTAGATATCATCTTTCCTTCTGAATATGGAATTTTTAACTTAAATCTTATATAATCTTCAAATACTTTTTCACAAATAGATTCTATTAATCTATCTATTCCTATATCTCTTTTAGCTGAAATTAATATTTTATTATTATCTAATTTATCTAAATCAATTAAATCAATCTTATTATATACATAAATCATAGGAATATTATCAGCTCCTATTTGGCTTAATGTTTCATTAGTAACATCTATCTGATTTTTATAATTAGGATTAGATATATCTATAATATGAACTAATAAGTCTGCATCGCAAACCTCCTCCAGTGTTGATCTAAAAGCTTTAACTAAGTTATGAGGCAAATCGCCTACAAATCCAACTGTATCATACAGTAAAAAAGATTTGTTATTATGTAGTTTAATATTTCTAACATAAGTCTCCAATGTTGCAAATAGCATGTTTTTTTCAAATACTTTTTTATCTTCTTTATTAATAAACTTTTCAACTAATACATTCATAACTGACGATTTACCTGCATTAGTATATCCTACTAGTGCTACATTAGGTATGCTAGATTTTTTTCTTTTGTTTTTTTGAGTATTTCTTTGATACTTCAATATTTCTAATTCCTTGTTTAAACTAGCTATTCTATCTTCTATACGTCTACGGTCTAGTTCTAACTTCGTTTCTCCTGCTCCCCTATTTTTAGTACCAACTCCACCACTTTGACGACCTAGGTTTTCATTGGCACCAATTAACCTTGGGAGTTCATACTGAAGCCTTGCAACCTCTACTTGCAACTTAGCTTCTCTTGTTTTTGCTCTATTTGCAAATATATCTAGTATTAAAGCTGTCCTATCTATAATACTACACTTTACTTCTTCTTCAATATTTTTTATCTGTGATGCAGATAATTCATTATTAAATACTATTATTTCAGCATTCATCTCTTCGATTAAATCTCGTAATTCTTCAATTTTACCACTACCCATATAGAAAGTTGGATTTATCTTCTTTAAATTTTGCTCCATTTCTCCAACTATTTCTATATCACAAGCTATACATAAATTCTTAAGTTCTATTATAGATTCCTCAAAATTATTTTTGTTATTTATATTAATTCCTACAATTATTCCTCTTTTTCTCATTTTCATAATCTCCTATAATTTTATATTTAAACTTAAATATTTAAATATCACGGGATTATGACTTTTAATTATGTTAAGACAATAGCCACAACCCGTGCCTTATCCTCTTAATCTTATTGAATGTATACATCCACGTATATTCATTTTATTACCTCCTAACTTTTACCTACTTTACCGACTATAATTTTTAAATCAATCGTTATATTTTCTATATCACATTTAGTTAATTCATTTATTTGTTCTTTGCTCAAACCAGATGTTAATGGCGTCATTTTTATAAAATCTTCTAAATTATATATATTTGTTTTATAAGTGATTCTTTTATCATAGACGATTTCCAAGTTATCTTTAAATGAATTTATAACATTTTTATTAGAGTAAGTGTCTTTTTTTATTTTATCTTTTATTTTAGACCTTATCTCTTTTAAGTAGTGTTCATCTGGAATTACTTTTATTACAACTCCACCTTTGTTTAAAACTCTAGTAAATTCACTATAATTCGATGGTGAAAGTATATCTATTATTATATCAAATTTACCATTTTCAAATGGTAGATTTGATAAGTCTGAGACACTCCATAGTATGCTATTTTCGTATCTTGTAGCAAGTGAAATTCCTTCTCTTGATATATCTATTCCAAATAATTTACACTTACTATTTATTTTTTCATCTGAATATAGTTGATTTAAATAATACCCTTCTCCGCAACCAACATCTAGTACAAAATTAGCATTCTTTTTTGACGTATATTTATCCACTATATCCATTATCTCTTTAGAAAGCTCGTCATATATACCATATTCATATATTTTACTTCTAGATTCAAATAATTTTTTATCATATATTGTCTTAGCATTATTCTTTACTAAATTAACATATCCTTTTTTAGATATATTAAAGCAATGGTTATTTTCACATAATACACTACTTTCTTTTATAGATTTTATAGATTTTTTACACACTGGACATCTAAGTATTGATATATTTTCATTAAGTAATTCTCTTAAAACTTCAATCTTTTTTAATTTTCTCATTGTTCATAACCTTCCTATTTCTATTATTCATATAAAATAGCACGAAGTTATGACATTTTATTAAATTTGTTTAACGATAGCCACAACTCGTGCGCTATCCTCTTAATCTGATATATGCAAGCATTATAGCCACCTCCTTATTTTAGTTAATAAAAAAATCCGCTTGAATATAATTAAATACTCCAGCAGATATATGTCTTAAATATATTTATATAATATATATGTAGGAGTTATATCTATTATTTTTAATTTATTAATCATTCTATATAAATTTATCATAAATCTAACTCCTTTCTTGTTTTATCAAATTTAATAGTAACATAAATAATATTCACTGTAAAGTATATCGAAGTTCACAATATATAACAATTACGTACTTGTTTTTATTATAGCATTATTTTTACCAATTTATCACTAGTTAAATAAACTGTGCTCTTCTTAATTTAAAATCCTTTACTTTAGTATAAGAATATACTACATTACTTTGTACAATAAAATTCTTAGCTTTAATAGAATCTCTATCAGTTTCAAATATTCTTAGCCATTTAAAGCATTGCATATAGTTTGAGATATATTTACTTGCAACACCGTTAAATCTACCCATCCATTTCTTCAAATTACTATGAAGGCTATTGATGTGTTTACATGATTAGCCTATCCATTGATTATTAGCAGGAATTGAAGTTGGAATAATTCTTGGTAGCGGGATACTCATGCTTATTGAACATTCTTTTTATATCTCTATCACAACAAAATCATGGATACCAACACCGTATCATACCGTGTTGGTTTTCTTAGTCCACTGTTGATAATTGCTACTTCTTTAATCAGTAGATATCGTTTAGTAATCTGAGTAAATAACCGTTCATTTTTGAACCGTTATTTACGTCCTTATTTATAATATGGTTGATAATGATAAAGCCCCAATCGTTGTATAACAACAGTTGGGGCTTTATCAAATTCTATGTACTCAGATTTAGTCTGTAATTAGAAAGAACACTCTCCCGCTACTAAGAAGCCTCCTCTATTAAGCAACACCTAACCATCAAGCCCTAAAGCCCCCAACATCAGCATGATGTGGGCAAATAAGGGGATTGAATGGTTAGGGAACGTCTTGTTTTAAAAGAATTCGCTAAGTGCAAAAATCGTTAGATTTGAGTCTTAGCATACGATAAGAAAAGGCTAATGATGTGCGAACATGATTAGCCTATCTATTTAATATTAGCAGCGGGAATTGAAGTTGGAATAATTCTTGTAGCGGGATGCTCCTGATTTTTTAAAAATTCTTTTTATATCCCTATCACAAAACAACATGGATACCAACACCGCATTGATGCCGTGTTGGTTTTCTTATTATTTGTGATTGATCATTCTCCTTGAAGAGTGATAACTTTTTATGAACAACAAAATTTTTATAACTAAATGATTAGGATCATGAAGGGCTAATCGTTGCAAAGCAACAGTTAGCGACTTCATGAAAACCATGTACCCAGATTATCACTAGGTGTAGAAAAGATTTTCCCGCTACTGTGTGGCTACCTTGATTACCTGGGTAACTAACCACCAAGACACACGCCCCTACTATACGCTAGTATGTAGGGCTATGAGTGGCTTGGTAGTTCGTGAATACATAAGTTCTAGCAAAGAAAATCCAATGAGAAAAGGCGAATGATGTGTGAATATGATTCGCCTATCCGTTTTCTATTGTTATTAGGGAGAATTGAAGTAGATATGCTATATGGTAGCGGGATGGTTCCTAGTTATGATTAATGCTTTTTAAATTTATACCTAAAAGAACATGGATACCCACACCGCAGCCCTGCCGTGTGGGTTTTCTTATTGTTTGCAACCTCGTTGCTTTCTTAGAAGAGAGCCATCTTTTTTATGAACCATTCACTCTTTAGAAATTTAGTATTCTAATCATGAAGCGCTAATCGTTGCCTTGCAACAGTTAGCCGCTTCATGAACCCTCGTATGAAGACGATCACTTCGTATAGATTTTCCCGCTACTAGATTTTATCTTTATAAATTGTAACCACGTAAATATCAAGCCCACCCTCACAATACGCAGTATGTGAGGAACAAGGAGGCTTGATATTTCGTGATGAGTGTGTTTTAGAATAAAAATTCCAATCAGAAAAGGCGAATGATGCATGTGCATGATTCGCCTATCCGTTTTCTGTTGTTTTTGGAGGAATTGAAGTTGAATCATACCTAGTAGCGGGATGATTCTGGTTAGTCGAATCCTTTTTCATAACTCTCTTTATGATCATAGATAGTCCCAGCAATTGAGGATAGATCATGAACCGCTCATTGCATTTAGAATACAAAAAAGGAGGCTCCTAAGAACCTCATAAAACAGGAGATGTTTTATAAATATTGGAATGAAAAGAGAGAATATGTTATGAAGCATTTAGGGAAACTTCATAACAATTAAATTAAGGTCTATCTTGTTTAACAAGATAGATTTATCATGCCATATAATACCAAATTTTTCAATATTTTTTTGTCAAAATATAAGATAATTCAACACATCGCACCTATATTGATAGCCTAAACAACATGATTCGCCTTTTTCTCTTATTCCTTTAATAAATCAAAGGTGCATTCCCAAGCTTCTTGATACGCTTGTTGTGTGGGTTCATCAAATTCATTGTCTTTCATTAACAATGCTTTTAACAGGAATAGAGAGTTTAATCGTTCTTCAAATTGTTTTTCTTTATGTGTCATGTTTATCACCTCACTCTGCTATACTCCGACATCCCCCAATTTCCTTTTTTCTTTTTAAAATTTTAAATAAAGGCCATCCCGCTACGAGGTATTCTTCCCGAAGGAGCCCTTCACCCCCAACCCTCGGCACGAGGTGGCACAGGTGAAGGACTGGTTTGGGGAAATGTAGTTAGAGAATCTCTTGTAGCGGGATCATTCCTGGTTATGGTTAATGCGTTTTAAATCTATTTCCAAAAGATCATGGATACCCACACCGCACTCGTGCCGTGTAGGTTTTCTTATCTCCTAACTACATAGATGTTCTCTTGTATCAGAAGATTGACTTTATAAATAATAATCCCTTTTAAATGAAAAATATTAGATCATCATTCCATCCCCAATCGTTGCCTTGCAACCGTTTGGGATGGAATGCTTTCTCTCTTCTAAGATTATGTCTGAGTATGGTAGTCCCGCTACTTAGAATCATCTCCGTTCATCATCAAAAACTAAACATCAATCGCCACGCCCGAATATCGACACGATATTAGGCGAACTGGCAAGATTGAATGTTTAGTGACTGGTATATTTCAGATGAAAAATATCATAAGAAACGGCTAATGATGTCAATTCTCTTCTGACATGATTAGCCTATCCATAGCTTGTTGTTATTAGGGAGCATTGAAGTACGATGAGTTCTTGTAGCGGGATGCTCGTAATAATCAAGATAGCAGTAGTTAAAGGGAGCCCTTAAATTCATTTCTAGAATAGATGATATATCTTTTAAGAATATATTCATCAAGCGTTGTATACGGACTTTGAACCTCGGTAAATGTTTGTACTATTTAACACTGATTATTGGTCTGTACGGACTTTGTTTTAGGTTGCGTGGAAAACTCCCCGAGTTTTCAAGATTATTTTATATTCTACTCATGTCCATACACATCTATTGGGGTTTAAGGATGAGTGGATTATCTTATTATGCCTAGTTTCTTTCCTTCGCCCTTACTATTTCTCGCATGCGTTCATGATTCAAATAGTTAGAGAAATGTCTAATTTTTTAATTTATTAATAATATCAAAAAGGAGAACCTTTCGTTCTCCCAATTATTTTCTTTTCACGTATTTTGAGTTTAGGCTGATATATCCGACACCCGATTTGAGTTTTCCAAGTCCATTTTCTTCTTGAAGGATCGTATAGACTTCTCCCCGCTTAACAGTTCCCACGACTTTAGAATTAAAGTCGGCTTTTTGTCTGATGTTCAGTTCATCACAGATGATTTCAACTAAAAAGCTGCTATCTGTTGCAACAGATATTTGATTATCTGCACTTACTTTTTCAACATCTACCTCATTCATCCACGACACAATTTTAGATAATAGTAGTTGATTACCATTTACTCTAATAATCTCATATGTTGAATTTTTAACAAATGAAGCGATTATTTGCCCGGTTGCATAGGTCGTGGCTGATGCTTTCACTCGGACTTGATCGCCAACTTTAAAGCCTTGTGATGATATTACGGGTATATCATTTAAATAACTTTTAATCATTTGAATGAAGCCATTCCACCCCTTATCAAGTGTGCGATGAGGGCAATATTTATTGCTAAAATCTTGGTGTTTTTTCACCTTTTCAATACCCCAACCTCGCTCTCTTAAAAGAGTGGCGATAAAGTTTGCGGCATTTTTTTCAGCCTGATCAAAGCGTGTTCCCCCTGATTTGGAATAACAGATTTCTATGGAAATTCCTTTTCGATTCCCTTCGCCATTCCCATCTCCTGCATGCCAAGTATTACGGTTAATCGGTACACCTTGGACAACCTCTTGATCATCGACGGCATAATGAAAGGAGACTTGATTTTTATTACGAATCATATAGGCAACCTCATTCTCTGCTGTTGCATCATTAGCGGTATTATGAACGACGATAAATTCAGCAGTCATGGAATGTGGACATTTTACCGAATAGTTTTCTGATGCGACTAAATTTTGTTTAATAATATACATTTTTATTTTTCCCCCTCTAATGTAACTTTTAAGCGTTCCACCGATTTCATAATAAAGTTTGGTAATGGTACCCCAACTTCCCCTAAATTCTCAAACAAGCTCACGAGTTCAAAGAGTCCAAAAAAGCCTAACATGACATGGCTAAGTCCAATACATGTCTGTTGAAGCTTGAACACGTCTAACACCTCACTTGGAATGAGCGAAACAAAGTTTAATTCCACAAGAGAATCTACCACAATAAATACTAATAACGCCAATAAGACCCCTGCTTTTCTAATAAGTCCGTTCGTTCCGATGGTTGAATTGATGCCCCGCTTCTGAGCGATGGCTTTAAATATTCCACTGAGAATATCACAGATCATTAAAAAAACTACCAATGTCATTCCCCCAACTGGCACACTAATTTCATGTGAAAAGACCTCTATCATTTTGGTTGCTATCACGTTTTACACCCCCTTTCAGATTAAAACGTAGCCTTCATCATTTACTTAGTTTGGCTCGACTAACAGGACTCAACCCCAACTGAACACAACCTTGCCAAAAAATCTTCTGATAGTCTTTTTCAATGTTAGCCGCAGGATTTTTAACGAGCTTTTCCCCTTGCTGAATCAATAGTCCTTCTTGATCTAGTGATTGTCTTGCTTGTCGCATTCGATAAATCGCATAGGCGGTCATTTCAATACAATCAATATCCAAATTACTTAACACATCTGCCCCCTCTAAATGCCAGGCAATCGCCTCATACAACCTTTTGACTTCATCAGGCAATCCCTCTCTTGCACTAAAAACCTTGTCATAACTTCCTCTTAATCTGTTTTCCATTTTCACTTCCCCTTTCATTGATCGTTATAAAAAAAGCCATTCAAACGAACGGCATAAAAGAAAAATATAAGAAACTTTAGATTATCCACAAATGAGCATTAAAAACATTTGTTTAAAGAATAGATATTAGTAATGGAGGAGATTTTGCAACGCTTGGTCATCGTTACAATAACAATTATACTTCGATTTACGTTTTCATCCCATTAACCCCACTCCTCACGTATCACCTCGTATGTGTATAGCACATCAGTAGAAAACTAAACATCATTGCAAACTCGGGGAGTTTGCCACATAACCTAAAACAAAGTCCGTACAGACCAATAACAAGTGTTAAACAGTTCAAACATTTACCTAAGTCCAACATGCCGATACCAGTATTGCCTTGTATCTTAAAGACATCTCATCTTTACTGAGCGGTGAATTTAGGTGCACTCTATAAAAACTCCTCTACTGATAATCACTGCTTATATCCTAAAAAGGTAAGTCATCATCACTAACTGAGATGGAATTGATAGAATTAGTCATCGTTGAATGTAACCCACCTGCTAACGTGGTTGCTGTGACAAAGGGATTACTATAGTTTTGAGTACCAGCAGCATTCCCCTGTGAATAATAATTAGGATTTGAAAAGTTGGGATCAAACGGGTTAATATTACTTTCCATAGCGGGATTAAAAGGCTCTACAGGTTCAGCTATCGTACTACTTTTTTTAGATTCTAGAAAAGTGAATCGATTGACTAAAACTTCTGATAGATACTGGCGAACTCCCGCTTCATTCTCATAACTTCTCACTTGCAATCTCCCCTCAATCCCAATCATCGTTCCTTTTAGAACGTAGTTAGCAATAGTTTCCGCCGTTTTATTCCATGCGACACAAGTAATAAAATCCGCTTGTTGCCCACCTTGTTCATCTTTATAGGGGCGATTCACGGCTAAGGTAAATTGCACATAGTTTGTCCCGTTTTTGTTTTGCTTTAATTCAATCATTTTAGTGGTCCGCCCCACTAAAACAATATTATTAATCATCGATCTGCCTCCTTATCATACTTCACTAACCAGTAGCCTTTTGCTTGTCTGACATAATAGGGAATGTCCTGTTGTAATAAATATTCTTCTATCTCTTGTAAGTGATGACGGTAATAACAATAGATGTCACCCGAAGGCTCACAATGAATACACACACATTCTTGAGATAGAAAAGAGGTGTTTGGTTCTCCCACTTTCTGCTTCCCATCATTAATAATATTTAACTGTTCAAAGACACGCTTGATTGCTTCATCTCGTGTGACTGCCCCCTGTTTCACTCGAAAAAGCCCGTGATAATCCAGATTATACGTTTTAGCAAATGTCGATAACTTCATCTGATGCTGCTTCAAATACTCTTGTAACGTCACAGCGATTCTCCTTTCCCGCTTCAAATCATCAGTTATTTAACAAATGATAAAGTCGTTGTTCTAATTGATCACAATGCTTTGCACAAAATTCGGCTCGATTTCTCTGCTCAATGGCAACCAATTCATTATGAATCAAAAGTCTTAAAATACGTTTTGTTTCTGCCAACACTTCAATATCAAATGGATAAATCACTTCTAACTGTTTCATCTTCTCACCCTCATTCGTTTTCGTTTATCTTGCATCCGTGCATAAATATAAAACAAACCATTCCACTCACTATATCTGATTTCAACTTCTTTAAACTGATACATGGGATAGTCTCGCTCTAATTTCTCACCAATCGAATCTTGATTTAACACCATATCCATCACTTTACGCTTACTCATTTTGGTGCGATTCTTTGAGGGCTTGGGTAACACAAGATTTCCTTTACTACTTCCCCAACGACGCTTCCCCTTTAATCTAAAAGCCGTTCTTTTATACGTGTCTTCATCCTTTACCATGTACTTACAAACCCCAATGAAGTTTTCTTCTTTGTAATAATTTAACGTTCTAATGGTGGATGAACCTAGTTTCCACTTGGATTCCACTTCTGCTTTGGTTAAGCCATTATCCATAATTAAATGAAGATGGAACCGCTCGGTTCCCGTTGTTCCCTCTTCAATCACATACACATACTTCGCATTTTCTAAGCCTTTTTTCTTTCTGACTCGGTTAATCCGTCTAAAAAAATTCTTACTTAACTTTTCTGCTGCTTCTAAATTTTGTGGTTCATCTTTAAACGTTAGCGTACACCAGTAATCACCCGTATAAAAATTTTCATGAACTAATCGCATTAATTTCTTCTTCGCATTTCGATCATTCAAATTCTTCTGTTGCTCACTACTCTCACGACTTTTCTTTTGTTTAAATCGTCTCATCATCTCAGGAATCTCTTTTTTAAATGAGGGATAAATCTCTACTTCTAACTGATTTCCCGCTTTAATGGTTGCTGTGGTATAAGCCACTCCCCTTAATGACTTCACACCATCATTTAATAATTCCCCTGTTTGCTCATCAAATGATTGATCATAAAAACTCTCATAATCATAATCATCAAATACTTTTTTCTTCATCACGACTTCCCCCATTTTAACTCCCACTTATTCGACAAAATCTAAAAATGGTCGACTTGTTAATATCCTATACAAGTTCGTTAAAGAGAAGAATTTCTTCTCTTTTTGTCGAACACCTTTTCTATCTGCTTATCGTGATGAATCATTAGAAATCCTATCCCTTCAATTCATGAATAATCCAACCCGCGACTCGCATCACAGATTGATCACGCTTAGTAATAATATTGATATCTTTGACAATAGCCCCAATCCATGTATGGCTACGGTATTCAAGGGTTGCCACTTGTTCATTTTTCAAAAGAACTTTATAGCCTGTTACAACGCCTTCCTGATTCATCTCATATTCTTTAAATAAAAATCCCGCTAACATCTTCATCCCCCCATCGATCTATACAACCTGTGCCACGACCCCGATGTATGTTTTAGTCATCAGTTCTTCGCATTGATGACATCTAATACTTTCTAAATTAAACCCCGATTTTAATTCATACCCGCATGGACACGTATATTCATAGTCCTGTGGTTTATCTTTCCTACAACTAATCTCCGTAATCGCCTGATTCGCTGCATTACGATACCATAAAATTTCTTTCCCCTCGTCATATGTCTGAATCTTTAATTTCTTTAAAGGCTTTTTCGTATCCACCGATGCATAACCATAATTCGTTAGGGCATCGGGAAATTCAATGATGCCTAGCGGTGTATTAACTTTCATTTCTATTCCCCCTTAACATCTCTTGTAACTTAATTAAAAAGATGAATAAAATCACATAAATAGTAAAAAATATTATCGTTATGTGATTTTTAATCACTTATATATCTTGAAGATAAATTTAAATATTGAATAAAATCACCTAACAGATAAAAAAAATTAAGCTTTATTAAAAAAGTCAGAGAGACTAAAAATAGCCTCTTCTGGGAAAAACACATTCGTAATTTCATACGGTCTTAACTCCAAGAGATGTGCCATTGACTTTATATCTTCTGTTGATAATCTGTCAGGATACTTCATACGTGCACAAATATAACTTTTTTTCACCCCTAAAGCCTTCGCAAATTGATTAAAGTTCATTCCCCTTAATTCGACATAGTCCTTAAACAATGCAGTGTTCATGATATTCCCTCCCTATTATCTTTCTTCTAACCAAAACTCAATCTATTCCATCCCCTGAATGTTGACTTGGGTCACTCTTATAATATAACAATATTTTCACCCTAACAATTAGGAAACGCTAACATTTGTGAATTACTGTTTATTTTTTTATAAAAACAAACATCTTTCTTAAATATTGTTCTAGTTTTCGACATAAAAACTATTTTATGTTGATTGTGGTGTTAAATCACATCTCCTTTGTTAATTTCTGTTTTTATTTGTCGAATACTTCCAGAAAGTGATATAGACTCACGTAGAACCATTGCAGATAACCTTTGACTTCGATATGATGATACTGTAATCAAGCGTATAAAGGATGATGGATAAGATGACTAATAAATTAATAGAAATGAAAGATATTATTAAATCACGACGTTTAGAACTTGGACTCACTCAACAGGAATTAGCGGATCTATGTCATGCTGACCGTACAACAGTCGGTAAATGGGAATCGGGTGACATTATAAACATCAAGCGTGATAAACTACAACTACTTTCAAAAGCGTTAAATATTTCTCACCTAGTCTTACTGGGCGCAGAGGAATATATCCCTTGTGAAATAGATGAAATTTTAATATACGATGCGATTTATGGAGATACCCTTGGAAATCAGATTGCTAAAATTAAAAACCCCTACCCTGATAACGACGGACAATTCTTTGGAATACAGGTGGCACATCCAACATTTATCACTGGTTATTGTTTTGCTATCTTCAATAAAAAGACCAAAATTAATAGCGGTGATATCGTGGCTGTCTCTCTTAACGGAAATGAAGCGATAATTAGAAAATTATACATTGTAGATAAGGATATCGTCACACTACGACCGGTGATGGAAGAAGGTGAACTCATTACACTTGTTGAAAATGATATTAAGGACATGAATGTAATTGGAAAGTACTGTTATGCTATTAGTCCATTTTTAGAATAGAAATCGGCTAGAGATATCTATGAATCAATAAAAAAGACTTCAAAAGTCTTAGGAGGAATCATGATGAAAGTGGCATTGTACGCGAGAGTTTCAACTGAGCAACAAATTGAAAATTACAGTATCCCGCTACAAAAAGAACGTATTAAAGCTTTCTGTACGTCTAAAGGTTGGGATGAGATTACAGAATATGTGGATGCTGGGTATAGCGGGTCTAATTTAAATCGCCCTGCTCTTGAGCAGTTACAAAAAGATATTGAAAGTAAAAAGATAAATGCCGTTATTGTTTATCGCCTAGATCGTTTAAGCCGAAGTCAGCGGGATACCCTTTATTTAATTGAAGAAATGTTTTTACCTAACAATGTAGAGTTCATCTCGATTTCAGAAACGATTGATACAAGTACACCATTTGGTCGCGCGATGATTGGTGTGATGTCTGTATTTGCTCAACTAGAACGCGAGACAATTACTGAACGTCTACGAAGTGGTCGTCTCAAAATGGTTAAAGATGAAGGACTTTGGGCAGGTGGTTCTGATGCTAGTCCATATGGTTACACTAGACTTAAACGTGGAGAGTTAATAGTTAATGAAGAAGAACGTAAACATATTTTGAGAATATTTGAGGAATATGTCACGTTGAAATCTTTTATTAAAGTTCAAAAGAAATTAGAAAAAGAAGGATTCCCTGTTCTACGAGATGCTCGTATTACTTCATTACTTAAAAATAGACTCTACATTGGTGAAGTTTCATTTGCAGGCGAATGGTTTAAGGGCGCACATGAACCTATTATACCCGTTGATTTATTTAATGCAGCCCAAAAGGTCAATGAACACTTTAAAGGCTACAACTACGGGAAAATAAAAAACAATGTATTCAGGCAAAAGGTTATCTGTGGGTGTTGTGGTGAAGTTTATCGCTCGTATAATGCAAAGGATAAAAAAACAGGTGAAACCTATTACTATATGGTCTGTCGGCGTCGTAAAATGCCCGCCTACTATGATAGTAAATGTTTTAATCGTAATATTAGGCGAGCAGATTTAGAAAAAGAAATTTTCAACCGCATTAAAAACTTAGAAACAAGTGGTGAAATTGAATTTACTAAAAAGAGTACGCCTGTTGACTACTCAAAAAAGATTGAGGCGATCAATGACAAAATCAATAAGTTACTCGATTTATACATGGATGATAGACTTCCAAAAGACACGCTCGATGCGAAATTAGCTGACTTTAATGCTCAAAAAGAAAAACTATTAACCCAGTCTAAAGAAACGGAATACGAAACCTCTGTCATGGAGGAATTGATTAAGAATGGGATTCCTAATCTCTTTGAATGCGACTTAGATACGCAAACCGCGATTATTGATTTATTCGTCGATAAAATCATTGTGAAAGAGGATGGATTACAAGTGATTTGGAATCAATAAGCGGAGGGATAAAGATGAAAGTGGCATTGTATGCAAGAGTTTCAACCGAACAACAAATCGATAATTATAGTATCCCGCTACAAAGGGAACGACTAGAAGCTTTTTGTACCTCTAAAGGATGGACTCATACACAGGAATATATTGATGCAGGTTATAGCGGGTCTAATTTAAATCGACCTGCCCTACAACAATTACAAAAAGATATTAAAAATAAAAAAATTAATATGGTTATTGTTTATCGCTTAGATCGTCTAAGTCGAAGTCAACGGGATACACTTTATTTAATTGAAGAAGTATTTTTACCTCATGAAGTTGAATTTATTTCGCTATCTGAAACAATCGATACGACTACTGCTTTTGGACGTGCAGCGATTGGCGTTTTATCTGTATTCGCTCAACTCGAACGTGAGACCATTCTTGAACGTTTAAGAAGCTGTCATCACAAAATGGTACGAGAAGAAGGATTATGGTCAGGTGGTTCAGCGACAGCTCCCTATGGCTATACTCGGCTAGCTCGTGGAGAATTGGTTGTCAATGAAGAAGAACGTCAGCATATTGTACGAATCTTTGAAGACTATATAAAATTAAAATCTTATACTAAAGTTCAAGATCAATTAGAAAAAGAAGGTTTTACTAGGATCAAAGTTAAACGAATTGTTCATCTCCTACAAAATCGAGTTTATATTGGTGAGGTCTCTTTCGCAGGTGAATGGTATAAAGGCGCACATGAACCCATTATATCTGTTGAACTATTTAATCAAGCACAACAAGTTCGTGAGAATCATAGGGGTAAAAATTATGGTAAAGTTAAAAACAAAGTTTTTACAGGAAAAGTTTTTTGTGCTCGATGTGGAGAAGAATATCGTTCATACTCTCATACAGATAAATTAGCAACTGGTGAGAAAGCTACCTATCATTATCTAATCTGTAATCGTAGAAAAACACCTTCTCATTACGAAAGTAAATGTTTTAACAGGACGATTCGCCGTGATGAATTTGAAAAAGAAATTTTCACTCGTATTAAAAATTTAGAAACAAGTGGTGAAATTGACTTAAGTCATAGCCCAATGAACTACATTAAACAAATTAAACGTATTGATACGAAAATAAATAAACTACTAGATTTGTATATGGATGATAGATTATCTAAAACTTCACTCGACGCTAAATTAGCCGATTTAAACACACAGAAGGAAACACTCTTAGCACAAGCAGAAGAAACAGAATATGAACAATCTCAGATTGAACAATTCATTAAAAACGGGATCCCTAACTTATTTGAATGTGACTTAGAAACTCAAACCGCGATTGTTGATTTATTTATAAATAAAATAGTCGTAACTGAGGATGGGCTTCAAATCACTTGGAATCAATAGCTTTTATTTTTTTACTATTTTTCGGTTTTCATACGCTAGCGTCACATACTGCACGTCTTGAAAACCGAAAAAATATTTAACGATAAAACACGATTAATATTTAGGAGGAATAGCGATGTTGGAATCAAGAAAAGATAATTATTATGGATTTGAGGTAACGATGTATAGAGTCAGCGATCATCTTTGGATTTCTAACCTAATGACAAATGAACAACATTTAGTGAATCAGTTTAACTGCAATAAAATGATATGGGTGCAAACAACCTATACAACAGATGAAATTGAAGAGTTATTTAACATATCGAGTCATGTTCTTAAATAACAAAAAAAAGCAGTTAGGTAGCGAATAGCTACTTTACTGCTTTTTTATTAACTTGCTTTATTTTTAAAAATTAAATCTATTCTACTCTAATGGTTCAATAGACTGCACTTCACATATTAGACTTGATACGTCATCGTATGATAATTTTACTTGATGATTTAATGAAAGAAAATTATATAGGCAGACACATATTGTACTTCCCGCTTCTGTATAAAGCCATTCACCTGTAAGACTATCAAAAATTATATAGAACGTATAATCAACCTCATACTCCCGATTCTCTTGATCCCATGTTTCATAAATACCTTCTCTAATTTTGATGTTATAATCAGGGATGTAAATTGCCCTTTGTTCTAATAATAACAAATATTCTTTCTCCTGCTCTTCGAAGAGTTCATAATCCTCAATATCTTGATTCTCTAAATAATCGTCTAATTCTTTTAACTGCATATACTCCCCCCTTATCACTAATAAATATGCTTTAAGAAAGGATTTATGCTATATATAAACAGATAAATATTCTACATCTCAAGTAGCAAATAAAAAAATACTGATATGTTTTACCTATCAAGGCAGACTATAGTCCAGTTAAAAATTTTCTCTGAAGAAAATTTATCTGGACTTATATATATAAAGAATTATTTGATTTTTGCCTAATGTAATAATAACTATTCAATTATTCATCCAGTAACTTAAATGCTCTCTCCCATGCTTCGTGATACTCTTTTTTTGCCACTTCATCAAATTCATTATCCTTAATTAATAGAGCCTTTAATAATACTAATGAATCTAATCTTTCTTCAAATTGTTTTTCTTTTTCTATCATGTTTATCACCTCATATGAATATACGCCCCATTAAGATGATTTCCTTTTTATAATCTAAAAATATATTATTTTAAAATTAAAAAAACTCATAAACGAGAATCATTTCATGAGTTTTTGCATACTATACTAATGTCAATAACGAAAACAATATATTTAATTTCCATTTACATTTTTATCAAAATGTAATATTATGAAGATAGCTCATTTACCTGGTTGTAAAAGGAGCGACGGATTTCGCAGAGCGATTGCCGGTTTGTTAAATTGAATATTAAATTCTTACTGTTGACTTAGATAGAAGTGATACTTTTTATCTAAGTCTTTTTTCTTTCTCCTATATATAACTGGAAATGCGGTTTTCAATATATATTTATTTTTATGCCTATTTAAAATTACATCATAATCAATTGTACCTTCAATATATCGAAGATGGATATCTGTTTCTTGTTTTCCTTTTGAAAAATAGGTTTCTTCAAATACTTTTACATATTCAGAATTATTATTAGCTAATGCGATTATTTGATTTATCCATATAATTCGGACTCCTCTATATAAACATGGATATTTCTTTTTTATGTCTCCATTTGAATATACACTTTCAATGTATTCACATTGTTTATTAATGCAATTTTCATTACAACTTAGAGCAGAAATATCATTCGTACATGCTAAAACACTATTTTCGTTAAAGTTAATTTCACTTTTATCAAATCCTATTAAGTGAATGAATTTTTTAGGAAATCCATTTGGACTTTTGTTAATTAAATCTACATAAACTTCTTTCCCTTTAAACTTAGGTCGTGGTATAGCCCTCTTACTTCCAAATTCATCATAAAAAGCATTTTTTAAAATTCGAATATGTTTATTCATATCTTGATGATCATCTAAAGAAAGAGGTTCGGTTACTTTTTCATTCATTATAACGACCTCCAACTTGGTTGCCAAATAAAAATATTAAATTTACGTTCGCGAACCGAAGTTGCTTTAGAAAAATCAATTCCCACCTTAGTTTGAATTAAATTAACTAATTTACTTTTCCCATTAATCTTATCTACATTATCATAAAGGCCTCTATGGTAATACCCAATCGCACCAATAAATAAATCAGCTAATTGAATAAGCTCAGACTCATGGGATCGAATTTGATAAATACCTTCTATCTTATCCCTACAAAAATCATAATGCGCATTAACAAGAACCTCAGTTAATTTGGATATTTTCTTTCCACCTTTTGTATCTTTAATATCAATAAAAATTGAATATCTCCCATCCTGTATCATCTTATCCAATAAGTTGAAATACATTTTATAATACCATGTATCGTGAGTTTGTTTATACGCAACATGGTCTAACTGCCTTTTAGGCGCTACACATACTCTAAAGGTAATGTCATCATTAATTAAAAAGTATTCTATCAACTCTTCATAAAAATCTATTTTTGATGACGATACTTTTACCCACTTTAGTTCATTCCAAGAACTCATTCCATGCTTTAATTTTAAATTTCGAATAGCTTCATAATGTTTCTTTTTATTCTTCTCCAAACAAGTGATTGCACCTAATATCATCACATCCGAGTTATCATTTTCCAAATGACAACTTTCATCACAAAAAATATTATATATTTGTTTAACCATAGAAAAACTCCTGATCTTTAAAATATTGCTGTTTATCTCATGTTAACAAAATCCCCTATGTAATCTTGTGTTTATATTATATAAAAAATTATACTGAAAAGCTATGTTAAAAAATTTAGATTATGTTAAAAATAGCAAGATTATATCGAAAAAGTTAGATTATTGTTTTTATAAATGTTGAACTATATATCATGAATCATTAAACTTCACACGATTAAATAATTATTTCACATAACTCTTTGTAACGAAAATTAAAAGAGCCACTACTGATGTAATGGCTCTTTCCTATATTAAGCTAATGTAATCTCTTCAACACGTTTTGTTGTTAAACAGGCACCTGCAATACTCGCGTATTTTAAGTCAGGTTGTAGCTCATTTAAGACTAATACTTCACTATCAATCACATAGTTCATGAAGTCTAAAATTTTATCGTCTGATAAATCTTCTGTTGGATTGTTAATCTCAATTGAGCGTGTTTTATTTTCAGTATCTTTGAATTTACAAGTTAGTGTGTATGTTTCTTCCATGACTTTTTCCCCCTATCATTATTGTTTATTAAAGCATACGATAGTCAGCGACGACCGATTTCGTGTGTGTACCTGATGATAATGCCACATACTTCTCCGCAAATTCTGATAACTCTTCATCTGTGGTGTCTAAGCGAACGTTTGAAAAAGACTTCGCCTTGACAATGTCTTTCCCCTCGTCGTCTTGACCAGCTGTTAAATAAATAGATAACTTGCGATCATAAATATCTTGCATCTTTAATTCCCCCCGAATTCATTATGTTTTTGAGGTAGCGCTACCTACCCTTTAATTATATCCCGATTTATGTTTCCATCCAAAAGATGTCCCGCTACTGTGAATGACCTTCATTAAATACATTAACCTAAAACAAAGGTCTTGGTACTGCCCCCGCTACGCTAGTAGCCAAAGCAAGTAACAAGACCATTAGTTTTAGGTTTGGAGTTGAAAGTAGATTATTCTTTGTAGTGGGATGCCTATGATTATTTCAATCCTCTTTTATATCCCTATTACTATAAAAGGCTCGGATACCAAAACCACAGTTCTGTCGTTTTGGTTTTCTTATTGTTCTTACTACATTGATTTCTTTCTTAATCAGAAGATACTGTTTAGTAGTTCGAGTAAATAATGGTTCAGGATCTACCGTTTACGGATTAAGACTGAACCGTTATTTACGGACTTGTGTTTAGATTTCTATTGATGATGATAAAAGCCCCAATAGTTGCCTTGCAACCGTTGAGGCTTTTATCAATTTCTAGGTACTAAGGTTTATTCTTTATACACAACGAAAAAATCTCCCGCTACGATGAAGAATCTCGGTTAAACAAAAACACTAAACAGCAAGACGCCCCTCTTTCATACGCTAGTATGAAGAGGCTGTGGCGGATTCATGGTTAGTGAAAATCATAATTTTAGTACTAAAAATCCAATAAGAAAAGGCTAATGACGTATCAACGTGATTAGCCTATCTATTTAATATTAGTAGCGGGAATTGAAGTTAGAATAATTCTTGTAGCGGGATGCTCCTGCTTACTGTTCATATCTTTTAAAATTTTTTATCACGAATGTTCACCCCCTCTTTACACCATTTATTTCCAGTGTTAAACTTTACCTATACAGATTGGACTCTATGGGGAATTTATAAAAACTACAGAAATGAGCGATAAAAATGAATACACACTTTAATGAATCTGAAATCATACTTGGACGATTGCCGAATAAGAAAGTAGTTCCAATATTAATCATCAAATCAAATAATATCTATTTTGGATTACGCCTATATAAATATAATCCTAACTACGAAACTACTTTTTCCTCAACAACGAAAAACACTAAAAAATCCAAACACAATTTTAAAAAAACAAAAAGTAATCCTGAAATTCTTATACATCAGTCAGAAGGTTTGAAATTTACATCTGTTGTAGATATAAAGCAGAAAGTTCCTTTAAATCAAATTGAGAAAATTAAAGGATTATGCTATTTAGAGAAAACAAAATATCAAACTATTATGAATAATCACAATGCTTTCTTACGGGAGAAATATCAAGCATCCATAAACTCACATAAAAAGAAGAATAATCGGAAATCTGAACTAGAAATCAGTATAATCAATAATGAAAAATATGATTCAAAAGGGAATAGAATAGAAAGAAAAGGGGCAAGAAAAAGAAAAGGTACTAGAAGATCATTAGACTACATCGAGCCTATACATACTCCCTATATTACAGTTTATCGTTTCTAACGGGGCATTTTTTTATATCTCTATCTCAAAACATCATGGATACCAACACCGCAAACTTGCCGTGTTCGTTTTCTTATCTGTCTTGCTATAATTACTACTTCTTTAATCAGTAGGTATCGTTTAGTAATCTGAGTAAATAACCGTTCATTTTTGAACCGTTATTTACATCCTTATAACATTGTTGATAATGATAAAGCCCAATCGTTGCTCCTTGCAATAGTTGGGCTTTATCAAATTCTATATACTTAGATTTACTCTTTGTAACTATTAATGTGCAAAACTACTTCCAATTAATTTCCAGTTATAAAATACCAATGCAAAAAGAAAAAACATTAACTCAAATCCTTGTATAATTAAGTCTCGCACAACCAATTAACAAGGGGGAATTGAGTTAATGTTCATGGACAGTATTATATCAGATTCAAATTCAATTTTCAAATTTCTAAAACAGCTTGACTTAGATTTATTTTTATCTAAACCTCAGTTTAATCATCTTAACCAGTTTCTAAACGTGATGATTCAGGAAAATTATCAGGGGAAAATCTCTGCCGTTAAGCATTGTCATCGGACAACTTTTGGACGATTTTTAAATGATAGTCCCTGGGATGATGGGGCGATTTCTAATCAAATTCAAGCCTATCTTCTCTCTTGCCTTTACAATCGTTCACATCAAACAGGAAAACCTATTTACGTATTAGTAGATGATACAACATGTGTTAAAACGAAGCCTTCGTCACAGGCGACTTATCCTATTCAAGGATGTGATTGGCACTACTCTCATCTTCATCATCAATCCGTTTATGGTCATCAATTTGTTACTGTGATGCTTCAATGTGATGATGTCATCTTACCGTATCAAATCATTCCGTATGAGAAAGATAAACAGAGTAAAATTGAACTCGTTAAAGAGATTCTCACCACTTTACCTAAACCACCTCATAAAGGATACATCCTAGCTGATAGTTGGTATTCGTGTGAAGCCTTATTCCAAATCGCTAATCAATTAGGCTTTTATTACTTAGGAGGTATCAAAACGAATCGAATCATTCTGCCTAAAGGCTATCGTCCGAAAGGGATTCAACTGAAACAATTTGCGAACACCTTATCCCTCAAAGATCTCGACTTAGTGACTGTCGGATCTGAGCGTTATTATACTTATCTATATCAAGGAAAGATAAGAGGGGGACATGTCGTTCAAATCATTTTAAGTTGGCCTCACACGGCTCCTTTGGAAGAAAAAGCTTTACGTTGTTTTGTGAGTCATGATCTAAAAATGTCTGCCAAGCAACTGCTTAAACACTATACTAAACGTTGGCCCATTGAAATCTTTTTCCGAGAAGTGAAGCAAAATTTTGGAATGGGACAGTATCAGATTCGAGCCTTGAAAGGAATTAAACGATTGATGTTAATGATTCAATTCGTTTACCTTTATTTAAAGCGCATGACTCCGAACAACAGTTGTCTGGGTGAAAGTTTACGCCAATGTCAACGAAAACAAAAGCAAGAATTAGTAAAAATAATTTATCGTAAAGCCCAAAATGGAGTGGCATTAAAAACCATTTTTGAAGAGTTGAAAATTGCGTAGGATCAGTGTATTTTCATATGATGGAAAATTTTTCTTTAAAATTGCACATTAATAGTTATTATCTAAATATAATATCCCAATTAATGCCTGAACAAGTTGATTTGGAAAGACTTTTCTGTGTTCATATATTTTTCTCCAAACAGTATTTTTCCAAACACCTCTAGCTTTAAGATAAGCAATAGTGTTCTCATCTAATATCTTTTCTTTCAGTATTAAGTAGCACTTTTCCCACTTTTAATCCAACTATATAGTTCAGATTTTTTAATTTCCACCATTTACTAATTTTATATACTAGTATCCCGTTTCCTTTTTTAATCTAATTTCTAATTGTATCTTTATTTACTCCTAAATAATTGGCAGGTTCTTCTATACGTATCCATCTATCTTCAGTCATTTCTCCTATAATCATTCTACCTTTATATATTGCAATGATTATCATAGTATAACATTAAAACTAGTAATTATCAAATTTTATATGATTTTGTATGAATTGACATAAGATTCAATTTGTGTCATCTTTACTTTTATAATAATAATATTTTACATGTCCCATAAATGTCACACCTGCTCATTTTTTGCACTTTATTTCAAAGACCAAACATTGAAATAAACAATAGTCCTATAAACTCGCACCTATAAAAAGTAGTTTTCGAACTCCACCCTACTTACAAACAGACTAAAGAATTACTGCCAAAACCGACAAATAAGGGATTCCTGGAAGTTCCCTATAATGGACCTACGCTCGGAATCCCTTGATTTCAACGCTTTTTAATTATTTATTTGTCTTTTCTTGTAAGTTTAGCTACACACTCGACATGGCTTGAGAGGACAGAATGAATGTCATTTGAGTACGTCCGTTCTCGGAAACATATCCACTTCGCTTTTGGCACTATCGGTATACGGGAACATATCCAATCTCTCTCTGGAATGTATACCATACTTTTAAAAGGCAGAATAGCATTTTAACTTATGCTACCCTACCTATAACTAAACATTTACAGTTGCATGTGGCCTATTGTTTTTAGCCGTTAAATATTTTATAACTATTAAATAGCGATACAAATTGTTCGAAACTAATATTGTTTATATCATATATTCTCGCATGTTTTAAAGCTTTATTAAATTGATTTTTTGTAAACAGTTTTTCATACTCTTTGTTAACCCATTTCATTACAAAAGTTTCATATTTTTTTCTCTCTTTAAATGCCATTTTTGCTGGCTTTCTTTTTAATACAATTAATGCGCTATCCACTTTAGGTTTTGGATGGAAATAATACCTAGGAATTTTTGCTAATATAGAAATATCTACCTCTGCCATTAACAGCAATGCTAGTGATCTGTTTGTATCTAATAACCTTTTAGCAAAACCATATTCCACTATTAAATAACTTATTGTGGCTGAACTTTCAAAAACAATTTTTCGAATTATATTTGTGCTTATGTTGTAAGGTATGTTGCCAAATATTTTATATGGATTGTGGCTAGGAAATGTAAATTTCAGTATATCATCATTTACTATTTGATAGTTAGGATAATTTAAGAGCTTATTACGAGTTACCTCACATAATTTAGAATCAATTTCTATCGCCGTAACAAAATTACATCTCTTTACCAATTCAGCAGTAAAATGACCTTTCCCTGCACCTATTTCAAAGATGTTATCTTTTTCATCTAAACTTATGCAATTCATTATTTTTTCTATGTGATATTTTGAAGTAATAAAATTTTGACTATCTTTTATATTTACTTTGTTCATTATAACCTCTCCTCGTATAATAAGTTTAAGCCCTTCATTTAGGGCATGAATTGTTCTTTGAAAACTGAATCTTTACTTGAGTTTTCTTTACCTCCTTTAATTCTGTTAGTTGATCTCTTTTTTGTCTTAGATACTCTCGGACATCCCACAATATAGGTAATGGAATTGGATCCATCAGGAATATACTTTTCTCTCCTGTAGTTCGACTACATTTGAAGACTGTGACCCAGACCAAAACTGTTCGACATACGCACAAGCTGTATCGATTCTTACTTTGTTCCTCTTCTTAGTAGGCTGAGGGCAGCACTCATTGTTTGAATCTTTAGAATACTTATACACGAGGTTGCCGCCATGTTTTGGACCCTAGGGATATCCGTCCGTATCCAAGTTTATTCCAAATTTATTCATAAGAAAGGAGGTCCCTTCCATGAAATTATTTGTTGGTATTGATGTCAGCTCTGAAAAACTTGATGTTTGTTTTCTTGATAGCTCTGACACCACATTAAAAGAAGTTACTCTTCCTAATAACATCACTGGTGCCTCTTCTATCAAAGAGGATGTTCTCCGTTATCACCAATTATTTGATTATGAGAAAATCGTGATTGGGATGGAGTCCACTTCTATCTACAGTTTTCATCCAGCTACTTTTTTATCTGAGGATCTTGATCTAAAATCCTTAGGTATCGTTGAAGTCGTTGTTCAAAACCCTAAGGCTATTCATCGTTATAAAAGTCTTTTTGATGAAGATAAAAACGATCGAATCGATGCCTTCCGTATTGCCGACTTCTTACGGATTGAACGATTTAATAAGACGGTTTTAAAAGAGG
>ERZ772954.908-NODE-908-length-25897-cov-3.659817_pt1 | contig 25897 bp, 25 predicted proteins | sample MGYA00580684_ERZ772954 | MGnify/ENA primary metagenome ERZ772954 (study PRJEB29015, sample SAMEA2737654) | human gut metagenome | biome: human gut; feature: human-associated habitat; material: faeces | place: China | collected 2012 ...
TGAAGGAGAAGAGTTACTCGCCTATCTAGAGGCTGATGGCAGTCTCTATGAGCTGAAACAAACGCTGACTACAGTCGAAGAAAAGGAATTAGAAAAAATTGGACAAGTCATTAGGACAGAAAATCAAGAAAAATTGACTCAGGTAGGGATTGATTTATCTCAGTTTGCCCCAGACCAAGTCGGTATTTTATTGGATGCGGCAGGTCGTTTTCGTTTGAAAAATGCGGATCTTGCTTTACTTGGTGGCTATCCCAAAGCCTCGGTAACTCAACTAGCCCTTGCGACAGAACTACTCCAAATGGGATTGAGTCATGAAAAAATTGAATTTTTCTTTGGTAACCAGCTTTCCATTGAAGAGCTGCGACAAATTGCCTACGCCTTTTTACGCCAAGAACTTAGCAGAGAAGACGCAGAGCAATTTGAAAAAGATAAAGGCAATCAGCTAGATTTAACCCTTAGAGATTGGAAAAGCAAGCTAGAAAAAGCTGAGACGAAAGAATTAGTTGATGAGGAATTAATTGATGAAGAATTAATTGATGAAGAATTCGTGGAAAATCCACTGGTTCAGAGAGTATTAGACACTTATCCTCTGGGGTCATTGGTTTCCTATAAGGGACAGGACTTTGAGGTCGTGTCGGTCAGCGATGCTCGATTGAACGGTTTGATTCGGATTGAGTTAGTCAATGACTGTTCGGATATCATTGAACAAAATCCAGTTCTTTATGTGAGAACTTGGGAAGAAGTCAGTCAGGCACTTCATCAGACAAAGGCAGAACCACAAACAGAGTTAGACGAAGCAGACCAAGAATTAAATCTTTTTTCATTTCTGGAAGAGGAGCCAGTTCAGAGTGTTGGACTATTGGAACCAGATGGTTCAGAAAAAGGTCATAACGATAATGATCTTGAAGGATCAGATAATCAAATTCCTGAAGAGGAAGTAGTCGAAACAATTCCAGAGATTCCATTAACGGACTTCTATTTTCCAGAAGATATGACGGACTTTTATCCTAAGACTGCTAGAGATAAGGTTGAGACAAACATAGCAGCTATTCGGTTGGTTAAAAAACTTGAAACGGAACGCCGTCAGGCAAATCCAAGTGAACAAGAACTCCTTGCCAAGTATGTAGGCTGGGGCGGACTTGCCAATGATTTCTTTGATGACTATAATCCAAAATTTTCTAAGGAACGAGAAGAACTGAAAAGCTTAGTCACAGATAAAGAGTATTCGGATATGAAACAGTCCTCTCTGACAGCCTATTACACAGACCCAGCCCTGATTCGTCAGATGTGGGATAAGTTGGAAAGAGATGGTTTTACAGGTGGAAAAATCCTAGACCCTTCCATGGGAACAGGGAATTTTTTTGCGGCTATGCCCAAACAGTTAAGAGAAAAGAGTGAGTTATATGGTGTGGAATTAGATACCATTACAGGAGCTATTGCCAAACACCTTCATCCCAATAGTCATATTGAAATTAAGGGCTTTGAGACGGTGGCTTTTAACGACAATAGTTTTGATTTGGTGATTTCAAATGTGCCGTTTGCCAATCTTCGGATTGCGGATAACAGGTACGATAAGCCTTATATGATTCATGACTACTTTGTCAAAAAATCACTAGATTTAGTCCATGATGGTGGGCAAGTAGCAATTATCTCTTCAACAGGGACCATGGACAAACGAACAGAAAATATCTTACAAGATATTCGTGAGACAACCGAGTTTCTTGGAGGGGTTCGACTGCCTGATTCTGCCTTTAAAGCCATTGCAGGAACCACTGTCACAACGGATATGTTGTTCTTCCAGAAACACTTGAACAAGGGATATGTGGCAGATGACCTAGCCTTTTCAGGTTCCATTCGTTATGACAAGGATAGTCGCATATGGCTCAATCCATACTTTGATGGAAAATACAATAGTCAAGTGCTAGGAATCTATGAAGTTAGAAACTTTAATGGTGGAACACTTTCAGTTAAGGGGACTAGTGATAACCTCATTACAAGTGTTCAAACTGCTTTGAATCATGTAAAAGCTCCAAGAGAGATTGATAGAAATGAAATCATCATTAACCCAAATGTGTTGACTAAACAAGTCATTGATACCTCCATTCCAGCTGAAATGAGGGAGAATCTAGGTCAGTACAGTTTTGGTTACCAGGGTTCTACGGTCTATTATCGAGATAATAAAGGCATTCGAGTAGGAACCAAGACGGAAGAAATCAGCTACTATGTAGATGAAGAAGGCAAGTTCAAAGCTTGGGACACCAAGCATCCCCAAAAGCAGATTGATCGCTTTAATAGCTTAGAGGTGACTGGTAGCACTGCTCTAGATGTTTATGTGACCGATGGTGCAGCCAAACGTGGACAATTTAAGGGATATTATAAAAAGACAGTTTTCTATGAAGCTCCATTGTCTGATAAAGAAGTGGCACGAATCAAAGGAATGGTCGATATTCGCAATGCCTACCAAGAAGTTATTGCCATTCAACGCCATTATGATTATGATAAGGAGACCTTTAACCACTTGTTAGGCAAACTCAATCGTACCTATGATAACTTTGTCAATCGCTATGGGTATTTGAATAGTGCTGTGAACCGTAATCTTTTTGATAGTGATGATAAGTATTCGCTTCTTGCTAGTTTGGAAGATGAACGTCTGGATCCAAGTGGAAAGCCTGTTATCTACACCAAGTCCCTTGCCTTTGAAAAGGCTCTGGTGCGTCCCGAAAAAGAGGTTAAAAAGGTACATAATGCTCTTGATGCCTTAAATTCGAGCTTGGCTGACGGACGTGGTGTTGATTTTGCTTTTATGATGTCCATCTATCAGGTTGAATCGAAGATGACCTTGATTGAGGAATTAGGTGATCTCATTATGCCTGATCCTGAGAAGTATTTGAATGGAGAATTGACCTATGTTTCTCGCCAAGATTTTCTGTCAGGGGATGTCGTCACTAAGTTAGAAGTGGTGGAGCTATTTGTCAAACAAGACAATCAAGACTTTAACTGGTCACATTATGCAGGACTACTAGAAGCTATCAAACCAGTACGTATTACTTTGGCAGACATTGATTATCGAATCGGTTCACGCTGGATTCCTTTGTCTGTTTATGGAAAATTTGCCCAAGAATCCTTTATGGGTAAAGTCTATGAACTGTCTGACCAAGAAGTAGCGACAGTCCTAGAAGTCAGTCCCATTGACGGGGTTATCACTTACCAATCTAAGTTTGCCTACACCTATTCCAACGCAACGGATAGGAGTTTAGGTGTCCCTGCTTCACGCTATGATAGTGGTCGAAAAATCTTTGAAAATCTCCTGAATTCCAATCAACCAACAATCACAAAACAAGTTGTCGAAGGGGATAAGAAAAAGAATGTGACGGATGTGGAGAAAACAACAGTCCTGCGTGCCAAGGAAACATACCTACAGGAACTCTTTCAAGATTTTGTAGCAAGGTATCCAGAAGTCCAACAGATGATTGAAGACACCTATAATAGGCTCTATAATCGTACGGTATCAAAGACCTATGACGGTAGCCATTTAACCATTGATGGACTTGCCCAGAATATTTCCTTACGCCCTCACCAAAAGAATGCCATTCAACGAATTGTGGAGGAAAAACGTGCCCTCCTAGCTCATGAAGTCGGTTCAGGTAAAACACTTACCATGCTTGGAGCAGGATTCAAACTGAAAGAACTCGGAATGGTACATAAACCTCTTTATGTGGTTCCTTCTAGTTTGACTGCTCAGTTTGGTCAAGAAATTATGAAGTTCTTCCCAACCAAGAAAGTCTATGTGACCACTAAGAAAGACTTTGCCAAAGCCAAACGCAAGCAGTTTGTGTCTCGGATTATTACAGGGGACTATGATGCCATTGTCATTGGGGATTCACAATTTGAAAAAATTCCAATGAGTCGTGAGAAACAGATCACCTATATCAATGACAAACTCGAGCAACTCCGAGAGATTAAGTTAGGAAGTGATTCTGACTATACAGTGAAAGAAGCGGAGCGTTCGATTAAGGGACTAGAACACCAGTTGGAAGAACTCCAAAAACTGGAGCGAGATACCTTTATTGAATTTGAAAACCTTGGCATTGATTTTCTTTTTGTGGACGAGGCTCATCACTTTAAGAATATCCGTCCAATCACTGGACTTGGGAATGTAGCTGGAATCACCAATACCACTTCAAAAAAGAACGTGGATATGGAGATGAAGGTGAGACAAGTTCAGGCAGAGCATGGCGATAGAAATGTCGTTTTTGCGACAGGAACGCCAGTCTCAAACTCCATTAGTGAACTTTTCACCATGATGAATTACATTCAACCCGATGTCTTGGAACGATACCAGGTATCCAATTTTGATTCATGGGTTGGGGCTTTTGGGAATATTGAAAACTCTATGGAACTAGCCCCGACAGGAGATAAGTACCAACCCAAGAAACGGTTCAAGAAATTTGTTAATCTGCCTGAACTTATGCGAATCTACAAGGAAACTGCCGATATTCAGACTTCAGATATGCTTGATTTACCTGTACCTGAAGCTAAAATTTTTGCGGTGGAAAGCGAGTTAACGCAAGCTCAGAAATACTATTTAGAAGAACTGGTAGAGCGTTCAGACGCTATCAAGTCAGGTAGTGTTGATCCAAGTAGAGATAACATGCTAAAGATAACAGGTGAAGCCAGAAAACTAGCTATTGATATGCGGTTGATTGACCCTGCTTATTCCTTATCGGATAATCAGAAAATCCTTCAAGTGGTCGATAATGTCGAGCGGATTTACAGTGAAGGAGCTGAAAACAAAGTCACTCAGATGATTTTCTCTGATATTGGAACTCCTAAAAGTAAGGAAGAAGGGTTTGATGTCTACAATGAACTGAAAGCTTTGCTGGTTGATCGAGGTATTCCAAAAGAACAAATTGCATTTGTGCATGATGCCAATACCGATGAGAAGAAAAATTCCCTGTCACGAAAGGTCAATAGTGGGGAAGTACGGATTCTCATGGCTTCGACTGAAAAAGGTGGAACAGGTCTAAACGTACAATCACGCATGAAAGCTGTTCACCACTTAGATGTTCCATGGCGTCCCTCTGATATTGTCCAGCGAAATGGTAGGCTCATCCGACAAGGTAATATGCACCGGGAGGTAGATATTTATCACTATATTACAAAAGGGAGCTTCGACAATTATCTCTGGCAGACGCAGGAGAATAAACTCAAGTATATCACCCAGATTATGACCTCAAAAGATCCTGTGAGATCAGCTGAAGACATTGATGAACAAACCATGACGGCTTCTGACTTTAAGGCCTTGGCAACTGGAAACCCCTTCCTCAAACTGAAAATGGAGTTGGAAAACGAACTAACAGTGTTAGAAAATCAAAAACGAGCCTTTAACCGTTCAAAAGATGAATACCGCCACACAGTTTCCTATTGCGAGAAGCACCTTCCTATTATGGAAAAACGGTTGAGCCAATACGATAAAGATATTGCCCAATCTTTGGCAACAAAGTCGCAAGATTTTTTCATGCGATTTGACAATCAAACAATGGATAATCGTGCTGAAGCTGGGGACTATTTGCGAAAACTCATTACCTATAACCGCTCAGAGACCAAGGAAGTCAGAACACTTGCCAGCTTTAGAGGATTTGATTTAAAAATGACTACACGAGGTCCTAGTGAGCCCTTACCAGAGACGGTTTCTTTGATGATTGTAGGTGATAATCAATATACAGTCGCCCTTGATTTAAAATCAGACGTGGGAACCATTCAACGGATTAGCAATGCCATTGACCATATCATGGATGACCAAGAAAGGACGCAAGGGCTGGTAAAGGATTTAAAAGATAAGCTACGAGTAGCCAAAGTAGAAGTTGAAAAAGTCTTTCCCAAGGAAGAAGATTATCAGGTTGTAAAGGCTAAGTATGATGTTTTAGCTCCCTTAGTAGAAAAAGAAGCAGAGATTGAGGAGATAATTGCGGCTTTGGCCAAGTTTAGTGAAGATATAACACCTGAAAAGGAGCAACAAATAGCACTCGAGATATAAGAAAAAAGGCTGACAAATATTTTTGAACGCGGTAAAATGAAGTCAAGAAATCAGAAAAGGAGAACAGACCATGATCAAAACAGTAGAAGAAATGCGTCATCAACTTGAAGATTGGTTGGCACAAGGCTTTATAAGCCCAGAAGATAGGGCAAACTATCAAACCTTAAAGGAACAGTATGAAGATGAAACTCTTGATTATACCTTTTCAAAGCGTGAAATCATTGGTCAATTAGAAGTCATCATCACAAGTCGTGAGAATGATTTTCCAAGCTTAGATGAGGTGACGAATGCGGAATACCTTGATTTGGTTGCCCAACTTGATGATTTAGACAAGGGACAGGCTGACTATTATCGGAAGCAATTAGCGTAGAAAGAGGTGTAAGATGTTGGAACAAATTCTACAAAGCCTTTTGATTATCGCAGCAATAGGACTAATGTTGCTTGTCCTATATCGGATTGTGAAAGTTTCAGGTGCTTTGTTTCTTATCGGACTCATCAGTGGATTAGTCTTTATTGAAATCTATGGAATTTACCTCTTCTTTACGGAAAGGTATCTCTATACAGAAGATTTGGTAGCGAATGGGATTTGGAGCTTTACTGGTTTTTTTATAGCTTTGAATCTATTTCTAGTTTTTAGCATTATTATGAAGTGGTGGAAAAATAGAATAGTCTAATACGGAGGGTTACCGATTGGTAGTCCTTTTTCTTGTGATAAAATCTCCAAGCTAATCTTGATATGATGAGGCTATCACTAATAAAGGAGTAAGCCATGTTAAATAAAGTGAAAGCTCGATTTCTGATTGGAGTAGGAGGTTTAATCACAGTCAGTTTTATGGTCATGATTGGCTACACGATTGGCTCACAATCTGTTTCAAAACAAACAGAGAACCAAATACGAGCAGAAGCCAATAAACTTGTGACAAAAGAAAAGCAGAAGGAAAGAGCGACAGTCCTATCAGATGAGCTTGTCAATGAATTTCTCACTCAATATTTCACCAAGGTTCAACTGGGTGAAAATAACGCTCGTATCAAGCCTTACATGACGGAGTCGGCATTTTCAGAAGAGGAAGCAAATCAGAATAAAGCGATCAATCAAGTTTATAAAGATTATATGCTTGACTACCGATTTGAATCAGCCAGTATCTATGTCAATACAGAAAGCAATGTTGCACTTGCGGAAGTTACTTATCTAGTGACCTATCTATCTGATTTGAGTGAGCAACAACAGCGAACCACTCAGACAGAAACCAAGACGGTTATCTTATCCTACTCCAAAGTTTCCGACAAGCTCCTAGTTAATCAGTTGACCATTTGGAATGGGAAACTGGAGGACGTGAAAGAAGCAACAGATGGAGCCAATTCCAGCATACCAACGATCCAAGGAACTACAACAAGTGAGAACAACTAGCAGGAGACAGCCTTCTGCTTTTTTGATAGGGAGACAAGATGACACGAATTAAAGCAGTAAAACAAAAGGCCATTTTAGATGTGGCTGAAAGTCTGGGTTATTCCTTCAGACGTTTATCAGGACACATTTATGAACACCCAGACCATGATTCCTTTCGGATTTTTGCGGATACCAATACTTTCAAATGGTTTTCAAGAGATATACAAGGGGATGTGATTGACTTTGTTCAATTAGTAGCAGGTGTTACTTTCAAAGAGGCTGTATCCTATCTTGAAACTGGGGATTTTGAACAAGCTAAGTTGATAGAAGAAACTTATCAACCGTTTCAATATTATTTGCGTGAGGAACCCTTTCAGCAAGCACGTACTTACTTGAAAGATGTCCGTGCCCTAAGTGATGAGACTATCAATATCTTTGGCAGACAAGGATTGCTTGCTCAAGCTACTCATCATGCGGAGTCGGTTTTAGTGTTTAAAAGCTATGACCATAATGGGACCTTACAGGCAACAAGCCTTCAAGGTCTCGTCGAAAATGAAGAAAGACACAAACGTGGCTATTTGAAGAAAATCATGAAAGGTTCTCATGGCCATGTTGGTATTAGTTTCAATATTGGGAATCCCAAGCGACTCATTTTTTGTGAATCAGTTATCGATATGATGAGTTATTATCAGCTTCACCAAAAGCAATTATCTGATGTTCGCCTGATTTCAATGGAAGGCTTAAAACTTTCAGTGATTGCTTATCAGACTTTGCGTCTGGCAGCAGAAGAACAGGGGAAATTGGCATTTCTAGATACAGTAAAACCAAGCAGACTTAGCCATTATCTTCAGGCAATACAAGAGACGACAACCTTTTTTCAAACTCATTCAAACGTCATAACAATGGCTGTTGATAACGATGAAGCAGGAAGAGAATTTTGTCAGAAACTGTCAGATAAAGGACTTCCGATTTCTCAAGATTTACCACCTTTGCAGGGACTTAAAACAAAGTCAGATTGGAATGATATTGTGAAACAACAGAAGGAAATATCCTTAAGTGATATTATCCAAACAGCCCAAGCACAAGTTAATAAGAATCATCCTCCACCTAAATGGGAGCATGCATTGGAGTTGTGATAACAAAATCAAGTCCACTATCATAATCTAGAAAGAGACAAGGAGGACACCCTATGAGTGTGATTGAACGTCTAGCTGAAAAAGTAGCTAGGCAAGAAGAAAAGGTCTCACGTGAGACGGAGAAATTGGAAAACTATCGTGACCAACTACAAACAGCTATGTACAGCACCTTTATCAAACGGCAACAATCTAGTCAGTTGTCATTTCATGAAGCACTAGAGCAAGCCTTTGGTAAAGAAACTACACTACCCCCAGATTACAGAAATGAGGATATAGAATGAGTAAAACATGGAATTTTAATCAGCCACTAGATGATGTGAAACCAACATCGTCCCATGAAGAACGAGCTAAAATCGCAGCACTTTTCCATAAACAGGATGAAAAGTCAATTGAAGAAGTAGATTATGTGGCTGCTTTTGAACAGCAACAAAAGGAGTCAGAATCTAAAGATATACAGACGCCCGAATCAAAAGTTAAACAAAGTCAGCCGAAGAAAGTAAATATCACAAGTGACTATAAACAACACTTGGCAGATACCATTGCACAAAACAACAAGGATATTTCAGCCTGTCAGAAGCAAATTGAAGAACTTCATCAATTGATTGATGAAAAGAAAATCCAAAATAAAAAGTTACAGGCTATTTCAGTAGCCATTGATGATTTATAAGCCAGGTAGTCCTATGCGGGCTACCTTTTTACAATTTAAGGAGAAGATAATGAAATTCTTTCAAAAGAAAACACAGCATCAAGACCGTTTTAAACGACTGATTCATCGATTATCAGAGATGTCCGATACTGAACTAACCAAAGTAGAACAACTCCTAGATGTGGTCTTTGATCCAAGTTTCAAGTCTAGTGAGAGAGTAGAAATATCTCGGAACATTTTAACCACTGAGGAACAAAGTCTTGATAAGTCGATTCAGGAAGCGAAAAATAAACTGAATACTGAGCAGTTAGAGAAGCGAATAGAGCAGTTTAAGCAATCGAAGAAACCTAAAAACGGATAACGCACCATATTTGGTGCGTTATCCGTTTTTTATGGTATAATGAAAGCAAATATAAGGAGGTCTTTATCTATGATTGGAGACAATATTAAATCACTACGCCGAACACACGATTTAACACAACCAGAATTTGCGAAAATGGTCGGGATTTCACGCAATAGCCTGAGTCGCTACGAAAATGGAACCAGCACCGTTTCAACAGAACTCATTGACCGCATTTGTCAGAAATTTAACGTTTCTTATGTCGATATTGTAGGAGAGGACAAGATGCTAACACCTGTTGAAGATTACCAACTGACTTTAAAAATAGAAGTGATAAAAGAACGTGGAGCAGCCATTTTATCACAGCTTTATAGATACCAGGATAGTCAAGATATTGCTTTTGATGATGAAACAAATCCTTGGATTCTCATGAGTGATGATTTGGCTGAATTGATTCATACGAAAATTTACCTTGTCGATACTTTCGATGAAATAGAGCGTTACAATGGCTATTTAGACGGTATTGAGCGGATGTTAGACATGGTGCATCATCGGGTGGTGGCTTAATGAGATTGGAAGAATTTAATGAGGTAGAGTTTCAGAAGGCCTTACAGCGAACCATTCGGGCTTTAACTCGAGGAAAGACGATTCCAGATCAACCGAAAGCCATTTTACTTGGAGGTCAGAGCGGAGCAGGTAAGACAACGATACATCGTATCAAGCAAAAAGAATTTCAAGGCAATATCATTATCATCGATGGTGACAGCTACCGTTCTCAGCATCCCAATTACTTGGCACTGCAAGAAAAGTATGGCAAGGACAGCGTGGACTATACCAAGGGATTTGCAGGAAAAATGGTAGAGCATCTGGTTGACGAACTCAGCACGCAAGGCTACCATTTGCTGATTGAAGGGACTTTGCGTACCACTCAAGTTCCTCGTCAGACTGCTCAATTACTCCGTTCTAAAGGTTATCAAGTTTCTTTAGCTGTCATTGGTACTAAACCAGAGCTTTCTTATCTCAGCACCTTGATTCGTTACGAAGAGCTTTATGCCATCGATCCCAATCAGGCCAGAGCAACACCAAAAGAACACCATGATGGGATTGTAGAGAATTTGGTTGATAACCTAAAGGAGCTCGAAAGAGATAGACTCTTTGACCAGATTCAGATTTATCAAAGAGATAGGACTTGTATCTGTGATTCTGAAACTGATAAAGATTCCGCAGCAGAAGTTCTTCAAGACTGCCTCTTCGGAAAATGGAGCAAGGTTGAGAAGGAGATGTTGAAGGTGGGACAAGAACGGTTGAGGGATATGCAAAAGTTGAAATAGATTTATGACATTACTTAAGTAGTTACCAGTTTAATTGGAGGTCACATTTATGTCAATATATCACTTTTATCAAGGAAAAGATGAAAACGAAGGACTAGATTTAGAGCAACAAAAACAAAATATTTCTAGTTTTATCAAAGCACAATTTTCCGCTGAAAATTTGGTATTTTTTATTGGTTCAGGTTGTTCTGTACCAGCAATTCCTCTTATGTCACAGACTATGAAAACAATAATTGGAAAACATGGAGATATATTATTTGTAATAAAACAATATTTGGATACGAAGAACGTCAACTTATTAATAAATAGTCTTGATGATAAAGAGACTATTAAGGGAGAGATTGTACGATTATGTGAAAGCCATAGTTTGGAAACAATTGCAGATTTATATAATCATATTATTAAGAGCCAACTGTGTGATAAGGAAGAGTTGTTAGAGATTTATGAAAATTTTTGTAGTTCTTTCTCCGATATAGAATCTCTTTTAAACTGGATACAGAATGGTTTAAACTTTAGTCCAAATAACGAACAGTTATTAAATGCTTTTCGAATTTTAAAAGATGAATTTATAGCTTCCATTCCTAAATTAGATTCGGACTCATATAAAGGAGATGTTTTTAAAACTTACGCTGATTTCTATAAATTTGTTTTTTCAAATCGTACTGAAGAAAGTTCAAAAATTTCAGTTTTCACAACGAATTATGACCTTTTTAATGAATATAGTTTAGAAGCTAACAATATAGTCTATACAACAGGTTTCCCCTCTACTTTAGCTAAGAGATTTGATATAAATCAATTTAAATATAGGCTAGTAGATGATACTAACAGATATAAAGACAAATGGCAACCGGTCTTTAAAGAAGCAAATTTATATAAGATTCACGGTTCGATAAATTGGATTAGTGGAGAAGATGGATTTTTATATCAGTCAAATTCTACAGTAACAGATGATGATGTCGTGGTTATTTATCCTACCATGTTGAAACACAAAGAGACAGCTCAGGCTCCCTATTCTGAATTATTTAGAGAATTTTCGAACTGTTTGCAAAAGAAAAATACAACTTTGATTGTTATGGGATATGGTTTTCCAGATGAGCACATTAATACAATTATTTCACAAAATTTAAAGAATCAAGATTTCAATCTAATAATTTTTGGAAATAAAAATGAAAGTAAGTTAAACGATTTTTATGAAGAATTTAAAAATAGAGATTTACATCTAATTGGTGGACAATTTGATAATAAAAGTGCTCACCACTTCAATGTGATATCGGAAGAATTCTTGAATTATCAGAAACAAGTTTTGAGTGATGTAGAAGAGGATAATAATGAATAGTATTGGAAAGGTCGTTAGTGTCTCTTATGATAGATTGATTTTTGAAGTGAGTGACTTTGAAAAATTAAATTATAATTTCAAAGGGCAAATTTATCTTGCTAAAGGTGTTATTGATTATGTAACAATAAAAAATCGTTTTGACGAAAGATTTATTTATCAGGTTGTAAAAGTTTCCGATAAAGAACTCCCATTATCGACTGATGAATCCGCAAAGTTTAGTTATTCAGGAAACTTTGAATGTGTTCCGATTGGTATGATAAAGAATAATTTTGTTGAGTTTAATTTAAAGAAGTATCCATTTTTGCAAGATAAAGTTTATTTAACAACTCTTGAAGAATTTAATATAATTTTCAATGAGGATAAACTCAAAAATAGTATTTCACTTGGCTTGATTGAAGAAAGATATATTGCTAAAATTGATCCTAATAAACTGTTGACACATCATGGTGCTATATTAGGTAACACAGGTTCAGGAAAGTCTACTACTGTACGTAAAATTATTTCAGAAATAAATAAGATGAACTCGGATAATTTAAGATTACATATTTTTGATGTTCATGACGAATATGGTCGACTACCAGATGTTGAAGTTATTAATGTCTTGGAAGACTATGGTATAAATATATTGAGTTTGGAACATCAAGATTGGTTGAACTTGGTTAAACCTTCAGAATTAGTTCAACTACCTGTTATTGAGATGGCTTTAAAAATTGCTAATTGTTTGTTGACAGAAACTATAGATGAATCTTGGTTGAAATGTTTCATAGCTTATAATCTTTATACTAATCAGCAAACTGATGCAGTGACGAAAAGGACTAAAATTATCGGTATTTTAAATGGTACAGGTATAGACACTTCAAAGTATAGTTCTCAGTTTGGGAACTTTTCTCCAGTAGATGAAAAAAAGTTTCTAGTTGATTTGCTAGAAGCTACAAACGGAGAAGTTGAGTATAGCTATTTAAGTCCCAAATTAGAAAAAGCAAACTATAAAGTTGATAGCTTTGAAAATTTACTTATGGCTTTAAATTATGTATTTCTTCTCGAAGAAAGTAAAGGCAATAGCCAAGCACGTGCATATTCAGGCACTCTTGAAACTCGAATAAAAAATATACAGACACGATATTCTAAACTTTTTGAAAACGAGGAAAAGTCTTTTGATTCAAATACAGTCGTATATTCGGTAGCTGAAATGGACGATGATTTACTTTTATTCTTTACAACCTACGTCTTAAAGAAAGAATTTTCTATGAATAAAAGTATAGCTCTAAGGCAAAGAGCGGTAAATGTATTTATTTTGGAGGAAGCACACCGTTATATATCGAAAATAAAAGAGAATAGCCAATTTCATGAAGTAGAAGTATTTAAGAAGATTGCACGAGAAGGGAGAAAGTTTGGGTGTTTCTTATTGCTATCTAGTCAGAGGCCTAGTGAACTTTCATCAACAGTTTTATCACAGTGTAACAACTATATTATTCATCGAATTAAAAATAATGTTGATTTAGAATATCTTCTACAAACAATCCCATACATAAATAAAAACCAATTATCTAGATTTTCTTATTTACCAACTGGAACAGCTTTTCTTGTGGGAGAGTTGTTCCCGATACCAGTTGAAGTAGAAGTTTTTGAAGAATCCTATTCAAATGCGACTACTACTCCACAAGTAATTTTTAGATGAGAAAATGTGATTTTACGAGAGAGCTTCGGCTCTCTTTTTTTACTAACCCTCATTTTTCATGTTGTGATACCTTTTCCAAATCACCTCTATTATCATAATATCATTCCTAAGAAAATCAATCCTTGATTTTTCACTGGGGGTTTGGGGGCGGAGCTACCAAGTTATCTTATCGTTAGCTGTCAAAACTGGAAAGTTCTGGTCAGCTGGCGATATGATTTTTGGGATATTGTGGACACAATATCTGAGCTCGCAAAGACCTGAAAGGAAGATAGTATGCAGGGCTGTGTCTAATACGAGGGCGGGGATATACCGATATTAAAGAATGAGGAGGATACAGGATGGGAAATCTAGTTAGAGAGATACGTAAGGAAGTCAATTTCTCAATAGAAGAGTATCAACAGATACAAAATTTTATGGAACAGGAGGGATATGAACAATTTTCCCCTTTTGCTAGAGGTAAATTATTGAAAATAGACCACCAATCATCTCAGCAGCTTGAAGAATGGATAAAATATTTACAGCACCAAAAAGTAGAACAGATTTACCGAGATGTATTTGAAATACTTGTTCTGGCAAAGTTGTCTCAATCCGTTACAATGGAACATCTTGAAATTATTTTGACTTGTGTCAAAGACTTGATGAAGGAGATTGAGATAACTATTCCATTAAGCCATTCATTCAAAGACAAGTACATGAGGTAAGCAATTATGGAAAATCGTTATCGAACCAATTTGAAAAAGGTGTATTTGAGTGATCAAGAATTAACTATCCTCAACAAAAATCTTGCTCAGAGTCAGTGTCCAAGCTTTTCTCATTATGCCAGAAAAACCTTACTCGATCCTGGTATGAATTTTATCACAATCGATACAAGAGGATTTCAAGACCTGATTTTTGAAATTCGTAGGATTGGAAATAATATAAACCAGATTGCACGTGCGGTAAATCAAAGCCATCTTTTAAGTCTTCAACAAGTAAAAGAATTGCAGCTCAGCATAGCTGAGTTAGAAAAACAGTTGCAACAAGATTTTGACATCAAGTGTCAACGATTGAGAGAATTCTATGGTTATCACTAAGCATTATGCTGTTCATGGGAAAAAATACCGACGTCAATTAATTAAGTATATTCTTGAACCTAAGAAAACCAGAAATTTATCGTTGATTTCAGATTTTGGAATGAGTAATTATCTTGATTTTCCAGACTATATGGAATTGGTAAAGATGTATCAAAACAATTTTCTTTCAAATGACCAACTCTACGATTCACGGTTTGATAGACAAGAGAAAAAGCAACAGAAAATACATGCTCATCATATTATTCAGTCTTTCTCACCTGAAGATAAATTAAGCCCAGAGGAAATCAATCGTATTGGCTATGAAACGATAAAAGAGTTGACAGGTGGTCGCTATAAATTCATTGTTGCCACTCATGTTGATCAGGACCATTGTCATAATCACATTATTATCAACTCAATCGACTGCCAATCTCAAAAAAAGTTGAAGTGGGACTACGCTCTTGAAAGAAATTTACAAATGATTTCGGATAGAATTTCTAAAGTAGCTGGTGCAAAAATTATTCCCCCTAAACGCTATTCTCATAGGGATTACGAGGTCTATCGTCGTTCTAATCACAAATACGAATTGAAACAGCGGTTATTTTTTCTAATGGAACATTCAATTGACTTCAATGATTTTATGCAAAAAGCAGAATACTTGAATGTCAAAATAGATTTCTCAAGGAAACATAGTCGATTTTTCATGACAGATAGAGATATGAAGCAAGTTATCCGAGGAGATAAGCTGAATAAGAGAGAACCCTATTCAAAAGAATTTTTCCAACATTACTTTGCTAAGAGAAATATTGAACAGAGTTTAGAATTTTTGTTGCCAAGATCCAACTCATTTGATGATTTAGTTGAGAAAGCTCGGTTACTGGGAATAGAATTGAAGAGCAAGATAAAAACGATAGATTTTGTTCTTACTGATGGAAAAAGCTGCATTTCCATTCCAAATAAGTCATTAAGTAAGAAAAATCTTTATGACACTACGTATTTTGAGACCTACTTCAAGGAACATGATTTGGTTGAAGTGCTTCAAAATAGTGAAGTAAAAACGGAATTTGAAAAATTTGAGATGCAACAGTATTCAGACGTATTGACTGTAGAAGAAATAACCGAAGCTTATGAAACGTATAAGACTAAGAGAGACGCTGTACATGAGTTTGAAGTTGAGATTGCTGAAGAGCAAGTTGAAAAGATGGTTTCAGAAGGGCTTTTCATTAAAGTTTGGATGGGGATTGGACAAGAAGGACTAATCTTCATTCCAAATCATCAACTAAATATCTTAGAACAAAAAAATAATAAACAGTATCAGGTGTTTATTCGAGAAACATCTTCTTATTTTATTTATCATAAAGATGACTCAGAAAAGAATCGATTTATGAAAGGAAGGGACTTGATTCGCCAACTAACGTTTGACAATAAGTCTTTACCTTATAAGAGACGAATAAGTCTGGTCAGCCTTCAACAAAAAATTGAAGAAATCAATTTATTGATGACACTGAACACTCAAAACAAATCCTTTCTAGAATTAAAAGATGAATTGGTTGGAGAAATCGCACAGTTAGATATTGAATTGACAAATCTTCAAGAAAAAACCGCCACCTTAAACAAGATGGCAGAAGTAGTTGTTAACCTACAAAGTGAGAATCAAGATACCAAGCAATTAGCTAAGTATGAATGTTCCAAGATGAATTTATCGCAGGATGTAACGATTGGACTTATTGAATTCGAAATTGCTCTTTTTCAAAATCAGATGGACAGCAAAATTGAAAAATATGAAAACCTAGTAATCAATTTGGAAACACTAATAAAGATGATATCTGGGCGACATAATTGCATTGACAAGAAAGAAAATACGAAATCTATTTGAATTGAGTTCATAGCTACAAAAATAAAAATCTATGTGGGGAAAAGCTGAGGAAATAAAATATAAAACAACTCATAAACTTATTTTAAGTTTTTGAGTTGTTTTTAGCTTTTTGTATCATAAACACCCCTTGCCCAATTAAGATAGTGAGCACACTTAGTCCAAGAGCGTAGGTCAAAAATAGTTTACTTTCATGGCTATCTGCTTGTCCAAACTGTTTTAACATCATAGTTTGGAGAAAGAATAGTGCAAATAATGAATTAGTGAAACTTATCTGTTTACTAGATTTTTCTCGAGGAGATGGATTTTTTCTATAACGAAACAGACTAGAAAAAGAATTAATAAAATTGATGAATGTGATTAGTGCAGTAAGATAAACTAACAAAGGAAAAGCTGAATTAACCTTGTCCATCCCTTTTGTAACAAAATAGAATATTGATAAAAATACTCCTGATGAAAAGAGGATGAAAACTCCCACTCTGCCATAGTTATTCCAATCTTCTTCCTCGACTTCTTTACAGAAGCGTTTTCCAATTAAAAATTTGACACAGGCAAAAGTTAAATGATAAAAAGCAAATATCAAATACCAAACTGAATGATGAAGGTACCCCGAAATCAGGGATAATAATACATAGACAGCATTATAGAATGTCCCAATTAAAAGTGAGACACGGCTGGTCAAATATGTATTTTGAATAAGAGATACACTATTAACTAGTCTTCGAACAACTTGTACTAGTAGAAGTACGTCAATAACAGCAACTATGCCTGATAAAACACTAGCAAGAATGTTAAATAGACTTCTATCTGGAAGGATTTTAGTGATAACTAAAGCGCCAGAGATGAGCATACAAACATTGGCTAGTAAAAAGTACTGCCAATAATCTTTAACGAACTGTAACTGTTTATCAATTTTTTCCAAAATGATGCTCCTAAAATACAATTTCATGAATGATGCGAATAATGTCATCGACATCGTCTAAACAATCACTTAGCACCCAATCATTTATTATTGCTCGTAGACCGACTACGTAAAAGCGCGCAGTTAATTCTATTTGCCTAGAATCTTTTATGCCTTTGAATTTAAGTTTTTTTGAAAATGTCTTTTCCATGTGGTATGAAAACGTTTCTTCTTTTTTAAAATCCCGAGACCTTCCTAGATAGATACGATATAACTTTCTATGTTTTTTGATAAAGAGGAGATATGGCTTTAAATAATAAGTATCCAAAATACTATCTATATCTGAAGTTTGTTGTAGTTTCGTTTGCTCTAACTCATATTCCTCATCGAAAAGTCTAGAAATTCCTTGTAAAGCATCCTCTAAAAGTTCATATTGATGATTATAGTAGGAATAAAATGTTGAACGATGAACGCTAGCTTCTTTACAAATCTTGCTTACTGAAATTTGATCAAGTTCTTGTTGGTCTAATAATTTAATTAGGGCTTGTTGCAATCTTAATGGTGCTTTATTTTCCATAGTTCACTCCAAATTTTGATTAATTATAACAAAATCCAACACTTTTTTCAAAACTTGTCGTGTTGCCAGGTGTTACACTAGCGTATAATAGCTACCATAATCGAAAGGAGCTCACAATGACAAAATCACAAAACTTTTATCTAAAAGATACCATACAGAGCAAAAATATTTTTGTTGGAAAATATACCTACTTTGCTAAGGAGAATATTCATGAGGACTTTGAACGTGACTATGTTCTATATAACAAAGAAGGGCGATCAAATTTAATCATTGGAAATTTTACTAGTATTGCAAACGGAGTAGAATTTATTATGCCTTCAGCAAATCACTCTATGACATCCTTTTCAACCTATCCATTTATGTTAGTTAAAAACGAATGGGCTGATAAAACCAGTATGACTGTGAAGGATTTACCAGAAAAAGGAGATACTATAGTGGGCCATGATGTTTGGATTGGTCGAAATGCAACGATTTTACCTGGAGTGACTATCGGAAATGGTGCAGTTATTGGTAGTAATGCTGTTGTTTCGAAAGATGTTCCAGACTATGCGATTGTGGCAGGAAATCCTGTGCATATGATTCGCTATCGATTTCCTTCCGACACGATTACATTTCTAAACGAGCTAGAATGGTGGCACTTTTCTGATGCTCAATTAGATCAGGCAGTTCCATACCTAACTAATCTAAACCTAGAAAAATCAAAACAAGCCTTACTAAATATTAAAAACAATCAATAATTTCCTTTAATAAATACTATATCCGACACTTTTGCATCATCTTGTCGTTCTAATCTATTATTTAAAGAATTATACTATACATATCAAATAAAGAAAGCGAGTTTATCTCATGTTATCTATTGTTTTATCTGGTCTTTTCGGTCTTATCATGTCATCTGCTATTACCTTTGCTGCTTCAAAACTCAGCGATAAGGTAACCTTGGCACACTGGATTGTTAATCCTCTCCTAGGTGTTTTAGGAGCTATTGCTGCTAACTATCTTCTAGGTGGACAGTACGGACCCGTTATTTGGGGGCAAACCATCCTACCAATGCTTGCCGGTTCAATTGTCCTTCCAGGTGTTGGAAGTTGTACGATTAATTTCATTAATAAAAAACTCTAAGCAGGTTTCACCTGCTAACTCATGACAGAAAAAGATGTTCGGCTTATAATAAAGGTGAACAATACAAATCCGTGGTTTATAATAGGGCTTTGCCTAGCCTGTATAAAAAACTGGATGAATAAGAGTCATGAGTTAACTCGAATATGCCTTGAGCGTGAAAATAAAATTACAAGAAGCCTCTTATTCCATTGTTCAAAATGAGAATAGGAGGTTTTTCGTATGGAAGTCATGATTGAAACTTGTTGTGGCATCGATGTTCACCAAAAATCCATCGTTTGTTGTATCTTAGATGGTCCACTAGATAGCAATAAACCTAAGAAAATTCAGAAGAAATTTGGTACAACGACTGTAGCCCTTCAAAATGCTTTAACATGGTTAGAGGAAAACCATGTGACCCATGTTTTCTTTGAATCCACTGGTCAGTACTGGGTGCCACTCTTTAATATTCTCTCTGACTCTGATTTAACCTTGGTTCTAGCTAACCCTCAACACATCAAGAATGTGCCGGGTCGAAAAACAGACATGAAAGACGCTGAATGGATTGCTCAATTAGGGCGTTGTGGGCTCATTGCCCCCTCTTATATTCCAAGTCCAGAGGTTATGCAGTTACGTTTACTCACTCGTCGCCTACGTTCTTATAAGCAACGTCAAACACAAGTCAAAAACGAAATTCATAATCTCTTTCAACGGGCTAATATTAAACTTACCAGTTATCTTTCTGATATCTTCTCTAAGACAGGACAAGCCCTTTTAACGCTCTTTATTAACGGGGAAGTCATTGACTGTGATAGCGTTACTTCTTGTATTCATAGGCGTACCAAAGCAAGTCCTCAAGAATTAGTTGAGGCCATGAATGGGAAGTTATCACTGGAAGACCGCTTTCTCTTGAATCAGAGCTTAGAAGAGTATCGAATGTATCAAGAACTTATGGATAGATTGACTAGCGAAATTCAGACTTATATCTCAAAGGAGTTTCCCTGAAGAAAATAGATTACTTCAAACGATTCCTGGTGTGAGTGAAATCTGTGCAGCTACTGTTTTAGCTGAGATTGGACCAACTGTCGAAGCTTTGGAAACAGATGGGCACTTAGCTTCTTGGGCGGGAATTTGCCCTGGTTCGTATGAAAGTGCTGGGATTAAAAAATCCTCGCATATCAGGCAAGGAAATCACTATATCAAACAGGCACTGACCATGTCTGAGTTGATTGCGGCACACTCTAAAGACCCAGCTTTTTCATCCCTTTACAACCGAATTTCCCAAAGAGGAAGCAAGATGAAGGCTGTTATTGCTTGTGCTCATAAAATTCTCAGAATCATTTACAAATTACTCGCTACTCACCAGCCCTACCAAAAAGAAAAGGCGTTAGGACTGAGGCAACAATTCTAACACCAAAACTGAAAAATTTCAATTACAGTATAGCACAGGAAGTGATTTTTTGCGCTTTTTTACTGTATTTTTTTCAAATAAAATAAATATCAAAACTAAATAACATCAAAATATACTTGTGTTCAATTTTGAACCAAACAGTACTATCTTTTAAGTATTAGTTTGTTTTTTTTTGTGAGCACGAGTTTAATATGTTTAAGCATAATAGTTGCAAATTCAATATTATCTGATAAACTTGTTCTTGTATTTGATACATGAACAGAGAGGAGAATCTTATGATGGATACAAAATTTTCTGTTGCCCTTCACATTCTTACTATGATTAGTGAGAGCAAGGAAGTCCTCAGCTCACAAGCCTTAGCAGATAGTGTCGGCACCAATGCCAGCTACATTCGTAAGGTGATTGCACTCTTAAAAAATGCAGGGCTCATCACTTCGCAGCAGGGGCGATCAGGATACCAGTTAAGCAAGTCGCCAAAAGAGATGACTCTTTTGGAAATCTTTTTTGCGACACAGGAAGTAGAACATATCAATCTCTTTCAAATTCACCAAAATGCCAATCAGGCCTGTCCAGTTGGTCAGCACATTGAAAATGCCATGTCCCCTATTTTTTCCAAAGTTGAAGAACAACTTGAAAAAGAACTAGGGCAAGAAACCTTGGATAATGTCATTATCAATCTCTACCAATCAGCTAATCAAAAATGCATCTGACCAAGTGTCAGATTTTCTAAGAATAAACATTGACTTGTATCAGATACAAGTCTTCAAATAAAAGGAGTAAACCATGAAAGCAGCACAACACACATCTTATAACAAAAACAATATCGTACTTAACCTAACTGACATTGCTAAACCTCAAATCAAACCCAATCAAGTCCTTGTCAAAGTGACCGCGGCAGGTGTCAATCCTCTAGACAACATGATTTCTCGTGGAGATGTTAAGATGATTGTCCCTTACAAATTGCCACAAACAGCGGGCAATGAGGTCGTTGGCTTGGTTGAGGAGGTCGGCTCAAGTGTGACTAATTTTGCAGTTGGTGACCGTGTCTTTGGTCGTCTTCCCCTCGACAATATCGGTGCCTTTGCCGAGTATGTAGCAGTTGAGGCTACAGCCCTTGCCAAAGTTCCTGCCTATCTGACAGATGTGGAAGCAGCGGCCGTTCCCCTGACGGCCCTGACCATTATGCAGGCTCTTAACCTCATGGGTGCAGAAGCTGGCAAGACCATCTTCATCTCAGGCGGGACAGGCGGTGTCGGCGGTATGGCTATTCCCCTTGCTAAAGCCAAGGGCTTGACAGTCATTACCAATGGTGATGGAGCAAATGCAGAGCGGGTATTGGCGCTAGGGGCTGACCAGTTTATCGACTATAAGACAGAAGATTATACTAAAACCCTCTCCCAAATCGACTATGTCTTGGACACGCTTGGCGGTGTAGAAACTGAAAAACAAATGTCGATTATGAAAAAAGGCGGTCAGCTGGTTTCCCTCCGTGCCATGCCAAATGGCGACTTTGCTAAACGCATGAATCTGCCAAAATGGAAGCAAATCCTGCTTGGTTTGGTTGGTCGTAAGTTTGATAAAATGGCGGAAAGCTACGGCGTACACTATCATTTCATCTTCGTAGAAAGCAATGGGCAACAGCTACAAGAGGTGGCAGATATTTTCAGCAAGCTCGAAATCAAACCGTCAATCGACACCGTTTACCCATTTGAAGAAGTCAATGCAGCCTTGGACAAGGTCGCCAATGGTCGCTCACGTGGAAAAACTGTTCTCAGTTTTTAAAAATAGGAGTAGTTATGTCTTATATCACAAGCAAAAATCAATACATCACTGTCGCTGGCAACCAGATTGCCTATCGTGAACTAGGCAAGGGCAAGTCAAAATTTCCATTGGTCATGCTGGTTCACCTAGCCGCGACCTTGGACAACTGGGATCCAAAATTGCTGGATTTGCTGGCTGAAAAGCACCATGTGATTGTCCTAGACCTTCCTGGCGTAGGAGCTAGTCAGGGCAAGGTGGCTCCGACTATTCCAGGAATGGCTGAGCAGGCTGTTTCTATTATCAAAGCTTTGGGTCATGAGAAAATCAATTTGCTGGGTCTATCTATGGGTGGCTTTATTGCTCAAGAAATCGTTCGTCTGGATAGTCAGCTGGTTAACCGTTTGATTTTAGCAGGTACAGGTCCTCGTGGTGGTTTTGAAGTCGATAAGGTAACTGGAAAAACCTTCCGCTATATGCTGAAGGCTGGTTTGGAGCGTGTGGATCCAAAACGCTACATCTTCTACAATCATGATGAGGCAGGTCGTTTGGAGGCAGAAAAAGTCTTGGGTCGTATGGGGCAAAGAAGTTCTGCACATGCAGACAAGGACATGAATGTCCCAGGATTTTTGACACAGCTCAAAGCTATCAAACGCTGGGGAAGAGAGCCTCAAGATGATATGACCTTTATCACCCAACCAACTTTGATCGTCAATGGTGATAAGGATATGCAGGTTCCAACAGAAAATTCTTACACCATGCATGAGAAAATCAAAAATAGCCAACTGATCATCTATCCAAATGCAGGTCACGGCTCTATCTTCCAAAATGCAGAGGATTTTTCGAAAGCCTTACTAGCCTTTTTGGAGGAAAGCAATGCCTAAAACTATTTTAGTCACAGGATCGACAGACGGAATCGGCAAACACCTAGCCATGAAACTAGCTAGTGAAGGTCATGAAGTGATCTTGCACGGGCGAAATAGCGAAAAGCTCCGTGTAGCCCTCAGTGATATTCAACTAAAAACAGGAAATAAAAAGATTCACGCCTATCTGGCAGACTTTTCCAAGTTAGCAGATGTCTATCGTTTCAGCCAAGAAATTAAACAAGATTTTGAGCAGATTGATGTCTTGTTAAACAATGCGGGTGCTTACTTTGGAGATGCTCGCGTGGCAACGTCAGAAAATATCGAGATGACCTTTATGCTGTCTGTCCAAGTTCCTTATATCTTGACGACGGAGTTGCTGCCCTTGCTGGAAAAAGCACCATCAGGCAGGGTCATTCATACCTCTTCCTTCATGCACCATTTTGCACAAACCAGCGACTTGGATTTTGGTTTAGAGCAGAGCTATTCTGCAGCCAAGGCTTACAATAATGCCAAGCTATACACCATTTGGCTGGCCATTGCTCAGGCAGAGGCCTTAGAAAAGCAAGGTTCATCTGTGACCGTCAATGCCTACCATCCTGGCTTGATTGCGACAAATTTGGGCAATGATGGGGTCAAACGCAACCTGAGAAGTCGAATTCTTACCAGTCTGATGAAACCATTTTCCAAGGATTTGGACCAGGGGATTGAAACGGGTTACTACTTAAGCTTGTTACCAGAGGTGGCTGGAGTATCAGGTCGTTATTTTGCGGAGAAAAGGTTGGCTAAGGTCAGCTTAAAAGGATTTGATTTGGCAAAGAGCCAAGCCTTACTAGCCTATCTTGATAAGAAAATTCAAATATTCAAGGAGAGCTACGGTGACTAAGATTTTGTTAGAAAACCTCCAACTGCCCAATGGTCAGGTCTTAGACAATCGCTTTTTCAAATCCGCCATGAGCGAAACCATGGCAGATAGTCAGGGAGCTCCTTCAGGTGACCTGATTGCCTTATATGATTTTTGGGCCAAACAGGGAATGGGAGTCCTAGTGACAGGTAATGTCATGGTGGACGGCCGCTACCTTGGTGAGCCGGGCAATGTGGTCCTTGATGCAGACGAGCATCTGGCTCGATTTCGGAAATGGGCAGCCGTTGGGAAAAAGAACGGTGTGCCTATCTGGCTCCAGCTCAATCACCCTGGCAAACAGATGTATCGGTCGATCAATCAAACTCCGATTTCACCCAGTGCCATTCCGATTTCTGGAGGCTCAGCTTCGGCCTTTCGTCCACCGAGAGAAATGACTGTGTTTGACATCAAAGAAACCAGAGATAAATTTATTGCAGCAGGCCTTCGGGCAAAAGCAGCAGGATTTACAGGTGTACAGTTACACGCTGCACGTGGTTACTTGATCAATCAATTCCTCTCACCAGCAGATAATCAGCGGACGGACCGCTATGGTGGCAGTCTGGACAATCGTATGCGATTCTTGGTGGAAGTCTATCAAGGTCTGCGTGAAAAAGTGGGACCGGATTTTACCATCGCCTTGAAATTGAATGCTTCTGATTTTAAGGAAGAGGGCTTTGGTTTTGAAGATTGCAAGTATGTGGTGAAAACCATGTCGGACTTGGGTATCGACCTGATTGAAATTTCAGGTGGCAATTATGAGACACCTGTCTTTGGCAGTGAATATGAGAATGGTGCTGGATTTGTCACCTATGCCATTGCTCTAGCAGATTTGACTTCTGTTCCTATTGTTTCAACAGGCGGTTTCCGAAAAGTCACTCAGATGGAGGAGGCTATCAAGGATGGTGTGTCCATGATTGGCCTTGCCAGAGCCTTTGTCCTTCGTCCAAGTCTTGTCAATGATTACCGTCAAGTCGGTGATTTGCAACTGAGAACGCCTCGCCTGACAACAGGTCTTCCAAAACTGGATAAGGCTCTTGGTCCCATTATCGGTGTCAGTTATTACGAGGCCCAGATGAAGCGGTTAGCCAAGGAAAGAAGTGCTAAAATCAGTCACAATGCCTGGCCTTATCTTCTTCAGACCGTCAGAGCCCATGGCCTGTCTGCACTTAAACCGAGAAGAAAATAGCATAGACTATATAAGATGTGAGAGTCAATCTCAGATCTTTTTCTGTGCATTAGGATACGAAAAAACCAAGTCAGTTTTTGACTCGGTTGAATAGATAATGGTTAGGATTAAAGAACATTTTTTCCAACAATCAGTAATAATACAAACTATTCCACTCGGGATAATTCTAAGGTATAGGACTGAAAATCACTAGCTGCAAATGGAATATGAAGCCCAGAATGAACTAACTCAGCTCCTGAAAACTCTCTTCCAAATTGGTCAACATAGTTTGCATCTTGGTCGAGATAAGGAATCTTGAAAATAGCATGATGTTGGGAAACCTTGAAGACATTGTTGAAGGCAATGAATTGGTAATGAGATTTATCTTGGCTTTCAAAAAGCCAAGC
>ERZ772954.913-NODE-913-length-25778-cov-3.308284_pt1 | contig 25778 bp, 16 predicted proteins | sample MGYA00580684_ERZ772954 | MGnify/ENA primary metagenome ERZ772954 (study PRJEB29015, sample SAMEA2737654) | human gut metagenome | biome: human gut; feature: human-associated habitat; material: faeces | place: China | collected 2012 ...
GATCAGGTGCTTTCCCTATGGGCTTGCTGCGTGAACTGTTTTTCTGTCGTTCTGCAATAGAACCAAACATTATAGAAAATGCAGCTAATATAAAACGCTATATTATTCAAAACAATATCTACGGTGTTGACATTGAACGAGGTGCTGTTGACATCGCCCGACTACGCTTTTGGCTTGCCCTGATTGTAGACGAAAAGACACCAGAGGCACTTCCTAACCTTGACTTCAAAATAATGCAGGGAAACTCGCTTCTTGAAAGTTATGAAGGTATAGATTTAAGCAAACTGGCAACAATGTCGGACTTACAAATATATGAACCTCAACGCAATCTGTTCGGAGAATTGGAAGAACAGCAGATTAAAAAGATTTTTACTCAAACAGATAAACTAAAAGAGTTTCAAACTAATTTGAAACGCTATTTTGAGGTGACTGCTCACGATGAACGGACACTTCTCCGCCAATCTTTTGATGACTATGTGAGGCATACTATTATTTATACACTTGATACGTACAAGCGAGGCGAAGAGAAGAAGGTAGAGCAGATTTTGTTGTCTACGACCCTAACAGACAAACAAAAGAAAACCATAGCAGAAGCTGAGAAAAATATAGAGCATTATAAGAACGTGATAGTAAGTGTTCAAAATATGGAATTGTCCAACTCTCAGTTCTTCCTTTGGCACACTTGGTTTCATGATGTCTTCTCACGACCCTCAAAAGAGGGCTTCGATATTGTAATTGGAAACCCACCGTATGGAGCCAAATATGACAATCAAACAAAGAGGTATTACAAGAATGCTTATGTAACAGCAAATAGCATTCGTGGCTTGCAGAAAGGATCTCTCGACACATATACACTGTTCATAGAATTGGGATATAACCTGCTCAGACGGAACGGCAGCTTCGCCTATATCGTTCCAATATCTTTGACTTCAAGTGATTCCCTCACTGGAGTACACCGTATTTTGATGGGGAATTGTGACACCATACACATATCATCGTATGCGGTGCGACCGAAGCCCGTATTTGAGAACGCTGTCGTTAATACCTCAATCCTGATTTTCAAGAAGACAGAAACTCCCTGCCAGCATCTTTATTCCACAAAGATGCACAGAAGAGGAAATGAGTTTGATTTACAAAAGCTTATTGACAACTTACAATTCGTTGATGTAAAAGGGCAAACACTTTATGGTCGTATTCCAAAGATTGGTTCAAAAATAGAGAAAACAATCTTGCACAAGCTCTTCAAACAAACAAAGTTAGGCTCTTTAATAAAAACTTCAGGAAGTCCCATCATATACAGGTTTGCTGGAGGACGCTACTTCAAAGTCGTAACGAATTATAGTAATGGGTCATCCGCAGAGCGAACTATCTACTTTTCTAATTCCAAAATCGCAAATGCTGTTGGCTGCATACTCAGTAGTAATTTGTCTTTTTGGTTTTATCAGATATTCTCTGACAACTTGAACTGGAAAAACTACGAGATAGAGAACTTTACTATTCCACATCTTTCAACTGAAAATATTGGGTATCTTGACAAATTGTATTCTCGGTATCTTACTGATATTGAAGCAAAAGCCAATGTTAGAACAACATCAGGAGAGTCCACTTACAATGTTGATTCGTTCAAAGAATACAAAATTGTGCGTTCCAAGGCTATCATTGATGAAATAGATGACTATATTTGTCCGCTGTATGGCTTAACGCAGGAAGAAACGGATTTTATCAAGAATTACGAATTGGAGTTCAGACTGGCTGGAGAATAGTAGTGGAGGGTTATACACCCTCCACTATTTTTATATCTTCCTCAGATAATCCATACAGCTCATATACAAGGTGGTCTATCTCGTTTTCTGTAGAAGAAACATCTGCCTGTTTATCTTCAGCCTTGGAATTAAGAATGCTGTCTACCTTTAATGCTATTTCATTCTGTTGTTCTCTTGTTCCTACGGCAATTGGGAGTGATTCTATTGTAGCAGCTTTAAGCGTATACGCCCCTCCTGCCGTCATCACACCAATAAAGTCAAAGTAATAATGTAGCAATTTACTATTTAACAATCCAAGAATAAATCTTATAGGAATGTTTTTTGAAGTCAGTATATAAGCATTACTCGGTAAATAATTCTTTTTTATATCAAGAGTGAATGCCCATTTGTCAGCAGTAAGTCCCCATATAATTTTCTCTGATTTTTCGAATTCATCATAATAACTTGCTGCACATCTCTGTAACGCATACCATTCATATCTTATGCCTGTTTCATCTTTGTTTCTTGAAATCAACTCTTTTTTATATTGATTCAACCTGTAATAAATTGATGGATATTGTTCTTTCAGAGCGTTTTCTGCTTCAATGGAAGCTCCAGAAATATTATTGTTTTCTAATGGGAAATGCCATGGAATAAATAACAGATTTTCTTTACCCTCATTATAATACCACTTTCTAATATTACGCCCTTGTAGCATATTCTTTATAACTTGACTATTTTTATAGTCCTCTGCTATAAGACTATCACGTTGCTCATTTGATATGATAAATGCAGGGTTATAACCAGTGGTAACTCCACGATATATCTTCACACCCTCAATATCTTTTAAAAGTAAATGTTTCTTTTCTATTTTTTCTTTTAACATCAACTGGGTCATATCTGAAAACGACCACTCCTTGTTATTGAGGTGGTCTTGAGAGTAGACACCAAATAAATTCTGACGTTCAACAAATTGCCGTTTAAATTCTTGAAACTTTAGTTTATAAAACTTCTCATAAATAAAAAGGTTCTTTGGTTTCTTGTTTCGCTTAGAAATATTAAAGATCACACTTGAGACCAAAACATCTTCAAATACCTCTACTTGTTCAAAGTTGAGAATGGTGTTGATGTATTGAGAAGAAAGTTGATTTCTTACTTTCGCACCATACTGAGTATTAAAGAACTTGTTGGTAGTTATATATGATATAATTCCCCCTTCGGCAAGGAGATTCAAACCTAATTCATTAAAATAAATGCTCAAATCTGCCGTACCTGAATATACAGTAAATTTTTCTTTAAGAGTGCTTGCAATGTGTTTTAACTTTTTCGCTTCAATATACGGTGGGTTCCCAATGACAATATCGAAGCCCTCTTTTGAGGGTCACAGATTCTGTCCACTTCTATTCAGCAGAAAATCAAAAATATTCAGAATGAGTATACCATCATCATTGCGGAAAGTAGGCTGCATGCCTCCTACGATGACAACTTTCTGAAAACTATCTTTAATCTGTTTGAGCGATCGTAGTTCTTGTTCTGTTTTTTCTTCAGATGACAAAGCGTAAGCCGACTGGATGTAGATTCTGTCCTGCCCTCTATTGCATACGAAGTCCACTTCTAACTGCTTGCGTTCACTTATTCCATTTTCGTTTTTCGTATTTTGCGTAACCTGCCCTACATCCACAGAATAGCCACGCATTCGCAACTCATTGTATATAAGATTCTCCATCAAGTGTGTGTGTTCTGTCTGGCGGAAATTCAATCGGACATTGCGTAATCCCAAGTCTTCAAAATAGTATTTTGCCGGAGTGTCAATGTATTTACGCCCCTTGATATCGTAGCGTACGGCACGCTCCATCAGGAAAGCATCCTGCATATAGTCCAGATAAGTCTTGATGGTGTCTCTGGTGATGGTGCTCCGCTTTGCAGAACGAAAGGTATTCGCTATTTTCTGTGGATTGGTAAGGCTTCCGATGCTGCTTGCCATGACGTCAATGAGTTCCTCCAGATCATCATCGTTTCGTATGCTATACCTTTCTTTGATGTCGACAAGGTAGGTATTGGAGAAAAGCTGTTGCAGATAGCCCTTCTTCTGTTGTTCTGTGGCCATCGTTACCGTTTGGGGCAATCCTCCCAAAAGCATATATTCATTAAGGTGTGTTTCCAAGAAAGGAGCATCTGGCTTCACCGACATATACTCGCTGAAGCTCAATGGGTGGATGCGTAACTCATCGCCCCTACCACGGAAGGTTGTCACAACATCTTTTGACAGGAAGCGTGCATTACTGCCCGTGACATACACATCTAATTGTGGATTTTTCAGCAGTGTATTCAGCACCTCCTCAAAACGGTCAAGCAACTGTATCTCGTCTATGAGTATAAAGTATTCCCTCGTATCTGTACCCTTTGGCCAATGTATTCCAACAAGGGTAAAGGCTTTCGATAACGTTCATTATAAATGTTCTCCAAATCCAACTTAATGATTTGGGTATCATCTATCCCTTGTTCTTTAAGATACTGGCAGAAAAGTGTAAAGAGCAGATACGATTTACCACTCCGACGCAATCCAGTAATGATTTTTATCATTCCATTGTGGCGTCGGTCAATTAACCTTTGCAGATATATTGGTCGTTCTATATTCATTTCTATTAGTTATTTGTGCGTAAAGATGCATTCTTTACGACTGCAAAGATATTACTATTTTCTCACAATACTAATCTTTTTATTCTTTTTTTGCGTAAATACGCATTAATCAATAAAAAGGGAAGGGTGTATTATATATATAGTGCAGAAACCAGCTGATTGACTTTCTGTTGCTCCGTTTCACAGTCTTGCCCGCCATGTATCTTTTCCATTATGATTCTGACGAGCTGACCTATCTCCTTTTGGTGCTCGGAAGTCGCAATAGGAATAGGCAGATTGCGTAAGTGCTCGGGATAGATGTGATAATCGCCACCTCGTTGGTCAGCTAACAACTGACCAGCCATTGAGGAATTGAGGACACCCAGTAAATAAAACAAGTCCACTTCACTTGACAACACTTCCATCTCTGCACGGGTGTGCTTGCAGAATTTCTTGATGCTTGAGGATATGCTCTTGTTGTTAACTCCCTTCAAATCCTTCCATAGAACAGCAGAAAACATGGAGTCGCTATGCAAGAAATGTGTGTCCATATCAAGATGTACTTTAAGAAAACCTAAACGATTTATTAATAGTTTTGGACAATTGTAGAGTTCTCGGAACGTTGGACGGCTTAGGTTGTCAGGGCATCGTTCTGTATTCCATTCAAGATAACGAACACGTTTTACCCGATACTTGTCTATGTCTTTAGCCTCAATGTATTTGCGACTATGAATTTCGTCGTAAGTTTCACTGATAAGGTCATCTTTCCTAAATTCTCCTTTTGCGATTTTCTCATCAGCATTAAGCACCATACCTTTACTTATATAGCAGAAATCACCAAGAACATTCATATCAGTATAGCGGTTTCCGTTCCTTTTCTCAGAAGTGAGATTCCAGACATATTTATTTTCATCCTGTTTTAATGTTTCTGGAGACTTATACAATACTTTACGGAATGTCTTGTCCGCATATATTTGAGTTATACGAAGTTCACCTTTTGGTGATGAGTTCTGAATGAACAGTATACAATTGCTCACAGTTGCATTCTCAAAAATCTTTGTACCGTTCAGATCTGCAATTTCCAATAGGCGATATTCTTCTATTATCATCTTACGGAGTTTCTTGCCATATTTCTGATTTGTCAAAGGATATGGAACAATCATAGAGAATACTCCATTGGGGCAGAGGAGTTGTAAGCCAAGTTCGATGAATGGAACAAACAAATCCCATTTCTCATAGAGTGATTTGTATTTCTTGCATCCAATAATACGTTGGCGTTGCTCATTTAGTTCTGGGGATGCAATCTGCGTTGGCGCACTAATGTATGGAGGGTTGCCAATAGTGATGTCGAATCCACCCTCTTTTGAGGGTCGTCTCAGACATACACAGAAATCAATGATAGATGCCATAATCTTTCCATCCTTCCTGCAGGCAATTTGTAGGTGTATGAAGCCCTGTATAGACAAGATATCGGTAGAGGGTGGTTTTTGATACTTTCAACTTTTTGGCAACAACTGTTTTCTCCGTTCCTTTATTAAGCTCCTTGATAATCCATTCATGCTTGTTGGCACATTTGGGGTTAAGCCTACAGCGAAATCCTTTGGTATGCCCAAGTTTTGCGCCTTCTGCTTTTTTTCGTGCCAATGCTTCCTTGGTTCGTTGGCTGATAAGATTACGTTCAATCTCTGCTGAAAGTCCGAAAGCGAAAGCGAGGACTTTGCTTTGGATGTCGTCTCCAAGTCGGTAGTTGTCTTTAATGGTCCACACCCGACATTCTTTTGTCATGCAGATATTCAGTATCTCCATAATCATAAATAGGTTACGACCAAGGCGGGACAATTCACTGCAAATGATAATATCGTCTTTTTTTACCTTTTTGAGTAACCTGCCAAGTTCTCGCTTGCTATAGTTTTTTGTACCACTGATAGTTTCCTCAATCCAGTCGTCAATTGAAAGGTTTTGACGTTTACAAAAGTTGCTAATCTCGAAGCGTTGATTCTCTACAGTTTGCTTATCGCTGCTAACTCTGATATATCCGTAAATCATATTTGTATGTGTGATAGTTGTTACTTTCACGAATACAAACGAATATTGTAATAAAAAAATGCGATAAGTTTTCTAAGACAATGAAGTTTTCTGGGTGTAACAAAGGGTGTAAATCGCATAACTTGCTGATTTACACCCTTATTTGCGGAGAGAGAGGAAAATGACCATTTCGCTGCAACTCCTTGTATCATAGTCTTTTATTTTTTTATCCTTTTTAATTGTAGCCATATTGTAGCCACAACAGAGTATTTTGAGAGTACACGCAGATACTGCTACCCGAAATGCGCACTTGCATTTCTTGGGTTCAAAAGTACAAAAAAGTAGAACATCCTCCAAATTATTGTGGGAAAATGTTTTAGAAATCTTTTGGCTACAATTTTCAGTGCATGGTGCAAGTCTATATATATAGATAGACCTTGCACCATGCACTGACAGTCCCAAAGGTGTGATTGATATGGCAGGCTCAATATTTTCGCCTACGTATTGGGCAACACGGCAACAAATAACGCATAATGTTAAAAATGCAAAATGGCAATATAATGCCAATATTGGCAATTTAATATTCTTTCTAAAGCCCTATTTGTTAAGAACTTTGCAGCATTATTTCTAACAAAAAGACGGATACATATGAATACAAAGAAACAAAACTCCGGAAGTAATGCAAAATTCTACGTTGTACTTCCGACACTTGAAATCATGCTCTCCGCCAGCAAAAACTGCAAGCTAAGGGCAGGCTATGCCAATATGGAATATTCCAACTTTATGAAACACTGCAAGATGCAGACCGACCTTCGTATCAACACTTATGCAAGATGTGCGGCAGCCTTCGATATGGACGTGCTCTTGATACATCTCCCCAAGGGTATGATTGAGTCCATGATAGCAACCACGCCCCATAAAAGCCTTCGCTTCTCCACAATGGAGCAGGAAGATCTCATCGTCATTCTCAATCGGCTGTGCAAGCTGGACAGTAGAAGATTTAAGCAGCATCTTATGCAGTTATTGCACCAATTGGGGAAGGACTCTGAATTTCCAGACGGATGATAATCCACGGAGAGCAACTATTCAATCCTAAACTGAAAAGAGAAGTGGCATATGACAGAAGAAGACAATTTACAAAAGACGGTAATTGCAGAGTTACGCTCACTAAGGAACGACATGGAGCGGATAGCCGGCTTTATCGTGGAAATGAGACGCGATTATTCCGTTTTGGAGGATAAGATGGAACTCAGTTCCTCCGACGTCATCAGACTCTTGGGCATTTCGCGGGCATCCCTTGCCCGATGGAGGGACACCAACGCAATCCCGTTCAGGTATATATCATGCAACCACGTTGCCTATCCGTTCAAGGGACTTTACGTCGCCATCAAGAGCGGACGTGCCTCCTTCAAGGGTTTCAGACGAGTGGAAGCCCTACAACGGCTCAACGCCTACAAGGATGGTGTCCTTAAAGGATATATGGGTGATGGTCAAACTTTATTTGAGGAGCTATGAACATCAAAGAAGAAATACTGAGCCGAACCAACAAAGGACTGGATGTGTTCTGCTTCTATATGCCTATCGACTTTGTGCCAAAGCGCAATTTCCGAAATCCTATGTATGACGACAGGCGTGCATCGTGCAATATCTATCTCGACAACAAGTCCGGCTGCTACCGAATGAAGGACTTTGGCAACGATGCCTACTCCGGCGACTGCTTTTGGTTTGCAGCCACAATGCTCGGACTGGACGTGAGGAAAGACTTTGTTAAGGTGCTTGAAACCATAAATCGGGACTTGCAGCTGAATATTTGCATTGAAAGGAAAGAACATAGTAATCCCCACACAATGATGATGAAGCCTTGCAAACCACCCTTAGTACAACCACCTAACCAGCTCAAGAAGATGGAAGGTAAAAAATGGTACAAGCTAATTGAGCAATCTTTCAATGTCAAAGAACTAGACTATTGGGAGCAATACGGCATTGATGCTAAGACTCTGCAACGTTTTCATGTAAAGTCGCTTGCTCGCTATGAGTCTGTCTCCAATCAGGGAAAGCCGTTTACTCTTGGTTCTACACATGATGAGCCTATGTTTGGATATAGCATGGGGAAGTTTGTAAAAGTCTATCGCCCTAAGAGTAAGCTGCGCTTTCTTTATGGGGGTGAGAAAGTGAACGACTATGTCTTTGGCTTCCAGCAGCTGCCCAGCAAAGGGGATGTTGTTTTCATCACAGGTGGGGAGAAAGACGTGCTTTCACTTTCGGCTCATGGTTTCAACGCCATCTGTTTCAACAGTGAGACGGCACAGATTCCTGAGAATATCATCGAAGGATTGCAGCTTCGCTTTCAACACATTATTATATTGTACGATACGGACGAGACAGGTGTAAGGGAAGCTAAACGGCAGACAGATGCATTTGCTCAATACAAGGTATTGAGTCTAACCTTACCATTGCAAGGGGGTAAGTCGGAGAAGGATATATCGGACTTCTTTGCCTTGGGCAATGAAGCAAAGGACTTGAAAGTGCTTCTTAATGATATGTTCACCAATATGTATGCACAGACGATGATGATATTGCAATCTTGTGAGATAGACTACGATAATCCGCCAGACGCTTCAAAGTCGGTGGTGGCAGTAAATGGTGTTCCGCTTGGAACGCAGGACAATCTGTTTTGTATCACAGGTGGAGAAGGAACAGGCAAAAGCAACTACATTGCCGCCATCCTTGCTGGCACTCTTGGGAGAGAACGATTAAAGGCAGAGCAAACCTTGGGATTGGAAGTAACTGCCAACCCCAAAGGATTGGCTGTACTTCACTACGATACAGAGCAATCGGAGGCACAACTCTATAAGAACTTGGAGAAGACACTTCGCAGGGCTGGTATCAAGTCCGTGCCAGAGTTTTATCATTCCCTCTATCTAGCATCGCTATCACGCAAGGACAGACTGAAAATCATTCGTGAGAGTATGGACTTGTTTCATCACAAACACAGTGGAATTCATCTTGTGGTCATTGACGGTATAGCAGACCTGATACGCTCCGCCAACGACGAAACAGAGAGTATAGCCATCGTGGACGAACTCTATCGATTGGCAGGAATTTACAATACTTGTATCATTTGCGTACTCCATTTTGTACCCAACGGCATCAAACTCAGAGGACATATAGGGTCTGAACTGCAACGCAAGGCTGCGGGCATTCTCTCCATCGAGAAAGATGACAATCCCGAATACTCGGTCGTCAAGGCATTGAAAGTGCGTGATGGAAGCCCGCTAGATGTGCCGATAATGCTTTTTGGATGGGACAAGGAAGCCGATATGCACGTTTATCGTGGAGAAAAGTCGAAAGAGGATAAGGAAAAACGCAAGACCGATGAACTGTTGGCTGTTGTAAAGTCTGCATTCCGTGCCAAACTAAAGCTATCATATCAAGAGTTGTGCGATGTGTTGATGCGTGAAATGGAAATCAAGGATCGAACGGCAAAGAAGTACATTGCCTATATGAAAGAGCAGCGTATCTTGTCGCAAGACACAAGTGGTAACTATCAAAAAGGAGAATTATGTCATACATAGACCAAAGAACCGAAGATACATGGCAGAAACGCTTGTTTGACAAGCTGATGACTGTTGAGAGTAAACTTGACCATCTGCTGTTTTTGCAAGAGCAATCTGTCGATACGACCATTCACCCTCCATTGAAACCCGAATACTTGGACATCATCGACGTTTCCAAGATACTCAAAGTGGAGCAGAAGACCATCTATAACTGGGTTTGGGCAGGGAAAATCCCCTTTCTCAAGGCTAACGGTCGATTGCTTTTCCTTCGGGAAGAGATAGATGAAATGGTACGGAAGCGAGATGGCTGGTAATTGATTTCCTGATTAGATTATTTTTGTTGTGTAAATGCAAGTGTTTACACAACAAAATAATTACCTTTACAAGTAAAAAGTTAGTTGCGGATTTACCGCTCATAAAGATAACAGTACTCGCTTATTTCTTTGATAAGGAATTTACCATATATTGTTTGAAACTATTGAACCGATAAAGATAGGGTTGCAGACAAAAAATATTTGTAATTTCTACATTTGATGCTACTTTTAATGGAAAATTCATCGCTTGCAATGATTTTTTCGGCATTTTCCTTGCGCATTCAAAAAAAAGTAGTAACTTTGCAGTCAATATGACCTCCCACGCTTCTCATCAGAACAGCGCACCCGGGGAGGTCTTCGAGTTTATATACGGTTATGAGGTACGAAAAGAAGCCCATAGACACATCTGAGCAGGTTAAAAAGTTATGCGATCGAGGACTTAATATTGGAGACGAAAAACTTGCGTCCCAATATCTTTATAATATAAGTTATTATAGATTACGAGCATACACATACCCTTTTCAAAATAACGGGGAAGGTGCTAATCACGAATTTCTGAGAAAGGACATTTCTTTTCAAGATGTGATAGACCTTTATTGTTTTGATAGGCGTTTACGCTCTTTAATCTTCAATGCCATTGAAAAAATCGAGGTGGCATTAAGAACAAGAATCGCCTTAACTTATTCCGTTGATGAAAATGACGCCTTTTGGTTTCTCAATCATAAGTTATACTTTCAGCACGATAAGTTTATCGCATTGACACGCAACGAGATTATAGATGATAAACCTGTTGTAGGGGATTTAATGAAAGAGGTCAAGCGAAGTAATGAGGAATTTATAGCTCATTATTATCAAAAGTATAGCGAACCTGCTTTTCCGCCAGCGTGGATGACCTTAGAGGTTGTTTCTATGGGAACATTGAGTAAGTTGTTTTTTGCTTTGGACAAGAATAATCCTTCTAGTAAAACAATCTGCAGAGATTTGGGACTATACAATGTCGATATTTTGAAGAATTGGATGCACGGTTTATCGTCTTTACGCAATACTTGTGCCCATCATAGTCGTGTATGGAATCGCCGCTTTACAATAGCCTTGAAGTTTCCTTATAGAACGAATTATCCTTTCTTGTCAAAGCAAGAAGCTGCAACGATAAGGGACAATAAGTTGTTTGCCTACTTATCTGTAATTTTGTATTTGCAGCAAATAATCAGTCCTGATAGCTCATTTAGAAAGAGTTTGCTCACCCTATTGGACAAATCTCCCAAATTGGTAGTTTTGAAAGATATGGGCTTTCCTGAAAAATGGAGAGAATACTCTTTGTGGAAATAATATAATACGATGGTGTATCAATTAGGATACACCATCGCTATTTATCTCAGTCTGGATTTTACAATATATCCCTTACTTTCTTCTTGTTTGTTTCTATTATTCATAGAACTTGAATAAATTACCCCCTCCTCTTCCTTTTTAGTATTTGGGCTATTACTACTATTTTGTCTTAAATACTCGGGTTGGTCATTTTCGTTTGATTTTTCATTTTCTTCATTTGGTTCGTTCAATGTAAGTGCAATTTTTCTGTCAAGTTCTGCTGCCTCACCTTTGAGTGAGCGAAGCTCGTCCTCTTTCTTCCAAGAACTGTTGGCAATGTTGGTGTAAACGTCTTTGTTGGTCACGACCTTTGCCATTTCCTTCTCATGCGACTCTATCACCTTAGGGATACGCTCCAAGGCATTTACGAAGTTCTCGCAGGCAAGTTTCGGGTCTGCCGCTAACTTACCGTTATTATAAGTATAGTAGATGCTCTCCTGTCCCTTGACAAAGAAGCGGTTTATCGAGCAATCAAACAGATCCTTTGAACTGCTCTCCGTCTTGACCATGATGGAAAAGCCGTAAACCTCGCCAATCTTGTTGTACTCGCTCTTGGTACGAGCCTTTTCCTCTATCTCATGCAGACGGGCGGCGATGACCTTTATGTCGGTACTGTCCTCCACACCTTTAATGACAAGTTTATTGATAGGATTACCTTCTTTGTCACGCTCCACACGCTTCTCAAAGCACGCCAAGTCTGCCTTGGCTTCCTTGATCTTGTCTGAATGGAAAGACACGGAGCTGTCAATCTCCGCCAACTTGCCCGTTGCGGCATCACGCTCACGGAGGAAATTCTTACGCTCTGATTCCAGCGTGGCAATCTTCTTGTCGAGTTTGGCTTTCTCTAACAAGTCCGTATTACCAGATAGCACGGCAACATACTCTGAAAAGTTCATACCGCTATCCTCGTCCATCGATCCCTCGTCAATGGTACGACTACCGAGCGTGTTGGTCTTCAACTGATTGATAAACAATTGCTTGTTATGTAGTAGGTTGAACTTATAACTGTCCAACGACCGCTCCACGGCATAGATAATCACATCGACCTTGTTGTCAGCAAATTCTTTGGCAACCATATTACCTTTACGAATTGCCCGACCATTTCGCTGCTCCAAATCTGAGGGTCGCCAGGGTGTATCAAGTTGATGCACCGCCACCGCACGCTGCTGGGCGTTGACACCCGTTCCAAGCATAGAAGTAGAACCGAAAATGATGCGGATGTCTCCACGATTCATCGCTTCTACCATCGCTTTTTTGGCTTTCTCGTTCTTGCACTCCTGAATAAAGCGTATCTCGTAAGACGGGATATGATAATCTTCTACCAATTTACGCTTCACCTCAGAATAGATATTAAAGTCTCCGCCGGGCTTGTAAGTACCCAAGTCAGAGAACACAAACTGCGTACCCTTCTGTGCATCATACTTCTGATAGTAGTCATTAAGTAGCTTTGCACAATGGCTTGCCTTGTTGTCAATATGATCCGAGTACCCGTTTTCGTCTATCATGCGTAGATCCAGGCTCATTTTGCGGGCGTAATCAGTTGCAATCAGCATCTTTGCCTTTTCCTCACTCTCGCTCAACGGCGCACGCCCCAAAAGCGTGGCATCACCGTTTTTGGCAAACTCCATCAACTTGCCGATAAACTCCTCCTGTTCAGGTGTCGGCGGAATGTTATGGAGTATCTCGTTTTTTTCGGGACGATCGATGCCTATATCCTTTGCTGTGCGGAAATCGCAAATCTCCGCATAGAACGAGGCAAGTTCAGGCACTTTAATAAAGGTTCTGAAGCGTTCCTTCTGAATAATCTCATTGGTGATGGAAAACTCATAGTCAGTGGACTTCTTGGCAAAGACCGCAGCCCATGCGTCGAAACTGTTAATGCCCTGCTTCTCCAAGGCTTGCGGGCGCAAGTATTTGAAGAGCAAATATAATTCTGTTAGCGAATTACTGATAGTAGTTCCCGAAAGAAAAGTTGCTCCCAAGTCCTTGCCTGACCGCTCCTGTATGGTGCGAATGGCAAAGAGCATATTGAGCGCACGCTGTGAGCCATCCGGATTGCCCAAGCCCGACACTCTGTCGTGGCGAGTATTGAACATCAGGTTCTTGAATTGGTGGCTTTCATCTACAAAAAGGTGGTCAATACCCATCATCTTAAAGTCCACGGCATCGTCCTTGCGCTCGGCAATGCTGTCTTGAATGTCCTGTAACTTGGCTTCCAAGGTCTGCTTACGTTTTTCTAAGCCTTTGAGCATGGCACGGGAGATGTCCGCTCCCTGCATACGGAGCACTTCAAGATTTTCTTCTACAGAATCTTTTTCTTTCTGCAAAATCGCTTCTTGTATCTCCAATGCTTGCGGTATCATGCCGAACTGCTCATGCGTGAGGATAATGCAGTCCCAATCATTATTCTTGATGTCATTGAAGATGCGTTGGCGATTCTGCTTGCTGAAGTCATTCTTTCCCGGATAGAGTATCTTGGCATTGGGATAAGCCTTGCGAAAAGTGTCGGCAATATCGAATACATTTGCTTTGAGTCCAATAATCATCGGTTTGTTAGCCAATCCCAACCGCTTCATCTCGTAGGCTGCTGTACACATGATAAGCGTCTTACCTGCACCGACCTCGTGGTCGCAGATACCACCTCCATTGGTCTTCAGCATCCACACGGCATCTTTCTGACTCTTATAAAGGTCTTGTATGCCCAATCTTTTAAGGTCGAGGTCGGGAAACGACTGATGCGTACCGTCGAAGTTGGGACGCACAAAGCAGTTAAAAAGGCGGTTGTAACGGTCAGAGAGCTGCTCCTTGAACGTGTCGGGTGTCCGTCCGAGCCAATCTACAAAGCCTTGTCTGATTTCCTCAATCTTGGCATTTGCCATCTGTATGGCATGACCGTCACGAACCTTAATCGTCTTCTCATTACCCTCCGCATCAAGTATGGTCTTGCTTTTGTTAATGTCAGGAATGGTATTGTGAAGTGCGTGCTTCAATAAATTGAGTCCGTCATAGCGTCTAAACTCACCTTGTACAGCATATTTGTGCCAGATATTACCGTTCTTTTGGTCGCAGCCAATGGCATACTCGTCCATATTAGAATGATAACTCACCCTGATGTCCGTCTCGAAGAACTCCGAGGCGAACTTGCCATAGACTTTCGCGGGTATCCAGCGTTCACCGAGGTTGAAATCCAAATCAGCAAAGGGAATGGGCGTGGGAGTGGCGGCACGCAGGGCAGTCAGACTCTGTTTCGCTTCCTCATGCTCCGGATGATCCAAGAGCCACGACTCGATACGCTCCGCCTTTTCAATCACATTGCCAGAAATAAACTTGTCGGCTACCTCATAGCTGTCCTCTTCGGGATTGTAGAAGATGCGTCCTTCCAAAGCAGAAAGCATATCGCTCTCTTCCATATCGGGAAGCAAAGAACTCATATAGTCAAGCTCCACCGTGCCGTATTTGTTGAGTGATGCGCCCAATGCCTCCATCGGGTCTGAAGCTATGGACAGTTCGGAGGTGGAAAAAGCCGTCGGGTGGTCGAAGATGTCCGCCTTGATGTACTTGCCGTTCTCGGAGCGTTCCAAGAACAGCATTTCCACTCCGGTGGCATCCATCTTGATGACATCGGTGTTTGTCTTCTGGTTGAAGTACCCCCAACGACCTACATAGCCGTCATAAAGCCGATTGAGTTTCTCACGCTCTTCCTTGTCCTCCGCTTGGTTGTTCGCCTCATAATCATAGAGTCGGTGATAACTCTCCCTAATCTCAATATATGCTTTCAGCCGTGAGAGCTGAGCAAAGGGTAAGTCCATCGGGTTGAAGGTAGGATGTCGTTTCAAGTCAGACAGGAAACCTACCTGCCCATTCTGTACGACTATCGAGCCGTCACGCAAATGTGAGTCGGGAGAAGAAAGGAACGGACGCGGTGAAGCATCAAACTCTTTCTTAACCTCTGCTATGGGCTGTGGCTTGCGAGGTTCGGCTTCCTCCATAAAGTCAAAGAGCGAGGGCTCTCTGACGGGAGCAGATGCAGTTTTCTTGCTTCTGCGGGAACTGCTTGGCGTGCTTCTTGCCGGCTTGGGTTGCCTGCTCGCAGAAAGTGGTTGGTTATCGCTGACCTTCTTTTGTTGAGCAGCCTCTTTGATTTCATTATTTACACGGGCTACATCTTGTGTCCAAAGACTATATTCCTCTGGGGCAAACAAGAACTGTTCCATGGCTTCTGTCTCTATGGTGCTATCCATAATCGGATGATGGTCTTCATCAAAGAATACCGTCTGACCGTTCATCTCGCGTGGGGCTTCCACGTCTGTGCGAATTTCACGGCTTTCTTGTTCGTATTGTCTTTGAAGGGTAATTACGGGGACACCTTCTGGGGCTGGTTCGGTTTCAGGCTCTGTATGTAAAACTGGCGCAGCTTCTTCGACTTTCAAAACCTCCTCGACTTGTTCTACCATTGCTTGTGGTTGATTGTCTTCCTGTACAGGTTTCTGCACTTCCTGACGGCTTTCATCCTTGATTTCCTCAATGATGGGTTCTTTAGTGTATTGTCCTCTGACAATCTCTTCCAGTTCTGCTATCTCGTGCAATTTAGTGGGTTTGAAGTATAAGTCCCGTTCTATACCCAATCCGTGTATCTTGACTTCCTCCATTTCTTTGAGGGACATATACCCAAGTTCCCAACCATAGCCCATCGTAACGGCTCCGAAGCCGATGCGTTCCTTGGGGTCGTATTCCAGCATATAGGCGGTATAGGCTCCCATAGGGAAAAAGTAGCGAGCGTATGCTGTGCGGTCGCCGATGAGTTGCTTTTCTGTTGCATAGAGTTTGGGAAGTTGCTTCTTAGTGCTGTCGGGCATCAAATTGTAAGCATTTTCTTCTTCTTTTTCATCTTCCTTATCCTCTTTCTTTTCCTCCTTATCCTTGGATTCTTGTAACAGAGGTGGTTGTTCTGTTTTTAGACCTCCTTGCACTTTCTGCACCATCTTGTCCACGTGTACCTGCCATTCCTCCTCGGTCATGGGTATGCCGGTTTCGTAGAGCTTGCGGTCGAAACGCTGCTCCACTTCCAAGGATAGTTGTGTACACAGACTGTCAGCCATATCCTCGATACTGCCGTCAAACGTATATTCCCAAGCGGGCTTACCATAAGGGTCTGTACCCATCGTGCGCTCTGTGGCAATCGTGCGGTGGGAAATGTCCTTCCATTCGCCCTCAAAGAGGGAGTTATGGTTAAACGCAATAGAAAAGCCGTCGCCTTTGGGAACAGAGGCGGTTTGTACAAACTGCTGTTCGATGCCCTCACCAATTTCCTTGCCCGATTGTTTTTGCAGGACAATCAGGTCGCTGCCCACATCCGTACCTGCATTCTCGGAGAACATACCCGAAGGTAGGCGGATGGCGGAGATAAGACGGCTATTCTGCAAGAGGTAACGGCGGATGGCTTCATTCTTGGGGCTGTCCAATACACCCTGCGAGGTAATAAATGCAAGAAGTCCGCCCTCCTTGATAGTGTCCAGCCCTTTTACAAAGAAATAATTGTGAATGGTTCTGGTGGATTCCCGTTTAAGGATATTCTCTCCCTTGCTATAACTACGGTCATAAACCATAAAGTCGCCAAAGGGGATGTTGCTGGTAATCAGGTCGTACTTGTCCTTTTCTTCCAGTTCTCCGATGGCTTCAAAGGGTTCTTGCCGAACAAAGATATTATCCTTGCCGTAAGGATGAAGGGCTTGTGTGATGCGCGCCGTCAGTAGGTCTTTCTCCATCGCATCGACCATACCGGCACTTTTGGCAAAGGTTTCGGTAAAGGCTCCCATACCTGCTGAAGGGTCTAAGCACCTTCTTACTTGCACGTCGGCAGCACTAAGGGCTTCGGCAATGGCGGAGACGATACGGGTGTCGGTATAGAAGGAGGTCAGTACGCTTGCCTTGATACTCTCCCAATAGCGTTTGGCGGTGCTGGCATCGACGGCATCACGGTAAATCATCTGTTTGAGCCTTTGGGTAGGCGCGAACAGGTTTTGCTCCGATGCGCTCCAATAGCGGAGGTCATCGGGATTATCACAACGGTTCAACACGCATTTCAGACCACCGAAACCTTGATAACCTCTGAGCAGGACTTTCTCGGCTTCGGTGGCTTCACGTCGTTCTTTTTCTAATCGGAGGATTACACGGATGGCTTCCGTATTGCCCTCCAAGACTGCTTTCTTATTGTATGCCATAATTTTTCTGTTTAAGATGGAGAGGAAAAATTAGTCGGAAGATAATTTTTCCTATCTCCCAACTAATTTGTTTTATCTCTGAGTCTGTGGTAACTATCTCCCTCGTGCTTTTCCTTTCTTTCCTTCAAACTCAAAGGCGGTGGTGTGGTCTTCGCCCAAAACAAGACGTGCGTTGAACTTCTTGCCTGCCTTGCTCGTCAAGCCTTTGAGGATAGGCGTTCGCCCGGTAGTTATCAAATCACGGATATTGTCCTCGGAAAGGAACGTGCCGCAGATTTCACGGAAGATGTGAAAGTCGCAGCCCTCGTGCCTGCATTTCGCAATTTTGGCATAGATGCCCACACTCTCATTGCTGCATTTGGGGCAGTGGTAGGTGGGATAGGACTTTTGTACCTGTGGAGCAAGGGCAAGGAGTTCCTCGCAAATCGTCTCCACATAGGAGTTGATGCCTTGTGCGAACTTCTCGGGTGGCATTTGTCCAGCCTCGATGGCGGCAAGGGTCAGTTCCCACGAGCCTGTCATCTCTGCATTGGCAATTCGTTTATCCTTGACAATCTCATAGACTGCCAAGCCTTTCTCTGTCGGGACTACCGTTTTCTTTTCTCTTCGGATATAGTCTCGCAGAATCAATGTCTCGATGATATTGGCACGAGTGGCTGGTGTACCGATGCCGCACTCTGCCATTGCTCTTTTACTTTCTGCATCTGCGACCTCTTTCCCTGCGTTTTCCATAGCAGAAAGCAAAGTCGCTTCTGTATAGAGCGGTTTGGGCTTGGTCTTGTGCTCGGTAATTTCTGAAGAAAGCAGTGGTAACACCTCGTTTTCTATTAGATTGGGCAATACGGATAAAGTCTGTTCTTCTTCCTCTTTGCCTTTTTCATCGTTCGTGCCAGTACTATGCTGCACGGCTTTCCAGCCCAAGGAGATACTTCGGCACGCCTTCCAAATGTAGGTGTTTGTACCGTCTGTCAGTTCCGCCTGCATCCTCTCCTCCTCTGAATCGGGAGAAAAGGCTTCGATGAAACGATGGACTACCATTTGGTAGATGGTCGTTTCATCTGTCGATAGTCCCGATGTTGTTTCACCCGTAGGGATAATGGCGTGGTGATCAGTTACCTTGCCGTTGTCCACCGAGTGGCGGTTAAGTGGTGTCGGAAGTGCAGTGCCTATCTTGCCAAGTAAAGTGGGTACTTCCTCGAAAACGTCTTCACTGATGTATCGACTGCCGGTGCGGGGATAGGTCGTGATTTTCTTCTCATAGAGGCTTTGTGCGATTGAGAGGGTCTTATCTGCTGAAAAGCCGTGCTTTCGGTTGGCTTCCTTCTGTAGGGAGGTAAGGTCGAACAAGAGGGGTGGCGACGTATGTCCCACCTTTTTTGCGACCGAAGTCACGGTAAGCCGGCTCTGTTCGCGAAGCATGGCGAGAGCGGACTGTGCATCGGCTTCATTGTCAAATGCACTACTGCTCACAGCTTTCAGCGATACGCCCTCTTTCTCTGCTGCTACGGAGAGTTTCCAATAGGGGACGGAAGAAAAATCACGATTTTCTATGTACCGACGGCAGACCATAGCAAGAGCTGGGGTTTGTACCCGTCCCAAGGAATAGCCGCCTTTGCGGACGATGGACAATGCACGGCTGGCATTGATACCCACCAACCAGTCGGCTTCGCTTCTTGCTTTGGCGGAATAATAGAGATTGTCGTAACTGCTTCCTGGTTTGAGGTTGGAAAGTCCCTCACGGATGGCTTTATCGGTGAGGGAGGAAATCCACAAGCGGTCGAAAGGCTTATGGCAATTGAGATAGGAATAGATGTATCTGAAGATGAGTTCACCTTCACGTCCTGCATCGGTAGCAACGATGATGCGGTCTGCTTTGTCAAAGCTGGAGCGTATCACCTTGAGCTGTTTTAGTGCTGCTGGGTCTGATACATACTCCTTATCCTTACGTACTTGTCGTACCACTAACTGAAATGGATTGGGACGAATGGGCAGGTCTTCAGCTTTATAGGCAGAAAAACCGTAGGCTTCGGGCATGGCAAGGGCAATGAGGTGTCCCATTGCCCAAGTAACCATATAGCCGTTACCTTCTAAATATCCGTCTTGTCTGGTATTAGCCCCTACGATACGGGCTATATCTCTGGCTACCGAGGGTTTCTCGGCAATAATACAAGTAATCATAGTTGATAATAGAATTAAAGGTTACATCTTACGTCCACGGGACTTCTTCTGTTTGTTCTCGTCCTGCTTTTGCTTCTGCTCAGCAGTAGGCTGTGTCTGTCCCGTTTTGAGTGGTTCTTTCACATTTTTGGTGGCTTCGTTGGTCTTGCCGTGGTTATTGACCGCAACCTGTGTCTTGTGTTCCTCTGCTACGGCAACCACCTTTTCTTTGCCGGTTTCTTGCTTTTTGTCAGGATTCCACTTGTAAAAACGTGGGCGATTCTGTTCCTTGTCCATGCGAACATAGGCATTGAATGATTGTCCCTGTTTGTCCACCATATTCTTTAGATATAGTGTACGACCGCTATCCAATGCTTCACGCTGTTTATCTGATAACTCTAAACCGCAAAGCTTATGTGGGACACCTTGCTGCTGTGTCTGCTGCTGGCGTTCCTTAAAACCACGGTTATTGTCAAAGATGAACTCAATGCCTTTTCGCTCGGCATTAACCTGCAGGGTGGCGTTGAAAGACTTGCCGCTCTTGGCGGTCATACCCTCCACTTTCACGGCTTTGCCTTCCACAAGATCTTTGTACTGGACATCAGAGAGCGTTACACCCTTGATCTCCTTGGGAATGTTCACACGGTCGGCACGTAAGGCAACAATTTCGTTGGTCTGTGGATCGATGGAGACATAGGCAGAAAAAGGATTGCCGTTCTTGGGCGTTACTTCGATTGTCTTGCCAAGGTTGCCCGTAGCAAGGAGTTGCTCCTTTTCTTCGGGAGAGAACTTGTAACCCATATAGGGGAAGTCGAGCTGTGGCTCCTTGCGTAACGGGTGGATAGCCAAGCCGACATTGCCATTATCATCCGTGCGGAATGCAAGACGTGCTTCGGTGTAGATGGTCGTGTCACCAATAGGTACGGCAATAGTAATAAGGTTACTCTTCTGCCAAGAAAGCATCTTTTCTAACTCTCCACTTTGTTCCAGTCGTTCACGGGTAAGACCGAGGTCACCAAGTTGCTTCCAATCAATCTTCGACTCATCAATGGCTGTGGCGTTCTTCTTTTTCGGCAGATAATCGTCAAAGGATACTCCAATCTCTGTCAGTTGCTGTTTGCTTTCTGGCTTTTCACGACTTTGCAACATGGTGCGAAGATTGTCCACACCTTGTTCTACATTGTTTGCCAAAACCTTGTACAGTCCGAAACGAGTCGGGTTATTGAACTGTTTGAGGAAATTGGACATGAAGTTCTTTAGAAGTCCGTCCTTGTTGTTGAATTTCAAGAACGCAGCCTGATTGGCAGCGGCAGCCTCTGTGGTCTTGAGGTTGCCCTTGTCGTCGATACCCGATACTACGGAGATTTTTCCCGCTTCTTGCTCATTCTTCACTTCCGTGCGGTCTTCCAAGACCAGCACATAGTTGTCATTGTTGTTTGGTTCCATAAATATTACATTTTGATGAATATATAATGTTATATATTGGCAAAATTAAACGGATAAAACCAAACGTTCACACTGTGAGGAAATAGTGGGAAAAAGTGGGAAACAAAATGAGAGGAAGATTTGATGTACCAACAAAAAAAAACTTCCCCTACAAGAGAAAGTCTATGGATGAGAAAGCACATCAACGATAAGTTTTTTGGTTTGCAGCTCGAATGTCAGCTACCAATAACCGTGACCGACGTCGGTCAGCGTCGTGAGTGACGACATCTGGAAGAATATTGGATGAAACACACAGGGGGGGAGTTTTTTCTGAAAAGAAAAACTCCTCCCCCCTTGATGCCTCACGGCTGTCTGTGATTGCTGTCCTGTTTATAAAAGTTATCCTGATGATAGGTAGTATTTTATAAAGTTTATCGACGTCGGTCACGATCGTTACGATAGCAGGTGTCGCATGGCTCTTTCCTCTTGACGGATGCGAACTATTAGCAGGTAGCCGTAGAGGGGCAGACCTACGCATAACGTTGTCCAAGCATGGCAGAGTAGCGCCACACCTATCAGGAAATAGTTTGGGTGTCGCACCGTACGAAACAAGAAACTACGATTGATGCGATGGTTGGGTACGATGTAGAGTTTCACTGTCCAAACGTCACTCAGCTTGTAGATGACGTAAAACAGCATGATGTAGGCGAATGCCATGACTGCCACGCCGATGACAGAGGTCCTGTCAAACTCCATATTGCTGGTATATCCCTCATAGAGGGCACCAAAGTAGTAGGCTATATGGGCAAGCGTCAGCAGTAGGGAGTTGCGTTTTCCGTACTGTGTAGCTCCACATTTGATGAGACGTTTCTCGTTCCTTATTGAGAAAGCGAGGGAGAACAAGCGTAATACAAAGAAACTTGCGAAGATGATAATTGCATATAGCATGACTGTAATATGTTTTATGATGTTTAATAATCCGCTATGAAGCCGTGCCGACACGCGGGGGGGGGATTACGCACGGCTCGGCTGGTGTGTTGACTTGCCCCAACTTGTTACCACTGCTTGAGCGGCGGTGTGGCAGTATCGTTGAATTTGATGGCGATGTTGGTGAGTCCGTTGTCCCACCAGCCTGCAAAGTTGAAAAGCAGTATACCCGTTGTACGCAACTGATGGTCTCCCTTAAGAATATTTATCACATGCGGATCAACGTATCCTGTGACGGCATTGGGTGTGCCTATGCCGTTTGGACCCGTGTACGAGCAGAAGGTGATGAACCAGTCGGGTGCCGCACCACCGTACGCCTCACTGGCTTTTAGCAGGTTCTGGCGCACGAGATTCACCTTGTCGCCAGCAGCGCATCTGTAAGTGTCCTCCACATTCAGCGTGGTACGACTGTGATTGGTGGAGTAGATATTGGTAGAGAATTGTTTGTTATCATACCAGCGGTCTATCCACCCCGAGTTGGTGGAGTACCAGCCCTCACGGCTCAAGATGAGCATCTTGCCTCGTAGTTCTCCCATTGTAAGTGTCGGACTGAACGATCCTGCAATGTATGGTGTAACGTAGGGATCAGCCCTTAACACGTTACCCACTGCCGTACGGTACTTGTTACCTCCATCTTTGTCGTAGTCGTGGTCACGCTTGATGGTCATGATAACCGTTTCCGATGGGTGCTCCCGCAGAAAATCGGCGGTGGCACGCAATACATCCTTGTGGAACGTGCGGTCGAATACATTACTGGCGTGGCATAGCTTTAGCACACCATCTGCAAGCACCAAGCGTATGTCGAAGAAGCGTATGCCGCTCTCGAGCTGCCCCTTGATGTCCTTGTCTTGCGTCTTCACCCACCAGTTGCCTGACCATGCTCCTGTATCGTGTGTTCCGGGTATGGACATCTTGCACACCAGTCGGTCGTCCTCCATATCCTGCATCCAGTTGGCATAGGTAGTGGAGATTAGTTGCCGCAGTTTCAGTGAGAGCGTGTAGGTTCGACCTGCCACGGGGCCTTGCGCATTGCTTTTTCCTTCCAGTGGAGTGTGGTACAGCCACCATGGCGATCGATGTATCTTGGCTTCTTCTGCAGGTACGACGAAGTAATTGCCCGAATACCCTACGGATTTACCTATGGGCATACTCCAGAAGCCATACCAGGCTGATGTCTCGCCCGGTTTTAATGTGAGTGGTTGTGCGAGTGGACATTCGAAATCCTCTCCGCTTTTCTGCAAAACTGGAGAAACGACAGGCGCATCCCCTCGTTCATCAGTCTGCCACATTGCCTCCCACACGAATGGTGCTGCCTGCATGGAATCGTCAGTGGGGCGCATGCGCAGTGATGCCACGCTCATGTCATGTTTAGTATCATTTGTCAATCTCATGCGTATGAACGCTCCTTGCGGTTTGAAACTCACATGTGGCGAACGCAGGTGTAAACCGTCGCTCGTTTTCAAGGGCAACCAAGCTGACAGGTAAGGCATGTTCCATAGTTGCTCCTCATTTTGGCTTATGGGGCGTGCCAAACGCTCTACGCCCATTTTTATTTTGTGCGTCTTCTCATCGTAGGTTCCATGACCAAGTAGAAAACACGCCTGCCAATTACCAATTTTTTCATCGTGAGGAGCCTCCACGTCAGCATTGAGAGTGTCGCACCACAAGACACCATCATGCGTTTTCCATTTCACCTGTACTAATTTTATTGGTATCTTGGGGTTTTCGTTTCTGATAACACAAAGTCCCTCAGTTGTTTCGCCTTCTTTTAGCCGCATCTTCGGTGGGACCATATCTCCCTCAAAACCATAGGTGAAGGATCTTGTTGCTACCATCTTGGTGTTATCTACACCACCATTAGGGACTTCTATTGTAAGCCGTATCGTGGTTGATTGATGAGACGAACTTTCGCTATTCACTGTAGTGTCACCGTCGCATCCGTATAGAAGCATGGTGGATAACAGCGCATATATCACCGTCAAATTATAGATTGTTCTTTTACCCCATTGAAGGGCGATTTGTCCTGAAATCATAGTAAATCCTATGTATTTTTATTTTTTAAGGTGCAAAGATAGTGAATAATAGGCAACTTCCAAAACCTAACTATTGGCATTTATCGTACGCTTTGGAAAGAAATGGAATGATGTAACTTTGAGTTGCAGCGGTCTTCTTTTCAAAAGTCTATGTACACGCAAAATGCATCTCGTAGTCATCTATGGACTTCGAGATGCACAGCCTCGCAAAATTACATACCCAATCCGGGTTGTTAAATATTGTAAATAACGGGGGTAAGGAAGCTAAAAATATAAGTAGGGAAGCATAGAAGCCTACCACACACAGTGTTATGGATAAATTCACCAATAGGAACCAACATGTATTTGTTATTTTTAGCCATTCCTTAACATAAAATTATATACTATAGTGAGGGACACGCATTGTCCCTCACCTTAGATACTATTTGCGACGTATGAGTCGTTGCTCGTCCTTGTCTTTCTGCAACTGGCGTGGGGCGCGCTTGCCGAACTCGTCCACGTCTCTGTTTACCATGAGGCGAACGCCGTAGTGCAGGGTGGCATTATCGTTATGTCCACGGTCGAAGCCGTCTTTGGATAGCACACGGTAGCAGAATGTCTTGTTGCTGTGCTCGTTGTCCTTGTCGTAGGTGTCGTATTTCCAGCGTGTTCTTGACCAGTATGCCATGCGCCATGTAGCTCCGCCTTTTGGGAAGGGGTAGCCTACGCAGGGCAAAACACGATAACAGTCGGTACGATAGAGCGGGTTGCTGTCCGAACATTCTCCCCACCACTTGTCGTCCATGATGTCGCGCACGGTTACGTTGGCGTTGCCTATCCAACGGCTCTGTACCACGAGGCGCATGCCCTGTCCGTCGTTGGTGGCATCGGGACCGCCAGCGTCCATGAACCTCCAGCGATAGGCACAGCGATAGCGGTTGCCGTAGGGACGGCGGTCTTTGTGCGACTGTGCCTCCTTATTGTTGCCGTAGAAACGAATGGCGTAGAGTTCGAGCCGGCTCTTATCTTGCATAAAGTAGGAGTAGAAGATAGGTTTATTGTTCCAAAACCGCTCTTCTTGAATATCTGCCTTGTTGCTGTTGTGTGTTTCGCCAGCTGTGATGATGGGGCGCATGTCGTCTTCCTCTGGGTCGAACATTTCGAAGTAAGGGTTGGGAGCAGACTTGATGTTATTCCAGCCTGTAAGACCTATAGGCAAAGTACCATTATAGATGCTTGTAAGGATATTAGGCAAGGCGATTCCCCATTCTTCGCCAGTGGGAAGATGGTAATCTTGTGGCTTCATGGTGCCATTGTTAAGCGCAAAGCGCATTTTCATATCGGCACTTTT
>ERZ772954.915-NODE-915-length-25661-cov-4.476646_pt1 | contig 25661 bp, 15 predicted proteins | sample MGYA00580684_ERZ772954 | MGnify/ENA primary metagenome ERZ772954 (study PRJEB29015, sample SAMEA2737654) | human gut metagenome | biome: human gut; feature: human-associated habitat; material: faeces | place: China | collected 2012 ...
GCCATGGCCCGCGCTGGCCTCAATGGTGTACCGGGCCGTGCCGGTGCTGCCGCCGCCGTTATAGCTCCACTGCGCATAGAGGACGGCATCCTGGCCGGTGAGCTGGAAGGCGTCGCCGGCGGCATAATCCTCGCCGCTGCCGTCCGCCTGGGTGTTCCACCCGGCAAAGCTGTAACCGGAGCGGGTGAAGGTGTTTTCCGCCACGGTGACGGTGCTCCACTTGTCGGCGCTCTGGTCGGCAGGGGCCGAGCCCTCGCCGCCGTTGGCGTTATAGGTCAGGGTGACGGTGCCCTCGTTGGCGTCGGGGACGTTGTTATTGTTGGTATCCTCACCGAAGGTCACGGAAATGGTGTGATCTTCCCGGACATCGGCGAAGGTGTAGGATTCCCACTTTTCCCAGGTGTCCATGCCGGGCAGCAGGTTGACCCCGTTGTTCACATAGGCATTGCCGTCGATGGTGACCCGGTCCACGGCATAGCCGGTGTCCGGAGTAAAATCAAACTTCTGGCTGTTCCCGGCCGGGACATAGACCTTGCCCTCCGGGGCGATGGAGCCGTTCTCACCCGCGGAGGAGGTGATGGAGGGATTCTGAGTGATGTCGGGCTTGCCGTCGTCATTGGTATCCCAGCCCCAGACGGCGTAAACAGTGATATCAGAGTTGGTGAAGGTCACCTGCTCCACAACACCGGCGGGCATGGTGTCACCCTGCGAGAGAATGCGGTCAATCTGTGTCTTGGACCAGCCCACGAAACGGGCCGTTCCCTTGTCGCTGGTTGTAGTTCCGGTGAGGCTGAGGCCGCTTCCATCGGCCAGGGCAACCGTATTGCCCTTGACATAAGTGCCGCTGTCGGTGGGCAGAACCCCCTGCAAGGTGCCGCTCTCCAGCTCGTTTTCGGCGTAGGTCAGCGTGTACTTGCCGGTCTCGTTCACGTCCGGCACGCCGTCGCCATTGGTATCCACGCCCCAGGCGGCGTAAACCGTCGTGTCGCCGTTGATGTCTACGTTGGCAACAGTGGTGGGCGCTGTATCGCTGGCGGTGTAGATCTTGTTTCCAGTGGTGTCCGCTGTCCATCCAATAAACAACACATCCACGCCGTCCTGCTGATCGTGAGTGGGGGCGGGGGACTGCTTCAAGGTGTAGCCGGTCTGGGTGTCCAGCAGCTCCGTTCCGGGGCCGCCGCTGCCGCCGTTGGGATCATAGGTCAGAACATGGAGATTTTTGCTGTTGACCGTAACGGTGCCGGTGAAGTCTTCGTAGTTGGTGCTGGAAATTGTAATTGCTATGTCTGCAACCTTTGTTTCTTCATCAGACTCCACGGCGTTGACGGGCAGGCGCAGGACACCGGCATTTACCCTGACAGCGTCAGTGGTAAAGTATCCCTCTTTGGCTATTGTAATATTACCCGACTTATAGGAGATGTTTCCCAAGCCATCCAGTCCAGCAGTCAACTGGGAGAGGGGATAGGTATACGTCCTGGCGGCCCGGTTGGCGATGGTCAAGGCGCCGGGATTGGCAGAAATCTGATTCTGGCCGGGATCAGCTTTGGTAACGACCACCGGCTTACTTGCTTGGGCTGGACGCAGAACGTAGTGCATGGCCCGGTCGCCGGTCAGCTCGTAAGAAAGGGTGACCGACCGATTGCCGGCGTTTGCATTGCTCAGTGTTCCGGTGGCGGTCACATCCACATCATCGCTGCCTACAATGTCAGCTTGGGTCAGTTCGGCATCGACTGTAACCGACGCATGTCCATCATAGGGCCACGTATACGGACTGGAGTGACCGTTCAGCTTCACGGTGCTGTCATCCACGGAAATCGGCTTTTGAGCCACAGATACGGTGACGGTACCGCTGGCGGCGGCATAGCCATCGTCTCCGCCTTTTTCCGCCACGCTGGCGGTAATGACAGCGGTTCCGCTGCCGGTGATGGTAACCTCACCACTCGGGGCTACTGTTACCACATCTTCATTGTTGCTAGTAAAGGTAACTAGACTATCAGGAGAAATAGGGCTATCATCCTTTTGAAGTTCGACAGTTAGAGTGAAGTTTTCATCCCCATAGGTCTTGTTGATGGTACCATTTGTAACAACCTCATCTCCCTGCCGGATCACAACCGGATAAATGGGCAGATTGGTAATCGTGATGGTCAGTGTCCCGGACTTGGACTCTGGCGCAAAATTGGAATCACTGTGGCTGAAAACCCAATAGAGGGGTACCTCTTCGCCGGCGGATGTATTCTGAAGGGAGGTATCGGTCACCGCTTGCGAATGTTGCTCATCCATATACCAAGTCAGGTTCCCAGCCCTCAGGCCGGTCAGGTCATCTTGAATCGACGGGTCAATGGAAATGGTGGCAGGGGGCAGCTTGGACAGGAGCTGCGTTTCACCATGCGCCACTGTCCACTTCCCGTCGGACACGTTAATGCTATAAGCGGCCGGTTGAATGACAAAGGTCTTGGAGGCGCTGCCCGCCAGCAGGTCGCCGGCACCAGTGGAGGTAACAACGGCCTTGGCAGTCTCTCCGGCGTTTGTGGCATCTGTGTAAGTTACGGTATAGTCCGCCGGATTCCCATAGGTATGGGAATAGCCCCACAGATTTAATGTAACGCTTACCTCGGGCCTCTGCTCCGTGCCGTTGTAGGTCAGGTCCTCCGCGCCGGACAGGGCAATCAGCTTATCCTCCGGGGGCAGTTTGACGGTGCCGGTGCATTCCAGTGTACCGCTGCCATCTGTCTGGTCAAGACCTTCCCGCAGAATCAGGGTGCTTCCCTCGTCTACGGTGACGGTGCCGTTATTGGTCAGTTTGCCGTCCTGGCCGATTTCCAGAGTGGCGTAGGCGTAGTTTCGGTCATTCTGGACGACCCGCAGCTCGGTGCCGCTTTCCACCACAAGCGGATAGTCAATCACCGGTTCACCCCAGACCTGGATATTGGCCTCTGTGTCATTCAGGTGAACCGTACCGTCCTCACCCACCGTCGCGCTCGTATTACTGCCCTCATAGCTGATAAAAATACCGTCCCAGTCAGCGAAGCCGGAGGGGTCCCCAATGCCGTCCGGGGCCACGATGACGGCGTTTCCGCCCGTGCCGGTGGTGAAGGCTCCGTTGTCGCTTGTACCGATAGCACGGTTGCCGCGGCCGATGCTGGTGGAGTCCGCACCGCCCTCGGCGTATACCACACCGCCGTTGATGGTGACGGTTCCGCTATAGTTTGCGTTCTCACCGGAGCCGATGCCCGCGCCGCCGGTACTGCCGCTTGACCCACCGATGGCCGTGACGTATCCGCCGTTGATGGTAACATTGCCGGTTACAGTCCCGCTGCCGACCTCGTAGCCGCCGCCGATGCCCGCGCCGCCTCCGGAGCCTTGGGCAATGATGGTACCACCGTTGATGGTGATATTGCCAAAATTACTGCTGGCGCCATATCCACCGCCGATTCCGGCCGCCCCCAAACCGATGGATGCCCCGCCGGCGGAGGCCTCGAGTAATCCGTTTCCTTCAAAGGTAACGGAGGAACCGGACTCCACCCAGATGGCAGGATGATTCCGGTAACCTCTGAGAGTGTTGTTGCCCTCCAATATAAAGGTGACATCTGCGTTACCAGTTATATCAATAGCAGATTTCTCAACGCCCGGTGAGTCAATAGTAAGATTACTAAGCGTAATTGTATGGGTTCCGCCATCAATGGTCTGATTCCTCCTGTTCCCACTCCAGGTCTCTTCGCTTTCACTAAAAGCTAGAGAAGTTGAAGGAAGAATAGATAGTAACATACATAAGACTAATGATGCGGCAAACCACCGTTTTTTTTGATGTCTCATGGTGTATCCTCCTTTTTGTAAATGTCTACCTTTTTAAACGAGGATACAACATTTTGCGATAGGAAGATTTAGGAAATAAATTTGTAAAATATATTAATAGCCTGTTGCAATTTTCCTGCAAAAATGATATATTTACTAAGCATCCACATGTTTGATAATGTAGACATTTAAAAACACGATGTCCGCTTCTGCGGACATTTTTTATGCGCGGCCGGTCGGGGCGGGGACGGCTGGAGCAAAATGAAGCCAGTTGGCACTTCCGTGCGCCCAAAGTGGCGAAAATTGAGCAAAAGAGAAAGAAAACCGACGGGTATCTCTTGCAATCTTTTGGCAAAATGGTATAATGTCTCCGGTTACTGTATTTGAGTATAGTAGTGCAACGTAAATCTAGGAGGAATGACAAATGGCCAACACGCATAAGTATGTCTATTTGTTCTCAGAGGGCAACGGCTCCATGCGGGAGCTGCTGGGCGGCAAGGGCGCCAACCTGGCTGAGATGACCAATCTGGGTATGCCCGTGCCCCAGGGCTTCACCATCACCACCGAGGCCTGCACCCAGTATTATAACGACGGCCGCCAGATCAACGCGGACATCCAGGCCCAGATCTACGAGTACCTGGGCAAGATGGAGGCCATCTGTGGCAAGAAGTTCGCCGATCCCGAGAACCCCCTGCTGGTTTCCGTGCGCTCCGGCGCCCGCGCCTCCATGCCCGGCATGATGGATACCATCCTCAACCTGGGCCTCAACGACACCGTGGTGGAGGGCCTGGCCAAGTTCACCAACAACCCCCGCTTCGCCTACGACTCCTACCGCCGGTTCATCCAGATGTTCTCCGACGTGGTGATGGAGCTGAGCAAGAAGCGCTTTGAGGAGATTATCGACGACGTCAAGGCCAAGAAGGGCGTCAAGCAGGACGTGGAGCTGGATACCGAGGACATGAAGAACCTGGTGGTTCTGTTCAAGGAGTTCTACAAGAAGGAGAAGGGCGAGGACTTCCCCCAGGATCCCAAGGTCCAGCTCATGGAGGCCGTCAAGGCCGTGTTCCGCTCCTGGGACAACCCCCGCGCCAACGTCTACCGCCGCATGAACGAGATCCCCTACGACTGGGGCACCGCCGTCAACGTCCAGTCCATGGTGTTCGGCAACTCCGGCGACAACTCCGGCACCGGCGTGGCCTTCACCCGCAACCCCGCCACCGGCGAGAAGGCCCTGTTCGGCGAGTACCTGATCAACGCCCAGGGCGAGGACGTGGTGGCCGGCGTGCGCACCCCTTCCCCCATCTCCAAGCTGCATGAGGAGATGCCCGCGGTGTACGAGCAGTTCGCCGCCATCGCCGACCGCCTGGAGAAGCACTACAAGGACATGCAGGACATGGAGTTCACCATCGAGAATGGCAAGCTCTATATGCTGCAGACCCGCAACGGCAAGCGCACCGCCGCCGCCGCCCTGAAGGTGGCCGTGGATCTGGTGGACGAGGGTATGATCGACGAGAAGGAGGCTGTGTGCCGCGTCGATCCCAAGCAGCTCGACGCCCTGCTGCACCCCACCTTTGACGCCGAGGCCCTGAAGAAGGCCCAGGTCGTTGGCAAGGGCCTGGCCGCCTCCCCCGGCGCCGCCTGCGGCCGCGTGGTGTTCACCGCCGAGGAGGCCAAGGAGTGGCACGAGCGGGGCGAGAAGGTCATCCTGGTCCGCCTGGAGACCTCTCCCGAGGACATCGAGGGCATGCAGGTCTCCCAGGGCATCCTGACCGTCCGCGGCGGCATGACCTCTCACGCCGCCGTGGTGGCCCGCGGCATGGGCACCTGCTGCGTGTCCGGCTGCGGCGACATCGTGGTGGACTATGAGAACAAGAAGTTCACCCTGGCCGGCAAGGAGTACCACGAGGGCGACTGGATCTCCCTGGACGGCTCCACCGGCAACATCTACGGCGAGGCCGTGGCCACCGTGCCCGCCGACCCCGGCTCCGGCTACTTCGGCCGCCTGATGGGCTGGGCGGACAAGTACCGTCAGCTCATGGTCTACACCAACGCCGACACCCCCCGCGACGCCGCCCAGGGCCGCGCTTTCGGCGCCCAGGGCATTGGCCTGTGCCGCACCGAGCATATGTTCTTTGAGGGCGAGCGCATCAAGGCCATGCGCGAGATGATCGTCGCCGACAACACCGAGGACCGCAAGAAGGCCCTGGCCAAGATCATGCCCTACCAGCAGGGCGACTTCGAGGGCCTGTACGAGGCCATGGAGGGCTGCCCGGTTGTCATTCGCTTCCTGGATCCCCCGCTGCACGAGTTCCTGCCCACCAAGGAGGAGGACATCAAGGAGATCGCCGGCGAGATCGGCGTCACCGTAGAGCGCCTGCACGAGGTTATCGCCTCCCTGCACGAGTTTAACCCCATGATGGGCCACCGCGGCTGCCGTCTGGCCGTCTCCTACCCGGAGATCGCCGAGATGCAGACCACCGCCGTCATCAACGCCGCCATCAACGTCCAGAAGAAGCACCCCGACTGGAAGATGGTGCCCGAGATCATGATCCCCCTGGTGGGCGAGGTCAAGGAGCTCAAGTACGTCAAGGACGTGGTGGTCGCCACCGCCGACAAGATCATCAAGGACGCCGGCATCGACATGAAGTATGAGGTCGGCACCATGATCGAGATCCCCCGCGCCGCCCTGACTGCCGACGAGATCGCCAAGGAGGCCGAGTTCTTCTCCTTCGGCACCAACGACCTGACCCAGATGACCTTCGGCTTCTCCCGCGACGACGCCGGCAAGTTCCTGAGCTACTACTACGACAAGAAGATCTATGAGTCCGATCCCTTCGCCCACCTGGATCAGAACGGCGTGGGCAAGCTGGTGGCCATGGCCGCCAAGCTGGGCAAGGAGACCCGCCCCGACATCCACCTGGGTATCTGCGGCGAGCACGGCGGCGACCCCACCTCCGTGGAGTTCTGCCACAAGGTTGGCCTGAACTACGTGTCCTGCTCCCCCTACCGCGTGCCTATCGCCCGTCTGGCTGCCGCCCAGGCCGCTATCAAACATCCCAGAGCGAACTAAAATATTCGTATTTTCACTGAAAATAGGCTTTGAAGAGGCGAAACGCTTCCGAAAAGTGAACGGATTTTCTTTAACCCGTCAAAGTCAGTGGACTGGCGATTTGTTCGTAGACGTTTATATCTAAAATCACAAAGAGGGACTTGCATTGCAAGTCCCTCTTTATATTTGAACCAGAGAGCACTTCCGTTCATTTGGAAGTGCTCTTTTTTATTGGAAAGAAGGTGGCCTAGTTGACCGATGACGCTGCACCAGATAGACGTGCTGAGGAAAAAATTATCCGAGTGAGATTAAACGAGCTGCACCCATTCAAGGGCTATCCCGCCCTGAAAAACATTATGCCGCGCAAACAGCCGTACTTTGTACGGGAGGAGAACCCATCTATGATCCGGCTTATTGCCCGTGTAAAGGCGCGTGGTGTACGTCAGCCCGTACTTGTTCGCCCGGATCCGGAGGGGGGGTATGAAATTATAGACGGCCATCGGCGGTATCGGGCCAGCGAACTGGCAGAATACTCAGAGATACCAGTCATTATCCGGGATCTGAGTGACGAGGAGGCTGTGTCCGAGATGGTAGATGGCAATGTATACCGCGAGAACGTCCTGCCCAGCGAACGTGCCTGGGCCTATCGTATGTATTTGGAGGCGGAAAAAAAGCAGGCGGGACGACCTGCCAAAAATTTGCCGAAAATTTCGGCAAATTTCCGTAGCGACGATGAGATTGGGAAATCCCTAGGAATCAGTGGGGACACCCTGCGCAATTATATCCAGCTTACAGAACTGCGGCAGGAACTCATGGACAAGGTAGATACTCAAGAAATTGGCTTATCTGTCGCTTATCAGCTTGCCGCCCTCGCCAAAGACGAGCAGGCACTTTTGCTGGATGCAATGGCATATTCGCAGAATACACCGTCACTCTCTCAGGCCCAGCGGCTGAGAAAAGCCAGCAAGGAAGGGACACTTACGCGGGAGACAATGCGGGAGATGCTTTCCGAGGAGAAAAAAACGGAGGCGGAAAAGCTGACGTTTTCCACGGACACGATCCGCAAATACTTTCCCCGCTCCTACACGCCCAAACGGATGCAGGAGACCATCATCAAGCTGCTGGAGGCATGGCAGAAAAAGCGCCAACGCAGCCAAGATCGCTAATTACATACGACAAGTTACCGGACGCACCTTGCGATCCGGTTTTTTTGTGCCCAAAATCAGGAGGTCATTATGTTTGTCTGCACATTTCGCTATAGACCAAAGCACGTTGCCTGCTACCTTTGCACAGAATACAAGCAGAAACAGGGGTGTACGCTTCCTGTCTGTCCCTGGTTGGCTGAGCGGATTGAGGCCGGAGTGGTGGGGTATCAGGAGGCGGTGATGGCTACCATTCCCCGGAACCGACTGCTTGCACCGCGTCTGCGTGCCCTGGTCGCCAGCTTTCCTGGGAGTCTGTGGAAGGACGGGACACACAAGGAGCGCATGGAATATGCCAAGACCCGGCTGCACTACTACCGACGCAGGGATACTCCGGCCTTTTATGCCGCCCTGTTCCTGCTGACCTCCAGCGCAGAGCTGTGGAAACGTAGTGCCAACTGTTTTTACCGGAAGGGCTTCGAACCTGCCTATGCGGTACTAGGCGGTATCTCCCCCCATGACTACGCGCTAATCTCGGCGGCAAAGGGCCTGTATCGCGGTGTCGGAGGCCCCGCGACGATGGAGCTTGCAGACCCAGATATTGTGGACGCGGAAGTGTTCCGTATGATCGTCAATGCCACCCTTATCGCCCGGTATGGCCTGCCTGTGTTGGACATTCGGGCACGGAGGGCGCGTGTATGACGCGGTTCACTATCCGGGGACATGACCTGCTGGTCGTAGAACGTTTTCGGGACGATACCCGCTATATGGTCGAGTTTGAAGTCCTAGAGGACGATAATCTCATCGCTTTGCGCGGAGAGACGGCCCGCCTGTTCCTGAGTGAACAAGGGTATCAGAAAGTGCTCCATAGTCAGGAGCTGGGGAAAATCCATATTACCGACCATGCCCTTGTTGTGGAGGGGCATATCATCCGACCCAAGAGGAAGAAACATCATTAACAGAAATTGGAGGGAATTATCGTGTATAAGGTAAAGTATTTGCAGGAAGAACTTACCAGTCTGTTCCGTACCCGGATATTAGAGGACGGGAACCCTGCGGAGGACGCCATGGACTACCTGGGTAATATTGACTTCCATGCACTGACCCAGGCTGTGCAGGACAAAGCCCGAACGGCGTACACCTATATCACCCAAGGGATGCAGGAGAAGTCCTTCAACTATCGCGGCCCGGAGCTGTTTGGACAAAAGGCCACCCTTCTGTATGTGGAGGACGACCAGAGCACGATGGAGATTGCCGTCACCACCCGGACGCTGGAGCTGTGGCTGCTGGAGGACATGAGCCTTGTCTGCGTGGCCTGTGTGCGTGTGGAATATGAGGGCGGCGAATACGTCACCGAGTACCGCACCATCAAGGGGGATGCGGCGCAGAGCGAGATGTGTCTGGATCTGGAGGATCTGTCAGATACCCTGGACGAGCTGTGCGGCCCCTGCTTCGAGTGTGAGCAACCGGTCTACGAGCTGTAAAAAGAGAAGGAGGTCAGCAAGAAGGACGTGCCCTAGATGGGCGCTCTTATTACCGCCAAAGAGAATTTTCACGCGGTCAGTTTGAGCGGGGGCAAGGATTCCACCTGTCTCCTGCTGCTGATGATCGAGCGCGGCCTGCCCATTGACGCAGTGATTTGGGCGGATACCGGCATGGAGTTCCCGGAGATGTACGGCCATATCTCCAAGGTGGACGAGCATCTGTACCGAGAGCGGGGGCTACACATCACCACCCTGCGCTCTCCCAAGAGCTTCGAGTACATGATGTTTGACGAGCCCAAACAGAAGCCCTCCACCCTGGAGAACCGGGCGCGGTTAGGCGTTCCGCCCTATGGCAACGGCTGGCCGGGCATCAAGGTTCGCTGGTGCACCGGCCAGCTCAAGACCCACCAGATCAACAAGGAGTTGACCCGTCTCAAGGGCCAGCACCGCCTTCAGCAGTATGTGGGTATCGCGGCGGACGAGGCCCATCGCTGCAAGGATCTCCACTATCCTCTGGTGGACTGGGGCATCACCGAGGCCCAGGCCCTACAACTGTGCTATGACCGGGGCTTTGACTTCGGCGGCCTGTACCGGATCTACCACCGCGCCTCCTGCTGGTGCTGCCCCTTTCAGCGGATTGGGGAGTTGCGAAATCTACGCCATCATCACCCGGAGCTGTGGGCGCGCCTGCTGGATTTGGATAACCGTGCGCGGACACAGTTCGGCCCCGGCCCGCTGGGACAATTCAAACAAAGCTGGAGTGTGGCGCGTTTGGCGGAACGGTTTGCGCGTGAGGACGGGCAGACCGCCTCCATTCAGCCCAATGCTCCTAACGACGCTACATAGGAAGTGACAAAACATGGCAGTTTTCCGCATAGAACGGACGCTGGACTATACCGTAATGAGCAACCACCACCTGAAGGACACAGCCCTGAGTTTGAAAGCCAAGGGGCTGCTGTCCATGATGCTCTCCCTGCCGGACGAGTGGAATTACACCACACGGGGCCTTGCGGCCATCTGCAAGGAGGGCGTGGACGCCATCGGCGGGGCGCTGCGTGAGCTGGAAAAGGCGGGCTACATCGTCCGCCGCCAGCTTCGCGGTCCTGGAGGACGCATTAGCGACACGGAGTACACCATCTACGAAAAGCCCTGCCCCGGTGCGGAGGAACCGCCAGAGGAACCAGGACCAGATACGACCCCGCCAGATACGGGCGCACCAGATACGGCTTTCCCGTATCTGGTGGAACCGGATATGGTGGAGCCATCTACGGAAAAGCCCGCAGAATTAAATACTAAGAGATCAAATATTCAAAAATCAAATACGCATCTATCAAATACTCATTCATTCGTTCTTTCCACACCTGAGCTGGAAGGAATGAAGGACGTGTATGAGAAGCGAGAGGAAATTCGGGAACAGATCGAGTATGACCTGATTTGCACTCCGGTCAACCGGACCCAGGTGGACGAGTTTGTGGAGCTGATGCTGGAGGTGGCTATGACCCGCAGCCCTACCATCAAGATCGGACGGGACGCGGAATACCCCACCGCCTTTGTGCAGCAGCGGTTTGAGCAGATCACCTCCAGCCATATCGAGAAGGTTCTGGACGGCATCAGCGAGAACAACACCCGCGTCTGGAACGCCAAGGCTTATCTGCTGGCCGCCCTGTTCAATGCCCCCAGTTCCACGGATAACCACTACACCATGCTGGTCAACCACGATTTCCACCACGACTACGGCGGCTGAACAGGCCGCCTTATTTTATGCCCGGAATAGCTGGGAGAAAGGATTTGCCATGAAACGACCTCTGGCCTATATCACCGCCCCCTGGGGCGAGAACGAGTATGAGAACACCGAGAACGCGGCCCGCTGGTGCCGTCAGGTGTACGACGCGGGTTTTTCCCCGGTCTGCCCCCTGCTGTTCCTGCCGCTGTTCCTGGAGGACGGCATCCCCCAGGAGCACAAGGACAGCATCGACATGGCCCGCGACTACCTCCGGCGCGCCCGTGTGCTGGTGGTCTGCGGCGGCAAGGTGGACGAGACAGTGAAAAACGACATCGCCACCGCCGAGCGCCTGCGGATCACCGCCACCACGCTGGACGGGATTCTCACCGTCAAGGGACAGGGGCGGAGCCATTGACCCACTGCCGTTTGTTGCGGCGGCTGCGGGTCCCGCCTTAGCGCCTTGGCTTACTCTACCTAACCCCAAACCCATTCACCCACAAAGGAGGATAATGAACATGCGCATAAGATACCGTTACGCCCGCTCTTTGTTGGCGGGCTTTCTGGCCGTCGTGCTGCTGTTTTCCTTGGTACCTGCGGCATCTGCCGCTCAACAAAACAGCTATCATGACCCTGCTGAGAATTGGAAAGAGGCGTTGGACCGTACCAACGAGTTGGATGCCAATGCTGTTGTGACCCACGAGACCTTCGACTGTGCCTATTGCAATCAGGCGAGAGATTTTATCGTCTATCGTACTCCAGAGTATACCCGTACAGGGGAAACGGCGCTGAATCGAGGCGTTAAGTTTTCAGATGGGACAATGCTGGACGGAAAACAGCATGGCAGCTTGGATGACGGGACCCCTGGAGTGGATGCCTATTTTACAGGTTATCATTGGACAAAGGCAGTTTGCCAATCTTGTGGAACTATCAATGCCAATATGGGAACATACAGTTATTCCTATGACAAAAATGTTTATTGGCTTTTTGACTGTGCCGCCAACTTCTTTGAGGACCTGCCGGAGAGCGTCGAGATTGAGCAGGTAGACCGGGAGTACCACCGTGTTATCACCACGGGCGGCCAGTATTGCGGCTTCTGTTACGGCACCTACCACACAGAGGACGCCACGCTGGAGCGTCACCACATGGAGACCAGCATCCGGCCGGAGCTGGCCCACCAGCGGTTTGTGGAAATGGATACCTGCGCCGACTGCGGCTATGCCAAAACATCCTACACCGCCGCCAAAGCGGTTGTGGCGGACTACTACGGCGTGGCGGACGGCGCGCCCCACACTGTTACCGTCTCCGATCTCTCCGAGGCGGGCGTGACCACCGCCGTCCGCTACGGGCACAGCGCCGACGCCTGCACCCTGACCTCCGCCCCCAACTACACCGAGGCGGGCAACTACACTGTCTACTACGAGATCACCTACACCTATGCGGACACCGATATGGTGGAGGACGGCGTGGCCTATGTCCACCTGACCGCCACGGCGGACGGCTCCTGCGGCTGTGGCTGCGGGGACCCGGACTGCGACTGCCAGGACCCGGATTGTGATGGGGGTTGCTGCAATCAGGACTGTGAGCATCACTTTGTCTGCCATGATACTGTGGCCCCCAGCTGTATGGCCCTGGGCTATGACCGCCTGATGTGTACCGAGTGCGGCAAGATGGTCAAGGCCAACTACAAGGATTCCCTGGGCCACGCCTATCAGAGCATAGTGGTCCGGGAGGCCACCTGCGAGACGCCGGGCAAGACCATGGACATCTGTGAGCGGTGCGGTAACGTCAAGGAGAGCACCATCCCGCAGACGGAGCATGAGTATGAGACGCAGGTGCTCCCGGCCACCTGCACCAGCCCCGGCTACACCCTGAACGAGTGCGCGGTCTGCGGAGACCGGCACATCACCGACCTTACTCCGGAGCTGTCCCACGACTATGCCGCCAAAACCATTCCGGCAGGCTGCGAGACCGGGGGCAAGACCGTCCACACCTGCGCTGGCTGCGGTTCCACCTTTGTGACGGACTACACGGAGCCGCTGGGCCATAGCTGGGACGAGGGTACGCTTGTTACCGACGCCACCTGTACCGGCGAGGGCATCATGGAATATACTTGCACCCGCTGCGGCGCGACCCGCCTGGAAGGAGACGCGGCTGCGGGCCATATTCCCGGCGACGCCGCCACCTGCACCACCCCCCAGCTCTGTACCAAGTGTGGCGCTGTGATTAAAAATACCCTGGGCCATGACTATCAGGAGGACGTGACCGCGCCCACCTGCACGGCCATGGGCTTTACCACCTTCACCTGTTCCCGCTGCGGCGATACCTACGACGGGGCCTACACCGACCCCACGGGCCATAAGCCCGGTGAGTGGATCGTGGACAAGGAGCCGGACCAGGACAGCGCGGGCAGCCGTCATAAGGAGTGTACGGTCTGCGGCGAGGTGCTGGAGACGGAGGAACTGGAAAAGCTGTATGCTTCCAGCACTACGGATGAGCACGGCGAAGCTGTGGTGGGCCGCTATCTGGTGATCGTCACCGACACCGACAGCAAGGCCCCGGTCTCCGGCGCGGCGGTGGAGCTGGGCGGCGAGGAGCACCTGTCCATCCGCCTGCCGGACCGCCGCCTGCTGGACTACGCCGACCAGACCACCATCACCGTCCTGCTGGCGGAGCCGGAGCCCCCCGTAGAGGGGCTGGCGGTCTCTGTCACGGACAAGAACGCCAACTACTGCGGCGGCAAGACGGACAAGGCGGGCCAGCTCACGGTCCCCGGTTCCTCTGGGACTACCAATGAGGACGGCAACGCTACGGTGGGCTATGAGGACGCGGACGGCAGCCGCTGGACGCTGACCGTCCAGGTGGAGCGCACCGAGACCGGACGGCCCATTGCGGACGCTGCGGTAAGCGTGGGCCGGACCGGGAATATCACCGCCTCTCTGCCCAAGGGCCAGGATATGGACAGCCGCCACCGCGTCACCGTGACCGTCACCGACCAGGAGACCACTCCTCAGAAGAATGTCACCGTAATTGTCAAGAGCGACCTGGGCGGCACAGCCCAGGGACAGACCAACAAGGACGGCGAGCTGACCGTCCCCGCCGCCGACAGCGCCTACACCGATGATACCGGCACCGCTGTGGTGGGCCAGTACACTGTAATCGTCACTGATACAGCGGAAAAGCCGGTAAAAGACGCGCTGGTGACGCTGCTGGCTGGTGAGGACGGCGAAAAGGACGCCTTTACTGTGCTGCTGCCGGACGGCCGCCTGCTGGACGGCAACGACCAGACGGTGGTGACGGTCCTCCTGCCCACCGCCAAGCCCGCCACGGGCCTGAATGTGGAGGTCTCCGACGAGCAGCGCAACCATGCGGCCAGAGACACCGACAAGAAGGGTCAGATCACGGTCCCCGACGCCTCCGGCTCTGCCGGTGAGATCATCGGCACGGACACCGGGGACGAGGACAAGTCCAATACCGTCAACGTGGACGTGACCGACCAGGATGGGAAGCCGGTGGACGGCGCTGAGATCGGCGTGGACAAGGACGGCGCGGTTTCCGTCACCCTGCCGGACGATTTTACCTTTGACGAGGACGGCCCTGTAACCGTCACCATCACAGACAACCAGGGCGAGGCGAAGCCCGGCGTCTCTGTCACCGTGGAGGATGGAGACGGCACCACCGCCGCCGGTGAGACCGGCAAGGAGGGCAAGGTAACGCTTCCCGCCGCCTATCACTTTGCCTACCTTGTGGGCTATAGGGACGGCACCATCGGCCCGAACCGCAATATGACGCGGGGCGAGGCGGCCGCCGTATTTGCCCGCGTCCTCTCCGAAGCGCGGGGGGACGAGTTGGAGGGCCTGCGGCGCAGCCGGTTCCCGGACGTGCGCCGGGATGCGTGGTACGCGGACTATGTGGCCTATCTGGAAAAGCTGGGCGTAGTAGTTGGCTACCCAGACGGCCTGTTCCATGCCGAGGCCACCATCACCCGTGAGCAGTTTGTGGCGATGAGCGTCCGGCTGGACGAGTGGATGGAGCTGGAGACCTACGACAGCAGACGAGGCAGCTTCCCCGATATGCCCGTTTCCCACTGGGCGGCAGACTACATTCAGGAGGCCACCCGGAACGGCTGGATCGTGGGTTATACGGACGGCCTGTTCCACGGCGGAGACTGTATTACCCGCGCCGAGGTCGCAACCATCGTCAACCGGATGTTGGGCCGCACGGCGGACGAGCGTTTTATCCGGCACCATGAGGACGAGCTGACCACCTTCCGCGACCTCCAGAACCCCCATTACTGGGCTTACTACGATCTGATGGAGGCCGCTAACGGCCACACCATCGTCACCGGCGCGGAGGATGAGACCTGGCATGAAGTGAGATAAGCGTTCCGCCTGGGGCGGTCCCTCCGGGGCCGCCCCACTCCTGCGAAGGTGAGGTGAGTAGATGCAGGAGGACGTGGAACAGAAAACTTTGATGCTGATTGTCAACGGCAGCAAATTCACCGGGCGTCTGCTGAAAGCGGTGATCACCAAGTATATGGCCTACCGCAAGGAGGTCAAGCTGGAAAAGCAGAGAAAACGGGAGATGCCGGTGGCCCACCGGGGCAAGCAGACGGTGAAGCAGCTCACACAGCAAAATCAAGGGGTCTCCAATATCGACATTCAGGACAAGGAGATCCGGCAATTTGAGCGGATTGCGCGAAAGTACGGCGTGGATTATGCGGTCAAGAAGGATCGGAGCACATCGCCGCCCAAGTACATGATCTTCTTCAAGGGCCGCGACGCCGACGCCATCACCGCCGCCTTTCAGGAGTACATGGGCCGGAAGCTGCGCCGGGAGACCCGGACCTCCGTGCTGGAACGGCTGGAGCAGTACAAGGATATGGCCCGGAACACCGTGGAGAAGGTACGAAAGAAGGTGCTGGAGCGGTGAGACAGGTCAACTTGAAAAAATATGTCCTCCCCAATCTCCCGTACCTGTTCGTGGGCCTCTATGCCACCAAGCTGGGGCAGGCATGGCGGCTTTCGTCCGGGATGGAGTTTGCGGACAAGGTACTGCACCTGATGGACGGCTTTGCCACCGCGTTTCAGTCCGCCGCCCCCAGTTTTCACCCCTCCGATCTGTTGGTGGGCCTGTGCTGTGGGGCGGGCCTGCGGCTGGCAGTCTACATCAAAGGCAAAAACGCCAAGAAATACCGCCACGGCACGGAGTATGGGAGCGCCCGCTGGGGAACGGCCAAGGACATCCAGCCCTTTGTGGACCCGGTTTTCGAGAATAACGCCATTTTGACGCAGACCGAGCAGATCACCATGAACAACCGCCCCAAGGACCCCAAGACGGCCCGGAATAAGAATTTCCTTATTATCGGCGGGAGCGGCAGCGGCAAGACCCGGTTCTGGCTCAAGCCGAACCTGATGCAATGCGACAGCGAGACATACCCCTGTTCATTCGTGGTCACAGACCCAAAAGGGTCACTATAATAAGGATAGAAAGGTCGTGAAAATACAAAACAGGAGGTTACACACATGAGGAAGCAGGAGCAAAAGGGTAAAATCACAGCATTGTACGAAAGGTTATCTCACGACGATGGGCGGTCTGACGAGAGCGTGTCCGTAGAAAATCAAAAGCGCATCCTGGAGGACTACGCCCGAAAAAATGGCTTCACTAATGTCCGCCACTTCACCGATGACGGGGTGCGGGGAACGACCTTCAAGCGGCCCGGCCTGGACGCTATGGTGGACGAGATACGGGCCGGAAATGTGGCTACCGTCATTGTCAAAGACCAGAGCAGAATAGGCCGTGACGTGGTGGAGGTCGGCTTGCTCAAACGCACCTTTGACGAGTACAACGTCCGCTTTATCGCCGCCAATGACAACCTGGACACCGCCAATGGATTTGATATTATGTCCATCTTCCGGGATGTGATAAATGAGTGGTACGTTGCTGACACCAGCCGCAAAATCAAGACCGTTTTCAAGTCCAGAATGGAAAAGGGCCTGCGCTGTTCGGGGGCCGTCCCCTATGGCTATCTCGCCTCAAAAGAAGAAAAGGGCGAGTGGGTGATCGACGAGGAAGCTGCCGCCGTTGTGCGCCGCATCTTTCAGATGGTCATGGACGGTCAGAGCGTCAACGGCATCGCCCGAACGCTGCGGGCCGAGCAAATCCCCATCCCTTCCGAACACTGGAAGCGTATCGGCTGTCCTGTTCGAGCCAACAGCTACCGCGACCCCTACGCATGGTCTGCCACCACCCTGGGTTATATTCTTAAAAGGCCGGAGTACCTGGGGCGCAAGGTGCTGGGCAAGACTGTCTGTGAGAACTACAAGACTAAAAGCACCCGCAGGACAATGCCAGAGGAACAATTTGTATTTGAGGGAGCCGTCCCCGCCATCATTGACGAAGAAACGTGGCACAATGTTCAGCGTTTGCGGGAAACCAAGCGCCGGACACCCAAGCGGAGTAATGCCCCTAACCGTTTAACCGGACTGCTCTACTGTGCCGACTGCGGCGCAAAGCTGACCCACCACAACAGTCTTGTCCAAGGCAAGTACATTGACGATGCTTTCACCTGTTCCAGATACCGGGCACCTATGGAGGATTGCACCATTCACTATGTTGCCACGCAAAAGCTGGAAGCGGCGATCCTCTCCGCCATCCAGCGGATAAGCTGGTATGTCCGCAACAACGAGCAGGAGTTTGTTCAGCGGGTTCGAAAGGCATCCAGTCTGCGCCAGGAGGAAGCAGTCAAGGATTGCCGGAAACAGATTGTCCAGGCGAAGAAGCGCCACGCCGAACTGGACGGACTGGTGAAGAAGCTGTACGAGGCCAACGCCACGGGCAAGCTGCCGGATAAGCATTTCAGCCGTCTCCTTGCCGAGTATGACGAGGAACAGGCCGCGCTGGAAGCCTCCATGACGGAGTGGCAGGGCTTGCTGGACAACTGGAACGCCGACCGGGTGAGAATGACGGAGTTTATCGACCTTGCCAAGCGGTACACCGATTTTTCGGAACTGACTACGCCCATTCTCAATGAGTTTATCGAGAAAATCGTTGTCCATGAGGGCAACGGACGGGGAAAGCAGCGCCGTCAGCGGTTAGATTTCTATTTCAATTTCATTGGCGCGTTTGAGGTTCCCGCCGACATTGTGACCCCGATGGAGCAGGAGGAAGAACGCCGCCAGCAGGAGGAACAGGCAGAGAAAGAGGAACGCTCCCAGGTGCTTGCCCAGGTTCGGTATGAGAGGTACAAGCAGGAGCGCCGGGAGTTTACCGCGAGGAAGCGGGCGGGCCTGTTGACCCCGGAGGAACAGGCGGAGGAAGAACGGCGGTTAGAGCGCAATCGGGCCTATCAGCAGAAGCAACGCGACAAGAAAAAGGCCAGTCAGCCAGAGAAGCCTCGCAAACGCTCACTGAAGGAACTCGCCAAGCTGGATGGAGCCGATCTCACCCCGGAGGAAGCGGAGCGGCTTGCGGCGCACCGCCAGAAGAAAGCCGAGCAGCACAAAGCGTGGCGTGACAGGCAGAAGTCCGCACAGCCCCCGAAGCCCCAACAGCGGACGTTGAAAGAACTTGCCAGATGTGCCGAGGCAGGTTTGCCTCTCACCCTAGAAGAAGCGGAACGGCTGGAAGCCCATCGCAATCGGAAAAAGGCGGCTTTGCAGGATTTGAAAGCCCGCGCCGAAACCGACCCGGTAGCGGCGGCAGAGTTGGCGCAGCAGAGAGCGCAACAGTCAGAAGCGGTAAAGAAGTCCCGTCAGAAAATGTATGCGGACGCTGCCGCCGGAGATCCCGAAGCCCAGGCCCGGTATGAACGTATGCTTGCCGCGAGGCGGGAGAACTACCACAGGAAGAAACAGGCAGAAGCCGAAGCTGCTCAAGTCAGCTAACGTAGATACAGAAAACGCCAGGGACAACGATAGTCCGTGGCGTTTTTGTCATTACTGCCGTTCCAGCAAATCCATATATTTCTGACGTTCGCCCTCCGGGACTTTCAGCGCCGCCATAGCCTGTTCAATGGTCAGCCCCATCGTTTCCATGAGGTTTTTGATAGAGGACAAGATACCTTTAGCAACGCCTTTTTCCTCAACGCCCTTGCTCAAATTACACATGACCGACACCTCCCTTTCCATTGTCTGCGTCATTTGAATGTCGTAATCGTCCTGCAAAATTTTCCGCTTTTCCGCCTCGCTGGTTTCGTTGGAGAGAAGCACATCCAGCATCCGCAATACGCCGTCATAATTTGACCCATCCGGCCCGCCAAGGCACAGCATGATGATGGACAGCAAATCATAATTCCTGATGGGTTCTTTGCCCTCGCCGACCAGATATTCTTCCACCAGCCGATACCGGGTAATGGTGTTCTCTCGATACTGCGGCGGTTTCATGCAAATCCAGATGGAGTAGACCTTCTTGATTTTCTCATAATGGGAGCCAGTGAACTCCCTGCCGTACTGGGAAGAAATCATGCGGCAACAGTAGTATATGCCACGCTTTATCAGCGGATAGCCGGGGTAAAAATCGTTCTGGGCCTCCACGTTGATGATGAGGGCAATTTGTTCCTCGGAGTCGGGAACGATGGCGCGGAAGCGAATGTCATAGGTGACTGTCCCCTCGCGCACCGATTTGTCCTCGGTGTCCATGCCGCTGATGACTGTGCCACCCTCGTCCGGCAGCACCGGGACGGCGGACACCTGGGGTTGGCCCTCAATGTACTTCTCGGCAATATCATTGACATCGCAATCCTTGTATTCTTCCAGGCAGGACTTCATAATCCGCGCCAGGATTGCCTTTTCAGACAGGACACGCTTACAGGCGGCATCATAACCCGCGCTGTCATCTGTGACGTGCAGTCCCTGGGCGATTGTCGTTTTGAGCTCCACCATCCTCACCTTCTTTCGTTTCATTCTACCACAGCTTTGCCAGCGCGTCCACTTCTTTTTTGAAAAGAGTTGCGTATGGCGTATACACGAGAGAGATATGGAGGTGCAGTGACAGAAAAAATTTATCTTAACAGGGTTGCTTTTGGGAATTTGATATGCTATACTATAAAAATCCAAGCAAAGGAGTTTATCAATATGCGGCAAGGTATTCTTAAATAAAATTTGATAATGGGAACAAAGACAAACGTCCTCAAGGAGAGGGCTTGGTTTTTGTACCCAATTTAAGAATACTTTTGCCTTTTCATTTCATATCGTGATAGACAACGGCCAGCCTTGGCCGCAGTTTTCATGTGTGTCCTACCTATCATCCCCAGCGGTAAAAGTATTTGTCGCTGGGGATTTTTGCGCCCTTCTGGGCCTTGTATGGAGGACAATCATATGAAAATCATCAATATTGGCATTCTTGCTCATGTAGACGCAGGTAAGACGACCTTGACGGAGAGCCTGTTATATACCAGCGGAGCAATCGAGGCGCCCGGCAGTGTGGATCAGGGAACAACGAGAACGGACACCATGTTTTTAGAGCGGCAGCGTGGAATCACCATTCAAACGGCGGTCACTTCCTTTCAGTGGCACGATTGTAAGGTCAACATTGTGGATACTCCTGGGCATATGGATTTCTTAGCGGAGGTCTATCGCTCCCTTGCCATTCTTGACGGAGCGATTTTGGTTGTTTCTGCAAAAGACGGCGTTCAGGCGCAGACCCGTATTCTGTTTCATGCTCTGCAAGTAATGAAAATCCCAACTGTTATCTTTATTAACAAAATCGACCAGGACGGGATTGACCTGCCAGGTGTGTATCAGTCTATCCGAGATAAGCTCTCCGCAAATATGATTATTAAGCAGAACGTGCAGCTTTCCCCGGATATATCCATCATGGAAAACATGGGGCTGGAGAATTGGGATACCGTGATTGCGGACTGTGATGAATTGTTGGAGAAATATATTGCCGGAGAACCAATGGACAAAGAAGAACTTCTGCGGGAGGAAAACAGGAGAATCCAAAGCGTCTCTCTGTTTCCGGTCTATCATGGCAGTGCCAAGGTAAACTTGGGAATCCGACAACTCATTGAAGCGGTCACAGATACATTCCAATCACCCACCGGGCAGAACAGCTCTGAATTGTGCGGAACTGTGTTCAAAGTTGAGTACGCAAACCAGAGCCAACGCCTTGCCTATCTGCGGTTGTATAGCGGTACGCTTCATTTGCGGGATTCCGTAGCCTTGGCAGGGAAAGAAAAACTGAAAATTACGGAAATGCGTATCCCCTCAAAGGGTGAGATTGTCCGAACAGAGATTGCCCATGCGGGCGAGATCGTCATTGTACCCTGCGACAGTTTGCGGCTGAATGATGTGCTGGGAAACAAACTGCTGCTGCCCCGTGAAACGTGGAGCGACAATCCTCTCCCTTTGCTGCGGACAACAATTGCACCAGAGAAACCAGAACAGAGGGAACGCTTGTTAAACGCCTTGACAGAAATTGCGGATACCGACCCGCTTCTGCGCTATGAAGTAGACGCTGTGACCCATGAGATCATTCTCTCCTTTTTGGGCCGGGTACAATTGGAAATTATCTCTGATCTTCTGGTGGAAAAATATCAGCTCAACACAACTGCAAAAGAACCTACCGTCATCTATATGGAGAGGCCATTGAAAGCGGTAAGTCACACCATTCATATCGAAGTGCCGCCCAATCCATTCTGGGCGTCCATCGGGCTGTCCGTCACCCCTCTCCCCCTTGGCACCGGAGTGCAGTATGAGAGCAAAGTTTCCGTTGGATACTTGAATCAGAGTTTTCAAAACGCTGTATTGGATGGTATCCGCTACGGTCTGGAACAAGGCGTGTATGGATGGAAGGTAACGGACTGTAAAATCTGTTTTGAGTATGGGCTTTATTATAGTCCGGTCAGCACTCCCGCAGACTTTCGGTCATTGGCACCTATTGTATTGGAGCAGGTGTTGAAAAAGGCGGGGACGCAGCTATTGGAACCATATCTTTCTTTTACACTCTATGCGCCGCAGGAATATCTCTCCAGAGCTTATCATGACGCACCAAAATATTGCGCGAGTATTGAAACGACCCAGGTTAAAAACAGCGAGGTGATTTTTACTGGCGAAATCCCTGCCCGCTGTGTGCAAGAGTACCGCAATGACCTCACCTTTTATACAAACGGGAGAAGCGTTTGTTTAACAGAATTGAAGGGGTATCAAATCGCCAGCGGCGAACCAGTTTTTCAGCCACGCCGCCCAAACACCCGGATTGATAAGGTGCGCCATATGTTCAACAAAATTCTCCCATCAATGATGGACTTATAAAATCCCTTTGGAACAAAGGGCGCACTTCTATACATGGTCTGCGACCATGTATCGTGCGCTCTGCGAGGCTACGGCCCGGACTTCCGAAAGTCCGGGCCGTTTGCGTCGCTCCGCTCCGTACAAGGGGCTGCGCCCCTTGCGCCGCTTTGCGGCTATCCCTGCGCCCTCGCTGGAAAGGTACATCCGCTCTGCGTCTGCACCTTTCCAGCGAGGCTAAAACCGAATACCGTTACCCTTGACCGTTTACCCGACACAGCAGGTAGACGGTCTTTTGTTTTGCCAAGAAGGAGGTCAAACACGATGGACAAGTCACGCGAAGAATTAGAGAAAGAGTATGCTGAGGCCACCGCTAAGTTGGAGCAGTACCAGCACAGAGGCCAGCGGTATGAGAACCGCATCCGCTACTACACCCAAGGCGAAAGGAAGAAGCGAAACCACCGACTTATCACCCGTGGCGGAGCGGTGGAGAGTATCGCCCCGGAGGTGCGCGGCATGAGCGAAAGGGCCTTTTTTCTTTTGATGGAAAAGGTCTTTTCCCTGCCGGAAGTTGCCGCCCTGGTGAGCCAAGCCACTGACCAGCAGGAAAGCGGATAATTGGCCCTGTTCCATCTCCACGTTACCCAGGTCAAACGGAGCGCGGGACAGTCTGTTGTCACGTCCGCCGCCTACCGAGCCGGGGAGAAATTGTATAGCGAATACTATGGCGAGGTCAGCGACTACACCCACAAGGGCGGCGTGGTCTGCACAGACATTCTCCTGCCGCCCCAGGCCCCCAACCAGTACCAAGACCGCGCCACCCTCTGGAACGCCGTGGAGAAGGCCGAGCGCGGCAAGAAAGCCCAGCTTGCATATAGCTTTGACATTGCCTTGCAGAACGAGTTTTCATTGGAGGAAAACATCGCTCTTGCAAGGCAATTTGTTTCGGAGCAGCTTGTGGGCCGGGGCATGATTGCCGACTTTGCCATCCACCAGCCGGACAAGGAGGACGGCGGTATTCCTAACCCGCACTTTCATGTTCTCTGCCCCATCCGGCCCATTGAGCCAGACGGCAAATGGGGGTGCAAGCAGCGCCGCCGCTACCGTCTGGACGAGGACGGGAACCGCATTATCATGGTGGACCGGAAACTGCTCAAAAACCCCAACGGCCTCATTCTCGGCACCCCCGGCTCCGGCAAGTCGTTCAGCTCCAAGCGGGAGATCACCAACGTGTTTCTCGTCACGGAGGACGACGTGCTGGTCTGTGACCCGGAGGACGAGTACGCCCCACTGGTCAAGCGCCTGGGCGGGCAAGTGGTAAAAATCTCCCCCACTAGCACCCAGTATGTCAACCCCATGGACATCAACCTCAACTACTCGGACGACGACAACCCCCTGGCCCTCAAGGTGGACTTCCTGCTCTCCTTCTGCGATATCGTGGTGGGCAGCAAGGACGGCCTCCAGCCGGTGGAGAAAACGGTCATTGACCGCTGTGTGCGGAATGTGTACCGCCCCTACCTGGCAGACCCGGACCCAGCCCGGATGCCCATTCTCCAGGACCTCTACGACGAGCTGCTGGCTCAGCCGGAAACGGAGGCCCAGCGCATCGCGGCGGCGCTGGAGCTGTATGTCACCGGCTCCCTCAACGTGTTCAACCACCGGACCAACGTGGAGCTGACCAACCGGCTGGTGTGCTTCAACATCAAGGAGCTGGGCAAGCAGCTCAAGCAGCTGGGGATGCTGGTCATTCAGGACCAGGTGTGGAACCGGGTCACGGTCAACCGGGCGGCGGGAAAGACCACTCGCTACTATGTAGACGAGTTCCACCTGCTGCTCAAGGGGGAGCTGGCAAGCTGGAGTGTGGAGATTTGGAAGCGATTTCGCAAATGGGGCGGCATCCCCACCGGGATCACGCAGAATATCAAGGACCTGCTGGCCTCCCGCGAGATCGAAAATATCTTCGAGAACTCGGACTTCATCTATATGCTCAATCAGGCGGCGGGGGACCGGCAGATTTTAGCCAAGCAGCTCAACATCAGCCCCCACCAGCTCTCCTATGTGACCCATTCCAGCGAGGGTGAGGGGCTGCTGTTCTACGGCAACGTGATTCTGCCCTTTATAGACCGCTTTCCCAAGGACACGGAGCTTTACAGGATCATGACCACCAAGCCCCAGGAGGTGTCTGGTTGAGACGAGAGCCGCGCTTGCAGTTTACGAAAGAGGAACGGGAAAATCCCGCCCTGGAAAAGCCCATCCGCAAAGTGGATCGGGCGGCGGACCGGGCGGATGAGGCCCAGGTGAAGGTCCCCAAGCGGAAGGTCAAGCAGCGCACCGTGGACCCGGAGACCGGGGCCGTCACGGTGCGCTTGCAGTTTGAGGACAAGAAGCCGCCCTCCAAGCTCCAACATGCGCTGCGGGATGCCCCGGCAGATACGGTGCTGGGCGCGGTGCATCGGGAGGTCCGGCAGAGTGAGGCGGACAATGTGGGAGTGGAGAGCGCCCATAAGACGGAGGAGGCGGCAGAGAGCGCCGGGCGTCTGGTCCGGGCTGGGTATCGCTCCCAAAAGCTGCGCCCCTACCGCAAGGCGGCTGCGGCAGAGCGGAAGCTGGAAAAGGCGAACGTCAATGCCCTATATCAAAAGAGCCTGGAAGAGAACCCCGGCCTTTCTAGTAATCCGCTGTCTCGTTGGCAGCAGAAGCAGGCCATCAAGCGGCAGTATGCCGCCGCCCGCCGCGCCGGTCAGACCGCCGCCACCGTTGGGCAGACTACCGCGCACACGGCCCAGTCTACAAAGAAGGCGGCGAAAAAGAGCCGTCAGGCGGCAGACTTTGCGCGGAGGCACAAAAAGGGCCTTCTGATTGCTGCGGGCCTGTTTCTGGTAGTCGCGTTCTTCCTCAACTGCATGTCCTCCTGTTCCGTGCTGGTGCAGGGCGGCATGTCTGGCATCGCCAGCACCACCTATCCCTCTACCGACGAGGCCATGCTGGGCGCGGAGGCCGCCTATGCTGGGATGGAGGCGGAGCTGCAAAACTACCTGGACACCTACGAGAGTACCCATTCCTACGACGAATACCACTTCGACCTGGACGAGATCGGGCATGACCCCTATGTGCTCATTTCTATGGGAGCCGTATATCCCCTTTGGAAAAGTAACCATAGTACAGGGCAACCCCGGCGAGGGAAAGACCACCTTTGCCCTACTCCTTGCCGCCGCCTGCACCACCGGGGGAACACTGCCGGGA
>ERZ772954.917-NODE-917-length-25642-cov-8.929261_pt1 | contig 25642 bp, 24 predicted proteins | sample MGYA00580684_ERZ772954 | MGnify/ENA primary metagenome ERZ772954 (study PRJEB29015, sample SAMEA2737654) | human gut metagenome | biome: human gut; feature: human-associated habitat; material: faeces | place: China | collected 2012 ...
ACAGTATCTACATCAATGTCATACTCAGATCCAGGAATCTCAACCGGACGTCTTCTTCCGGATGCATCCGGTTCTCCAAGTTCCATTTTGATGACTGTCATGCTCTTGACATTTCCATTCTCATCTACATTGATCTGCTTTGGATTTGTCAGAAGGTCAAAGATCACACCTTCTTCTTTCGCATGATGTACTTCTTCTACTCGTGCAGGGAGCTCTGCTTCGCTTCTTCTGTATACAACATGTACTTCTGCTCCCAGTCTGAGTGCAGTTCTTGCAGCATCCATCGCAACGTTTCCACCGCCGACAACTGCAACTTTTTTACCTGCAGCAATCGGTGTATCATAAGAAGAATCAAACGCTTTCATCAGGTTGCTTCTTGTCAGATATTCATTTGCAGAGAATACTTCGTTTGCGTTTTCTCCCGGGATTCCCATAAACATCGGAAGTCCAGCTCCGGAACCAATGAATACTGCTTCAAATCCTTCTTCTTCAATCAGCTGATCGATCGTTGTTGACTTTCCGATCACAACGTTTGTCTCAAATTTAACGCCTAATTCTTTTACTTTTTCAATCTCTTTTGCAACGACTTTCTGTTTTGGAAGACGGAATTCCGGGATACCATAAACAAGAACGCCGCCGAGCTCATGAAGAGCCTCGAATACAGTTACATCATAACCTGCTTTTGCAAGATCTCCTGCACAGGTAAGTCCGGACGGACCGGAACCGATAACTGCAACTTTGTGTCCATTCTTAACTTCTGCTCCAGCTGGTTTGATGTCATGCTCCAGAGCGTAGTCAGCAACGAATCTCTCCAGTTTACCGATGGAAACAGCCTCGCCCTTCTTACCGCGGATACACTGTCCCTCACACTGGGATTCCTGTGGACATACACGACCGCAGATAGCCGGAAGAGCGGAAGATAATCCGATCACCTTGTATGCTTCTTCGATGTTGCCTTCTTTGATCTGCTCGATGAATCCTGGAATGTTGATGGATACCGGACATCCCTCTACACATTTCGGTTTCTTGCAGCCTAAACATCTCTGTGCTTCTTCTACTGCTTCTTCCTGATTGTATCCAAGACAAACTTCTTCAAAGTTTGTTGCACGTACCTTCGGATCCTGCTCTCTTACAGGAACTTTATTTAACATTTTTGCATCTGCCATTACTTGTCACCTCCGCACTGTCCGCATCCGCCATGATGGGTATCGCCTTCCTGAAGCTTCAGTAATGCACGTCCCTCTTCGGTCTTGTACATCTGGCTTCTCTTCATAGCCTGATCGAAATCAACGAGATGTCCGTCGAATTCCGGTCCGTCTACGCAGGCAAATTTGATCTCATCGCCAACCTGAAGACGGCAGGCACCGCACATACCTGTTCCGTCAACCATGATCGGGTTCATGCTGACAATGGTATGGATACCAAGCTTCTTGGTAAGGAGACAGACGAATTTCATCATGATCATCGGTCCGATCGCAACACAGACATCATAGCTCTTGCCTTCATTTGTAACAAGGTCTTCGAGAGTCTTGGTTACCATACCGGAACGGCCGTAAGATCCGTCGTCTGTTGTAACATAAAGGTTGGAAACAGCCGCAAGTTCTTTCTCAAGGATCACCATGTCCTTAGTCTTGGAGCCAAGGATCACATCTGCGGTGATTCCGTGCTCATGGAGCCATTTTACCTGTGGGTAAACAGGTGCTGTACCAACACCTCCGGCAACGAATACCATTTTTTTCTTCTTGAGTTCTTCGATGTCTTCATGAACGAACTCAGAAGGACATCCCAGAGGTCCTACGAAGTCACGGAAAGAATCTCCTGCTTTTAATTCGGACATCTTGATTGTGGATGCTCCGACTTCCTGGAACACGATGGTAATAGTTCCTTCTTCACGATCGTAATCGCAGATGGTAAGTGGAATTCTCTCACCCTTCTCGTCCATCTTAACAATAATGAACTGTCCTGGCTGACAATGGCTTGCTACACGCGGTGCATGTACGACCATGAGATGGATCTTGGCTGCCAGTGTTTCGGCTTTTAAAATCTTATACATTGTTCCCCTCCTAGCGTATATTCATTCAATCCTCTACTAATAATACGCTAAAATTGCTTCTATTACAAGGGAAATATTCAAAAACATACTAAATATGCATGCTTTTTCATAGTATTTTTACAAAAAAAGCCCTTTTAAGCCTCTTTTTTCTTCTATCATCTGATGCAATTTCCCAAGTGCTTCGCGGATTCCGCCGACTTCATCGATCAGGCCCTCCCTTACAGCTTCCTCCCCTTCCAGAAGCGTTCCGACATCTTTTACAAGCTGACTGGTATCCAGCATCAATTCTTCGAGACGTCGCTGTGACGCTCTGGAATGTGAAGCAATAAAACTGGTGATACGGTCCTGGATCTTTTCCATATTGCGGTACGTCTGGGCAACGCCGATGAACATGCCGCTGGAACGGACCGGATGGATGACCATCGTCGCACTCGGCACGACAAAAGAATAATCCGCAGATACAGCCATCGGAACTCCGATGGAATGCCCGCCTCCGAGTACAAGAGAAACGGTAGGAACACTTAAAGACGCGATCATCTCCGCGATCGCAAGTCCTGCCTCCACATCACCGCCGACCGTGTTCAGAAGGATCAGAAGGCCCTCGATCTCCTCATCATCCTCGATCATCGCAAGTTTTGGCAGCACATGTTCATACTTGGTCGTCTTGCTCTGCGAAGGAGCTGCATCGTGCCCTTCCACCTCACCGATGATCGTCAGAAGTTCAATCTTATGATTTCTCCTGTTCTGATCCAGCGTCACCTCTCCGGTCTCTTTGATCTCTTTATTCTCCTGCTCTCTCCGGTCAAGCTCTTTCTGTTTTTCGTCATTTTTTTCGGACATAAAAATACCTCCATGTGATTGTTCATGGAGGTATTCTGTGTAAACATATGGATTTTTATACGTTGTACGAGATCATTCGTCCCAGTTTGTCCAGACATCTGTGACGTCATCATCTTCATCGAGGAGGTCCAGAGTCTTCTGAAGGTTCTTGATATCCTTCTCGTCTGTAAGCTCTACGTATGTCTGTGGAACCATGGCAACCTGTGCCTCAAGCATCGGTACGCCAGCCTGCTCCAGTGCTTCTCTTACTGCGCTGAAATCATCCGGAGCGGTAAGTACTTCGTAGCTGTCTTCTTCTTCGCTGAAATCCTCTGCGCCTGCATCCAGTGCAGTCATCATCAGATCGTCAGCATCCATCTCGCACTCTTCTTTGTCGATGATGATCTGACCTTTCTGGTCGAACATGAAGGATACACATCCCTGTGTTCCGATGCTTCCATATCCCTTGGTGAAAGCGTTTCTTACGTTACTTGCTGTACGGTTCTTGTTGTCAGTCAGAGTCTCAACGATGATCGCAACACCGTTCGGACCATAACCTTCATAAGTAGCATGCTCGTAGTTGTCAGCAGAATCAGCACCTGCTGCCTTCTTGATACCACGGTCGATCGTATCGTTCGGCATGTTGTTTGCTTTTGCTTTCGCGATAACATCACGAAGTTTGCTGTTGTTGTTCGGATCCGAACCGCCAGCTTTGACTGCCATAACGATTTCACGACCGATCACGGTAAAGATCTTACCTTTTTTGGCATCATTTTTTTCTTTTTTATGCTTGATGTTCGCAAATTTTGAATGTCCTGACATTTCTCTCGTTCTCCTTTTGTTTCTTATCTTTTTGTAAACCCTGCTAAAAAGCCGGTAAACCTGCATAATTACTGATAAAATATAGCACTTTCCTTCGGATTCGTCAAGAATAACTGCTCAAAAAGTAAGCTCCAGGCTGATTTCCAGCGCATGGTTCACCTTATCAAGCATCGCCTGGTCAAGATGACAGACTTTATCCTTGAGTCTCCGCTTGTCGATCGTCCGCAGTTGTTCCAGAAGGATCACCGAATCCCTCTCAATGCCATACGCAGACGCATCGATCTCTATATGTGTCGGCAGCTTCGCCTTGTTCATCTTTGATGTAATTGCTGCACAGATCACAGTCGGGCTGTGCCGGTTGCCGACATCATTCTGAATGATCAGCACCGGACGGATCCCGCCCTGCTCGCTTCCGACCACAGGCCGCAGATCTGCATAAAAGATATCCCCTCTTTTAATTACCACACAATTCACACTCCGATTCTTCTGTTACTGTCTGTTTATGACAGCTCCATTCTTTTTCTCAGAAATTAGTATTTCCATTTTTTTCTCGTGTATACATGTGTGGTATTTTACGCTGTTATCTAGTTAAAGAAGGTCAGCTCTCCCCATTCTTTGCCGTCTTTGATGTAGACTCTCGGCACTCGTTTGCTGATATCACAGGCAAATTCATAGGAAAAACGTCCGGAAAGATCACCAAACTTCTCAATGCTTATGAACTCCTTGCCGTCTTTTCCGATCAGAGTCACTTCATCTCCGGTCTTTGCGTCCGGGATCTTTGTGATATCTACCATGAACTGATCCATGCAGACTCTTCCAAGGATCGGTGCCTTTTTGCCGTGGATCAGAACCCATCCCTTATTGGAAAGAGAACGCGGATAGCCGTCTGCGTATCCCACCGGGATCGTTGCGACTTTCATTTCTTTCTTGGCAGTAAACGTTCCGCCATAGCTGAACGCCGCTCCTGGTTCCACGGTTTTGATGTAAGAAATATGGCTCTTGAGTTCCATTGCCGGGATCAGTTTCACGATATCTCTCTCCACTTCATTGGAAGGATAGATTCCATAGATCGTAATACCCGCACGGACTGCATTTAAGTTTGCCTCCGGCACACGGATGATCCCTGCGCTGTTAGAGCAGTGCTTCATCGGGATCTGAATGCCTGCATCCTCCAGAAGTTTTGCAAAATTCAGATAACGGTTAAGCTGGTCGATCGCCGGGCTTCTGTCTGTCTCGTCTGCTCTTGCAAAATGAGTGAACATTCCCTCGATCTTCAGATTTGGAAGCTGGGAGATCTTTTTGATCTCTTCGACACTTTCCTGTCTGTCTGCAAATCCAATACGGCTCATACCGGTATCAAGACCGATATGGATATGTACATCTCTTCCCTGACGCTGCGCTTCTTCTGAAAGTTTCTGTGCCATCTCATAGGTGCAGACAGTTAAACGGATCTCCTTTGCGATCATTTGTGTGAAATATTCTTCAAAAACGATTCCAAGGATCAGAATCGGTTTTTTCACACCAAAGGTACGAAGCTGCAATGCTTCCTCCGGTGTCGCAACTGCAAATCCCCAGATATAGTCATAGTCTTCGATCAGACGTGCGATCGCCTCTGCGCCATGTCCATATCCGTCTGCCTTGATGACAGCAACGATCTTGGTACCCTTGGCAATGTTTTTCTTCATCTCTGCAAAGTTATGTGCGATCGCATCCAGGGATACGACGGCCTTTACTCTTTCGAATTTTTTCATGATCTTTATCTCCTTACTGCGTAATGCAATTATTTTTATCTGGATTTTTGAAACTTATCAGAGTTCCTGCATAGTTTCTCTGTCTTTAAGAACTTTCGCCGCTGCCCGCGCAATGTCTCCGGCTTTCATTCCGTAAGTGCCTTTTTCCTCGACAGCCTTATCTCCTGCCAGCCCGTGAAGGAATACGCCAAAAGCCGCCTGCTTTGCCAGATCCACCGTATTCTCCGGATCTGAACGGAATGCACACAGAACCCCTGCCAGGATCCCCGACAGGACATCCCCGCTTCCCGCAGTCGCCATTCCTGGATTCCCGCTTTGATTGATCCAGCAAAAATCCCTCTTCGGATCTGCAACAACAGTCACTGCATCTTTGAGCACACAGACCACGCCATTTTCCCTTGCAAAATTCGATGCTGTCCAAATGAGATTTTGCTGAATTTCCGGTATGGAGAGTGCCCGATCCGCTGCTTCTGAAAACAATCCGCTATTTTTAGAAGTCATAAAATTTTCACTCAGCCGACTCGTCTCGCCAAGATGCGGAGTACAGATCACCTGACTGTGCTGAAGATATTTCTTCCACTCCGGATGTTTCGAGAGCAGGTTCAGTCCATCCGCATCCATGATCACAGGTTTCCCCATTCTCTGCGCATGGGCAAGATAAAATTCTGTTTTCCGTGCACTTTTCTCAGACTGTCCAAGTCCTGGTCCGATCACCACAATGTCGCACCAGTGCATTGCATTAACCCATGCTTCGTTGCCGCCAGCATCATCTGCAAACATCGCCTCCGGAAGAAGCGTCTGCAGTGGAATGCGATTCTCCTCATCCGTCAGGATCTTGACCATCCCGGCTCCGGCAGCGAAGGCGCCCTCTGCACAGAGATACGCTGCCCCGCACATTCCTTTGCTTCCGGCAACGACAAGAACCTTGCCAAACGTACCCTTGTTCCCATTCGCGACGCGCAGAGGAAGCTTCTGGAGATCTTTTTTCTCAAGTGCCGCTTTCCGTGTCGGAAGATCCGGATTCTCGTAGATGCCGACATCTGCTACAACAATTTTTCCCGCAAAATTTTTGCCTGGATAAAAACACAAGCCTGTTTTACAGAATGCAAACGTCACCGTCAGATCCGCACGAAATGCGATTCCAAGCTCTCTGCCCGTGTTGCTGCATACCCCGGACGGCAGATCTACCGCCACTTTCCATGCAGAAACCTCGTTCAAAGCCTGAATGACTTCTCTGTATTTTCCTTCGATCGAGCGGTCAAGCCCAACGCCGAAGATGGCATCTACTATAGTAGTATATTCTCCTGCTGCCAGGTTATTCACCAGAGGAACCTGATAATTCTCTGCGATCTTAAGCTGGCGGCGTGTTTCCTTTGTGCGGTGATCCGGATTTCCGAGCATATAGATTTCCGCGTTATATCCATGCAGATGCAGGATCCTGGCGATTGCGACTCCGTCTCCGCCGTTGTTCCCGCCTCCGCAGACGCACAAGATCCGCTGTTTCTGTGACATTTCCGCAAAATGTCCTTCCATTGCATCCACAACAGCCAGTGCCGCCCGTTCCATCAGCACACAGGACGGAACTCCCATTCCGGTAATGGTGCAGCCATCCAGTGCTTTCATTTCCGATCCGCCTACAATTCGTTTCATCTGATATCTCCTCGATATACGATACAAAGCAAAAAGCTGTTACGCAGCCGCCTTCATTAAGGAGCCGGGTAACAGCCTCTTGCTGTCCTCATGTTATGATTGCTGCTCTTCCACGTGTTCCTGACGATATTGACTGAGATTGTAAGATAACGTCATCAGACTCTCAGAAAGATGTACGTTCTCTACAATGACATCCTCCGGAGTCTCCAGATCGATATGTGCAAAATTCCAGATTGCCTTGATACCATTCTCGATCAGGATATCTGCCATATCCTTCGCCTTGTTCTTCGGCAGTGTGAGGATCGCAATCTCAATATTCTTCTCTCTGAGGAAGAATGGGAGATTACTGATCATCTGGATCTCAATTCCACGGACCGCGATGCCCTCCAGTACCGGATTGACATCAAAAATCCCTTCCAGCTTAAAACCACGTTTTTCAAAGTCAACGTAATTGGCAAGTGCCTGTCCAAGATTACCGGCACCGATGATGATCATCGGATGTACCTCATCCAGTCCAAGGATCTTACCGATTTCTGTATAGAGATATTTCACATTATAACCGTATCCCTGCTGCCCAAATCCTCCAAAATTATTCAAATCCTGGCGGATCTGCGATGCTGTGACACGCATTTTCTTACTAAGATCATTGGAAGATATACGTTCAACATTGTCTTCCAGTAACTCGCCAAGATAGCGATAATACCGGGGCAGTCTCTTAATTACAGCTTTTGATATCTGTTTTGCTTCCACCGTTGTCCCCTCCTTATACTTTCCTGTTAATTATACCGAAATGTTATTTTATTGTCAATCAATGTTGTCAAATCTATACAATTTTTGAGGAAATTTCCTTTACAAAGCCATCATTTAACCTTATAATCATAGCGTATATTGACTTTGGAGGAATATTTATGATTTTATCGTGTCAGGGCATCAGCAAATCTTTTGGCGAAAAAGTCATTTTGAACGATGCCTCATTTCATATAGAAGAGCGTGAAAAAGCCGCTCTCATCGGCAACAACGGAGCAGGTAAGACAACCCTTCTCCGTATTATAATGAATGAAATTTCTGCGGATTCCGGTCAGGTCGTTCTGATGAAGGACAAGAAGATCGGTTATCTCGCACAGTATCAGGATGTCAGCGGACACCGCACCGTCTATGAAGAACTGCTCACAACCAAGCAGTACATCATCGACATGGAAGACCGCATGCGTGCGATCGAAGTCCAGATGAAAAACGCTTCCGGTGAGGAACTTGACCGTCTGATGAACACCTACACCCGCCTGACCCACGAATTTGAGCTGGAAAACGGCTATGCCTACAAGAGCGAGCTGATGGGTGTCCTCAAGGGTCTTGGCTTTACGGACGAAGATTTTGCCAAACAGGTCGAAACCCTCTCCGGTGGACAGAAGACCCGTGTCGCTCTTGGTAAACTCCTGATCTCCAAGCCGGACATTCTTCTCCTCGATGAGCCGACCAACCACCTCGACATGGAGAGTATTTCCTGGCTGGAAACTTATCTTCTGAATTATCCGGGTGCTGTATTTATCGTCTCCCATGACCGTTATTTCCTTGATAAAGTTGTAACGAAGGTCATTGAGATTGATGCCGCCCAGGTCCGCATGTACAGTGGCAATTACTCCGCTTACGCCGAAAAGAAAGCACAGCTTCGTGACGCACAGTACAAGGCTTACCTTAACCAGCAGAGAGACATCAAGCATCAGGAAGCCGTCATCGTCAAGCTGAAATCCTTCAACCGTGAGAAATCCATCCGCCGCGCAGAAAGCCGTGAAAAAATGCTCGGTAAGATCCAGCGGATCGAGAAACCGACCGAGGTCCAGAGCCAGATGCGGCTTTCTCTGGAACCGAGAGTTGTCAGTGGAAACGATGTTCTCACGGTAGAAGAACTTTCCAAGAGCTTTCCGGAGCAGACACTTTTTACCGATATCTCTTTCCAGATCAAGCGTGGTGAGCGCGTTGCCCTGATCGGAAACAACGGTACCGGCAAGACGACCATGCTCAAGATCCTCAACGATCTTATCCCGGCAGACTCAGGAACTTTTTCCCTGGGCTCCAAGGTTCAGATCGGATATTATGACCAGGAACACCATGTACTCCACGCGGAGAAGACGATCTTTGAGGAAATCTCCGATACTTACCCGACACTTACCGAGACAGAGATTCGAAACATGCTCGCCGCCTTCCTCTTTACCGGTGATGATGTTTTCAAAGTGATCTCCTCTCTCTCCGGTGGTGAGCGCGGCCGTGTTTCCCTCGCGAAGCTGATGCTCTCCGAGGCAAACTTCCTGATCCTCGATGAGCCGACCAACCACCTTGATATCGCTTCCAAAGAAATCCTCGAAGAAGCGCTGAACAGTTACACCGGTACGGTCTTTTATGTTTCTCATGACCGATATTTCATCAACCAGACCGCGACCAGGATCCTGGAACTGACCAATCAGGCCGTTGTCAACTATATCGGTGATTACGATTACTACCTTGAGAAAAAAGAAGAACTCACTGAGAAATACGCTCCGGTGCAGCAGGAAACTGTAACTGTGCAGGAAACCGCACCAGCCACAGCATCTGAAGGAAAGCTCACCTGGCAGCAGCAGAAAGAAGAACAGGCACGTAAGCGTAAGCAAGAAGCAGAACTTAAGAAAACAGAAGCGCGGATCGAAGAACTCGAAACCCGCGATAAAGAAATCGATGAAACACTGGTTCTCCCGGATGTCTGCACCAACGTCGGACGCTGTGCAGAACTCAGCCGCGAAAAAGACAAAATCCAACAAGAACTTGAAGAACTCTACGAAAAATGGGAAACCCTGGCGTAATGCCTTGGGTTTCCCATTTTTATCTTTTGATGTATTTTTAAATTAAAGTAATGTATCCAGAGTCTCTCTGATCGCAAGGATAAACTGCTCGCTGTTCAGTACGGTCGGATTCTCAATGCTGGTGATCAGTGCCAGGTCTTTGGTCATCTTTCCGGATTCGATGGTGGAAAGAGTTGCTTCTTCCAGTTTGTCTGCGAACTGTGCAAGTTCCTGATTTCCATCGAGTTCCCCACGTTTGCGTAGTGCTCCTGTCCATGCAAAGATGGTTGCAACGGAGTTTGTGGAAGTCTCGCCGCCCTCCAGATGACGATAATAATGTCTCTGTACCGTTCCGTGAGCAGCTTCATACTCATAGTATCCGTTCGGAGAAACAAGAACAGATGTCATCATCGCAAGAGAACCAAATGCAGAAGATACCATATCACTCATAACATCTCCATCGTAGTTCTTGCATGCCCAGATAAATCCACCCTCTGCTTTCATGACACGGGCTACGATATCATCGATCAGGCTGTAGAAGTAAGTAAGACCCGCTTCCTCGAATTTCTCCTTGAACTCATTGTCAAATACTGTCTGGAAGACCTGTTTAAATTTGGCATCGTAAGTCTTGGAAATGGTATCCTTCGCGCCAAACCATACATCCTGCTTGGTATCCAGTGCATAGTTGAAGCAGCTTCTTGCAAAACTCTCAATAGAAGCTTCCATGTTGTGCATACCCATGGCAACTCCCGGAGCCTTGAATTCCTGTACCAGAGCACGTTTCTCTTCTCCATCCTCGGAAGTATAGACAAGCTCTACTTTACCCGGTTTGTCAACGTACATCTCTGTGTTCTTGTAAATGTCCCCATATGCGTGACGTGCAAGAGTGATCGGTTTCTTCCAGTTGCGTACGCATGGCTCGATTCCCTTTACTACGATCGGGGCACGGAATACAGTTCCGTCCAGAATCGCACGGATTGTTCCGTTCGGGCTCTTGTACATTTTCTTGAGGTCGTATTCTTCCATACGTGCGTGGTTTGGAGTGATGGTCGCACATTTAACTGCAACACCATATTTCTTGGTTGCTTCTGCTGCATCGATGGTTACCTGGTCATCGGTATCATTGCGGTGTGCAAGACCAAGGTCATAGTATTCTGTATTCAGATCAATATACGGAAGTAATAATTCGTCCTTGATCATCTTCCAGAGAATTCTGGTCATCTCATCTCCGTCCATTTCGACTAACGGCGTTGTCATCTGAATTTTTGTCATAATGTTCTCCTCTCTGCATATCACTGGTTTGCTGTCGCTATTTACAGCAACGATTTGTTCCATTGTAACGAAAAAAATCATTCCCGTCAATACTTTCAGGCTTTACCAAAGTAAATTCTGCGAATTTTCCTGAAAATCACAGCGAAAGGAACTTTTTACAGTTAAATTTTCCCCATCCCTGCTGATTTTTCGGAAGGCCGAGGTCGTCTGCGCTGTCGCGGAGCATCATCTTGATATCTACGTTGGTGAGCATGGGATCTTTTTCCAGTGCAAGTGCCGCCGCCCCGGAGATCATTGGCGTGGACATCGACGTACCGCTTTTCATTCCATACGTATTTCCCGCCCCGGCCGCGCACGACATGATCCGGCGTCCCGGTGCCACCAGATCCGGTTTACAGACACACTCAAACGTCGGCCCTCGCCCGGAGATTCCCTCTTTTCCCATAAGCATATCGCTGGAACCCACCGTGATCACCTTTTTGCTGCACCCCGGAGCAGTGATACTGCCCGGCTCCGGTCCCTGGTTTCCCGCTGCCGCAACGACCACCAGTCCCTGATCCCAGAGCTGTTCCACGCCGCGCACCAGAACATCCTTGTCATTCCTGGTACGATATGTCGTGCCGACAGAAATATTCACCACTCGGATCCTGTACTCCTCCCGATGGTTCATAAGCCACTGAAACGCCGCCAGGATATCCTCCTTATTGCCGTTTCCAAAACGATCCAGCACCTTAAGCCCGATCAGCGAACATCCCGGTGCCATCCCTTTGTACTTTCCCATAGAAGCCGCTCCGCTGCCTCCTAAGATCCCCGCCACACACGTTCCATGACCATTATCATCGTAAGGTAATTTCCTGTATGATATAAAATCTGCAAAAGCATAAATACGATCACCAAAATCCATATGAGGATAAATTCCCGTATCAAAAAGTGCCACACCAACCCCTTTTCCGGTATAAGCTGACTGCTTCATGAATATACTCCTTATAAATGGACTTATTTTAGTGTATTCCGGATATCTGTGGATTGCTTCGCAATAAAGCATTTCTCCCAATTCCATGTATAACTTTCGAAAAAATGCCAATACTGAAAGCCATAGGAAATAAAAGGAGGCTTTTTTATGCTGATACTCTTTCTTGTACTCTTTTTTCTGCTGCAGGCGCTCGTACTCTTCTGCTGCCTCGCCGCCGGGAACGATCCCGCATCCCAGAAAATTTCCGATCAGGAACAGATGGATTATATCAGACGGTGGATGGAGAAGCATTCCGGGTCATGAATATAAAAAATCGAGGGTATAACAGCCATTTGTGACTATTGTACCCTCTGTTTTTCTTTTTACTATTATTCTACTGTAACACTCTTGGCAAGGTTTCTCGGCTTATCTACATCAAGACCCTTTGCAACACTTACATAGTATCCCAGAAGCTGTAACGGGATCACAGCAAGAGAAGTTGCAAAGTATGGATCTGTCTTTGGAATATAAACAGTGAAATCTGCAGTATCTTCGATGTTATAGTTTCCAAAAGTAGTCATTCCCATCAGATATGCTCCACGGCTCTTGCATTCTACCATATTGCTGACTGTTTTTTCATAAAGATCCGGCTGAGTGAGGACACCGATCACCAGTGTTCCATCCTCGATCAGAGAAATCGTTCCGTGTTTCAGCTCACCTGCAGCATATGCCTCTGAATGGATGTAGCTTACTTCTTTCATCTTGAGGCTGCCTTCCATGCTGATTGCATAGTCGATTCCACGACCTACGAAGAAAGTATCATGTGCGTTTGCCTGCTTGGACGCAAACCACTGAATGCGCTCCTTGTCATCAATGATTCTCTGGATTTTCTCCGGAAGAGTCTGAAGTTCTTTGATGTATCCTGTGTACTGCTCCTCTGTGATCTGCTCTCTTACCAGCGCGAACTGGATTGCCAGTACATAAGATGCCATCATCTGTGTACTGTAAGCTTTGGTTGTCGCAACAGAAATTTCCGGTCCCGCAAGTGTATAGAATACATTATCTGCTTCACGGGCAATAGAAGATCCCACAACATTTACGATCGCAAGCGTTCTGATTCCATGATCCTTACACAGTCTCAGTGCTGCAAGGCTGTCTGCGGTCTCTCCGGACTGGCTGATCACGATCGCCAGTGCATGAGGATCCAGAATCGGATTACGATAACGGAATTCAGACGCAAGTTCCACACGAACCGGAATTCTTGCCATATCTTCGATCACATACTGTGCAGCCATTCCTACATGATACGCAGAGCCACAGGCAACGATATAAATCTGGGAAATATCTTTGATCTCATCCTCTGCCAGACCGACTTCTGCCAGATCGATCCTGCCATCCTTCAGAACAGAGTTCAGTGTATCCTGTACAACTTTTGGCTGCTCATGGATCTCTTTCATCATGAAATGCTCGAATCCAGCTTTTTCTGCTGCTTCTGCATCCCAGTCGATCACTTTCATCTTCTTCTCGATTTCTTCCCCATCAAGGTTGTAGAAAGCAATCTCACCCTTACGTACACGGGCCATCTCCATATTGCCGATATAATAAACATTTCTGGTATATTTCAGGATAGCCGGAACATCAGAAGCAATATAAGCTTCTCCATCCTCCACACCAAGGATCATCGGGCTGTCCTTTCTTGCGACATAAATTTCTTCCGGATAATCACGGAACATGATAGCAAGTGCATAAGATCCACGGATACGGACCATAGAATGATTGATTGCATCTACCGGAGTTCCCTCATATTTCTTATAGTAGTAGTCAATCAGTTTCACGGCTACTTCTGTATCTGTCTCTGAATAGAATGTATATCCTTTACGTGTCAGTTTATCCTTCAGTTCCTGGTAATTCTCAATGATTCCGTTATGTACGGCAACGATATTTCCATCATCGCTGACATGCGGATGTGCATTGTTCTCAGAAGGTTCTCCATGAGTTGCCCAACGTGTATGACCAATACCGCAGGTACCCGGAACAGACTCACCGCCATTTGTCTTCTCAGCAAGTCCCCTCAGACGTCCCTTTGCCTTAATAACTGTGGTCTCACCTTCACCATCACGCACAGCAATTCCTGCTGAATCATAACCACGATATTCCAGTTTAGAAAGACCATCTAACAGAATCGGCGCCGCCTGATGATTACCTGTAAACCCTACAATTCCACACATAAATATATCTCCTCTTTTTCATTTCACTTTTGCATTGATAAATTCAATTTTTGCTCTATGATAACATACAACAGGCGATAATTCAATCATTTTTACATTATTAACCGTTTTGATTGCATTTTATGCATGTGCTGTTGAAGATTTTCCTGTCAGAACTTCTCCTGAAACTGAGTTAACATCTGCAGGTAAACTTTCAGCAAATGCCGCTTGGATGGTGTACATTTTCTGTAGAGCATCAGCAATTCCTGTTCTTCTTTGCTTATATTTTCTATGGTTTCATCACATGGTTCTATCAGTAAATCTGAAATAGGAATATCCAGTGCATTGCACAGTTTGTACACCGTATACATATATGGCTTTGTCTTGCCCGCCAGAAGTGAATGAATTGTTGAAGTTGATATATCTGCCCCCTTCGCCAGAGTATACCTTGAAATTCCTCTCATCTTACAGATCTTATCAACATTCTGGATCAGTTCCTTGCTCTTTTCCTCCGGATTGTATCTTCCCGATCTTTTTTCTGTGTGTTTTTGTGGAATCTTCTTTTCGCTCAATTGATTTCCCTTCCTCTCCTGTATCATTAAGAAGCATAAAAAAGCCTCTATAATAAATACGAGGGAAATCGCGAAAAATCACGCGGGAATTTAAAAAAATTTATTTTCTTGCATTTTTATTCGTTATATCGAATTATTCATCCTTATATAACAGCAAACAGATACACTCTATATTGTCTACCTTGAATTTGGTACTTTCCTAATAAATTTTACCATATTTTCTAAGCATTTTGTGATTCGTTATAACAAACTACCCTTTCGTTCTTTCGACATATGTTGCTATTTTTCTAGCAGTATTATTAAAAATTCTTTTTTCTTTATATCTCGCCTTCTTTCAAATAATATACTATGCTTTTGCGCTTTACTTTATTAAAGTACTGTGCTATTTTTTTACTGGCATCTTTTAAACGCCAGTAAATACATTGGCAGAGTATCCTCCCTGATAAGAATGAAGCCGCATCTTTTTGCTGAAATTTGCTTTTTGATCCGGCGTTCCATCCATTCTTTTTGGATTTTGGTCAGAAAGTTAATCGCACCTTCTACAGTTCTATACTTCCAAAATCAATCACAAGCTCATCATATATTCCTACTTTAATAGAGTCCTGTAGGGTATACTGCTCTGTCTCGCCTAATTCAAAGTTGTATACTACAACCAGATTCTTAGATGGATCAACAATCCAGTATTCACGAATACCTGCTGTTCTATACTTAAATAGCTTTGTATAATAATCCATCTGCTTACTTGCAGGTGACACAATTTCAATAACCCAGTCAGGCGCACCTTTGCATCCGCTATCATCAAGTTTATTAGAATCACAAATCACAGAAATATCTGGTTCTACATAAGTATTACTTCTTTCATCCAGATAAACCGCAAATGGAGCCGCATAGACCTGGCATTTTCCTTTATGTTCTTCGATATAACGGTCAATAATACTGACAAGCCTTGTTGAAATACGCTGATGTTTTCTGCTCGGTGGAGCCATCATATACATATGACCATCAATCAGTTCTGCTCTTTCACCTTCTGGCAGAGCATATATATCATCTATGGTATAGGTTTCTTCTTTCAGTAACGGCATATTATCACCTCCCAGTGTACTTTGCTATAGTTTATTTCATTATATTATAAGTAATACTTAATCAGCAACTTATTTTTCTGGTAAAGCATGTATAGTTGCTGTTCAGAGGTAATGTCATCTACCCTCGTTTAACTACCGCATTCTTTCCTCGAAACGCAATGCCGATTTTAATGATAGAATTAACACCTGCATTACGCAGTTCCGTATCATACTTTTTCTCATTAATTTGTTGAAGCGCACTGTCTGCCAAAACTGCCAGATTTACACGCTCATCTTTGGTGTGCTTAAATTCAAAAAGGAAGCCTGGAATTCCAGATACCAATGGAGACAGTTGAATATCAAAACGACCAAGTCCAGCTTCACGGTTAGAACGTATCCGGTAGCGATTTCCAAGAACAGCACACAATCCCAACATCATACCATGATAAAAGCCCTCATTTGCTCCATCCATTGAAGAAATACTTCGTAGCATAAAATCTTCCAGCAAATCCTGCAGTTTTTGTGCATTTCCTGAAAAAACAGCCTGACTGATGGAAACAGAAACACCGTTCTGATTTGTCCGATTCAAAATTTCTTTCTCATAAACAAAAGCAATTTCTTTATTAGGTATTGCAACGTCACACATAAAGTTTCCATCATTTTGCGGATAGACAGCCGAAACTTTTAAATATCCGGCGACAAGCAAAAAACTATAAATACTATACGGGTTATTCTGTACCTCCGGATAGATTACACTGGTGTCTACATACGTTGTTATCTTCTCACCACAGAGCAGTTTATAAAGTCCTTCTGTGATCTCTGGCGTAGCTGTTGCAATGATTTCTCCAATAATTTCATTATTCCCGGTAGATTGCCAGAACGCCTTTGGGAAACAATTGTCCGAAATATAGTTAATCACTGACCATGGATTAAAAATTTCGGTATTGCCAAATCGATACCCGTCATACCATTCGCAAATTTCCTGAAATTTATCTTTCTTCCCATAATAGCACAGCATGTCTTTTACTTCTTCTTTTGTAAAACCAAAATACTCGCTATAGCTTTCATCCAGAATTGAATTTATCTTAAGGTTATTCATACCGCTGAAGATACTTTCCTTCGCCACGCGCAGAATTCCTGTAAGGAATCCAAAGGCCAAATGCGGATTATCCTTCAGACCACCCGAAAAAAAGTTACGCATGAAATTCACAATTTCCGAATAAAAATTGCAGCTGTGTCCCTGCTGAATCGGCGTATCATACTCATCAATAATAATAATGCATTCTTTACTATAATGCTTATGCAGCAGCATTGACAGAAGCTGAAGCCCCATCTGATAATCCACTTCATTTGCATTCTCACTCGCAAGTCGATGATATTGCTCTTTTTCATAAGAACTTAATACCAAACTTGTTTCCAGTTCCCTATGCCGGATAAATTCAAGTGAAATCAGCCTTCCGATTTTTTGAAAGGTATCTTCCCATGTCCGACATTTCACATCCTTAAATGTCAAAAAGATAACCGGGTACTGCCCCTGATGCCGAGTATAATTATTTCCACACTGCCATATCTTCTTATCCCTAAAATAAATAGAAGTATTCTCCTGTGTTTTTTCAAAAAAAGCACGAAACATATCCATATTCAATGTCTTACCAAACCGACGCGGACGAGTAAATAAAGATACCAGCGGCTTCGTATCCAGAAAGTCACGAATCAGCAAGGTCTTATCTACATAGTAGTAATTAGTCGTTGCAACTTTAAAATCAGAGACACCGATTGGCAGAGGCTTTTTCTTTTCACCTTCCTCCAGTAAAACTGAATTCTCAGGAATCAGCCAGCTACGTCCTTCTTTAAATACACCAGGAATTTCTCCGCTTTTACACATTTGCTGAATTCTTCGAACTGTAATTCCCATTGCTTTTGCAGCATCTGCACAGGATAGATAATTCATTACGCACCTCCCAGTTTAGTTCTGGTTCTATTATACCTTTGTATGCGAAATACAGCAAGTTTAATTTCGTTATTATTTCGTCAACTCATTAGCAGAAATTTCATTAATCTGATTCTGTATCATTGTGAACTTCCAGTAAAATTAACTCTCGTTATGCCAGCTATCGCATTATTCATTGCCCCATTCATCTTCATCCCAATCCGGATATTGTTGAATATTGCCCTTCGATTTAATTATACGAGGTTCTGTTTTTTCTGGTACTTCACTGATTTTTTTCACTGTGATCACAAACATCCAGTCATCTCCAAAATCATAATGAAGCGAAAATTTCTGTTTTTCAACCACTCCAAGTTCATCAAGTGTTATTTTTGCCGAAGGCTCATCCCCTTCTGGATCCGACTGGTAGTTATATTCATCATACATGCGATTATCCATGCAAAATTCATACAGATGTTCATCTGTAAAATCAAACAATTCAAGGATGACCTGACACAATTGATTCAGTGTCGCACCTCCACAGATTTCAATGTTTCTGTAAACTTCACGGCCCCACCCGGCAGCTAAATCCTAATATCCGCCCAGCAACCATTTTGTGTTTCTTTTGCAACATGTACGGCACCTTCCGACACTTCATCCCATACTAATAACTGTATTTTTCAATTGATACCATCCAATGCATTCTTTGTATTCTGGTAAATGTCTTTTATAAATTTTGATAAAGGTCTCTTTCCAAATTCGTCTGGCTCCGCATATCCGCCATATAATAATCGATATAATTCACCTTCATTTTTAAACAACGAACCAGTCTCTTCAAGTATACATTTAATATATTCCGGACCATAATATTGCATTTTTTTAATTATTTCCTGAACAATATCTTTATGACAATTATATATTTCTTCTAAATATAGATTCTGTGCATCTTCCAGAGCATCTTTACTTGAAGAACTAATTTTAATTTCCAGATCATTTTCATCTTCCATATAATCACTGCCGAGAATATTATAATCAAATAAAATATCGTCTATTTTTTTCCTTAAATAGGGATTCACTTTAAAAGCCGTATTACTTTTTATTCTATTGCAAGCTCCACAAACAGGGATCAGATTATAAAATGAAACCGCAAGCATTGGAAACTCATCTTTTGAATAAAAATGATCTAACTCAAAAGTTCCAACATTTTTTTTGACTTTTTTATTTTTCGCAACTTTTAAATTTTCAATAAAGTTCCTGTTACAATAAGGGCAGACATTCTGCTCCGTCTGTTCATAAATCATCAATTTGGCCTCTCTGGGCATCCTCTTAAATAAAGTATTAACTATGTAATTATTTTCTTTTGAAGACGCTATAGATTTAAACTCCTTTTTTATCTGTTCATAATCAGGTAGCTTCTTTAAATCAAAGTGTAATTGTTCTAATTCTTCTGGCCATGCACACACAAGATGCTTAAATGAGATTCTCAAATAATGCCAACATTTATAATCTATTTCTCCGATAAAATCATTATCTCGCGATCTGATAATCAATTCATAGTACTTTTCCTTACTACTATTCTTCTGATATTTTAGTGGAATCACTTATTTCCTCCATAATTTTCTTTTTTCTTAATTCAAGCTGTTGTATCTTTTGATCAATTTCTGCAACTGCTACTGTCCGTCCTTCCGTTTCATTCAGCTTTTTTAACAGTTGTTCTTCTAGTTTATTCCTGATCAAAGCATTGCCTATATATTCTATTTTTTGTTTATAAATGTTATAATTTTCCCGATCTAAAGAAGAGCACTCTGTAATTTCTTTTATAAGTTTTTGAATATATTTGCTTGCAAAGCTTCCCATAGATCTATATCCCAAATAAAACGCATCATCAAGAATTTCATAAAGATTTGCTCCAAACGTTTCTTTATGTTCCGAAATGTCCACTTTCGTTCCATTTTCTTTTTTTTGCAAATATATAATATTAGATTTAGGAATATTACTGAGGCAAAGCGGTGAATGCGTCGTCATTATAATTTGCACCTTATTTTCCTTGTAACAATTATTTATAAACATTACAAGATAGTCTATGAAATCTCTCTGCCATGCCGGATGCAAGCTTAAATCAACTTCATCCAGACAAATAAGTAAATTTTTCTTTGTATGATGCTTTCCGTCTGCTGTATATTCATCTAACTGACCGAGAAAGTATATCCATGACATTAAATTTTGAAAAGCACGTTCTCCTGACGAAAACTCTAAGTTCTCTATATACAAATAACGGAGTAAAAAGCTTCCATATTGTCTTTTTCCCTTAAAGATCTCTTTATTTACTTTTACTCTTTCAGCAATATATGCTATAATCTTTCCCCATTCACTTGCTTTTGATATATCCTCTCGTGAACATTCCACAGTCTCATTTCCTGTTTTATATGCTACATCATTTTTAGGAACATCGTTTTTAACTAAAGGAATTTCTTCTAAAAACTTTGAAAATTGTTTTATCTCCTCCACTGCATCATCAAAATATAAATTTTTTGTTGACATATTTTCCTTCTTAATATTGTCAACTATTTTTGAATATATTTCTTCAATATCATCACCTTCATTTAATATTTCCTGACCATTTTCTAAAACCCATTCAAATATAAAATTTGTTTTTAATACATAACTCAGATCGTCTTTAGCTCTATCAGTCAAATATTTAGAGTGTAAAATAGCCCAAAAAGGGGTTACTACATCCATCAGGCTTTTATCAATATTTTCTTCTGTCTTTGCTCTTTCTATTTTAAAAAATACCGGATCTATATTTAATCTTATTTTTGTCTGCACGAATCCCTCATAGGTGCCAATAAAATCTGTATCCAGCAAAAAATTATAGAACAGCAAATCACATATCTGTTGAAATTCAACCGGATTTTTACTTTGTTTTAGCCAGTTGCTATATAAAGCAAAATTCCCCTCTCTTTTTTCAGGACATATAAATTCAAAAAACATATTTGAAACAAAGGTCAATCTTGCTGGAGTGATGATCAAGTCATTCAACTTCCCACCTCCTCCCGTTCCATTAGCATCATCAAAGTAACTGTTCGAAACATAAATCTTGGTAAATCCACAATAATCTGTACCACCTCTGCTGATTCTGCTCGCAATATTCGAATCATCACTTAAATAATATATATTATTTATATATTCACCATGAATTCGAATATCCTTTTGGTAGATATTAGTATATAAATCCAATTGACCATTTTCTTTTTTAAGAATAATCAAATTTTTATTTTTTTCATTTTTATTTTTTACAAATTCTTGATAATCTCCATTATCTTCATCCTCGTTTTCAAGTGGATAGCAATTCAACCTCAATAATTCTTTTAAAAGAGTCGTTTTTCCTGCTCCATTGTTCCCAACAAGTACCGTTATATTTGATATAACGTCTGAAGAAAATACATTATTTCTTTTATTTCTTGATATTTCCAATTCATATTTTTCAGGTTCTGGTTTTCTCATTGAAATATTATATTCTGGTGAAAAACAAAAACCTTGTTCATGAATACATTTCTTTTTGTTAATCCAATAGTAAATAAGCTCCATAACGTTCTCCCTTTTACTTATATTTTATCACACTTTCGCCACATTTTATCGTTCGTTATATCGAATCATTCGCTCTTTCTTTCGACATACTTCGTCATTTATATTATCTTTCATCTATCCTTCGTATGTCTTTATACACCCCCATCCACCACCAAACACCCAACCATACATCCCAATCCATTATGGATTATATCATCCCACTCAAACAACCCACGCATAAAGACCAGCTGGCTGGTTTCTATTACTGCTGATATCAGCACTCCAAACAACAACGCCTGATACCATTTTACTTTACGATTTGCAATTACAGGTAATAATGCTCCTGCCGGTAACAGAAGGATGCAGTTCAGTAGATCTTCTTTTAGCAATCCCCAGTCATGGTATCGGATGATCGCTCTCCAGGACCATAAGGGCATCAGTTCATACTGGCGGACAGTACTGGTCCTGGTGAATACCGTAGAGCCAAAAACAATTCCCAGAAAGATCACCATTGCAACGACTGCACCTGCCTGAATGATATTCAGTTTCTTTTTCCACAGACAGTATGCCATTATTATAACTGTCAGCAGCAGGATCACACTAAAAGCCAGGATTTCATATTTTGACCATTTCTTATTGTATGTTGTCCATATCTGATAGATGTCCATCCGATTCTCCTTTCCGTCTAATCAAGCCAAATCGCAAAAAAACAGGATACAAATAGCCAGCCCCAGGCGCTTTCAGCTTTTGAAGGCTGCTCACTTCTCCATTCAATTCCAATATTTCTTCCAGAGCAATATTCACATCGACTCTGGTTATCGATTCCTTACTTTTCGAAATCAATATCTCGTCTCCACCTACACTGTAACAGAATCTTTCCCCCTCTACCATTTCGAAAAAATATCCGCTAAATACCTTTATCGTATCCCATAATACTTCTTCCAGTATCTCCATCGATCCTCCCATGCAGGACTGCAGTTTCTGGACTGCCAGCTTTCTTTTACGGTATGTCCTGCATCGCCGGGCATATAGACTCAGTTCCTCTGCATTATATATGGCCTTCGTATATGGTAAATAAGAATGTACCGAAGATCTGCTCAGACCGGTCTCCTTCATGATATCCGAAATGCTCCAGTTGTCTTCCCACAGCGAATTGATCTGATCACTGATCTCGGTATGGTAGACTCCTGCCGTAATCAATATTTTGCGTGTCTTCATCAGGGTAATTCCGAACTGCTCTGAAATCTTCCTTAATGAATTGTTGTCTGTCCCAGTTCCGTAGGCATCGACAATGCAGTTCGTTAACTGCTCCATTACTTTCTCCGGATCGTATTCCGGATTCTTCTTTGCTCTTCCCATTTCGTGTTAATCCAATCATAGTTTATTCAGAACTGGCGCTATTTTCAATTGAGCGCCAGTTCTGGGAAAATCTTGCTTAGTTCTTAGCTTCGCTAAATACCAGCTCTGGTAAAAATCCTGCTTAATTTTTAATTTCCCTTGAAAATCAGGAATTCTCGTCGGTATCCCTGCACAAATACTGCATTATTCTTCGTCAAAGTCCTCTTCATCCCAATCCGGGTACTGTTGAATAGTTCCTTTTGACTTAATTACGCGAGGCTCAAAATCCTCCTGAACTTCACTAATCTTTGATACCGTGATTGTAAACATCCAGTCATCTCCAAAATCATAATGAAGTGCAAATTTCTGCCCTTTGCAAAGTCCGACTTCGTCAAGAGTTATATCTGCGGAGGGTTCATCTCCTTCCGGATCTGACTGATATGCATGTTCACTATACATTCGGTTATCCATACAAAACTCATACAGATGCTCATCTATGAAATCAAAAGACTCCAGGATAACCTGGCATAACTGATTTAATGTGCTGCTGCCACAAATTTCAATATTTCTATAAACCTCACGTCCTCTGCCAGCCGGATATATCTTCATCGAATATTGATTGCTCATCATCCACCTCACTTCCAGCCAAAAAGGCTCATTACTTTCTCAAAAGAAATTTGATTCATTAAAATCTCATTCCCACACAAGCCTGCAGTCCGCTACTCCAACCAGGCTGTCCATGAACACCTCGTTCAGGCGTTCTTCTACCTGCTGTCTGGTGACGCCTTTTTTCAGGATAACCTGAAGGAAGCCACCGCCTCCGGCACCGCAGACGAGTTTTCCGTCGATCAGTTCTTCGATGCTGCTGAAGATCTGCTCGATCAGTGTGTTGCTGCTTCCGGCATCGACCTTTTTGCTCAGTTCCCAGTGATAATCCAAAAGGCTGGCGAAACCGTCTATATTGCCTCGTTCCAGTTCAAAACGCATCAGCGCTGCTGTCTTCTGAATCTCTTCCAGGGTAAAAAGACTCTCCGGCTCGTTTCCGACATAGCGTCCGACAACATCACGGAGCAGGTTACGGGCAAGTCTTCTCTGGCCTGTGTAGATCAGAACAAATCTGTCACTTAGCTCCTGCTTTGCAGCTTCCGGAATCTCCACATGAGTTACTTTGAGCTTCTGGTCAATTCCCGGCATGGAAGTGATATATTTCAGTCCCGGAGTGATTCCTCCGACCTGATCCTGCCAGCCACCGCCGGTGGACATGATCTGTTCCATTGCAAGTACATGTGCATAAAGATCTTCTTCTGTGTAAGCGATTCCCATAAACTCAAATACTGCCTTTACACAGGCTGCGGAAAGAATCGATGAAGTACCAAGTCCCGAGCCTTTTGGAACATTCGTTACTTCAGAATGCATTTCAAATCCGCCTCCAAGACGATCCAGAATCTCTTCCAGACTGCTTCCTTCTTTCGGAATGATTCCGCAGGCGAGAAGACACGCTTTCTGCAGTGCAAACGGATCAAACGGATCACCTGTTGCCTGAAGTGGTTCGATGGTATCAAATTCTCCATGGACATCCATATCACGACTGTCAAAAGCAATCTTCTTTTGTTTATTAATATATTATAAAATATATTTTTACTCTATCATGTTGCAATACGGGATAATATATTAGGTATTTCTGAAAAATCAGAACACCAGATAACATTTAATCCAAGTGAATTTGCATCTTGTTCAAAAAGCATAGTAGCAATTTCATCCGTCCTACTTTTTTGAGGTGCTTTTCTCATAATAATATAATGTTTACATCTTTGATTTCTTCTCCAAGATATATCTAATAATCGCCTTAAATTAGGGTCAGACAAACTTAGCCCTACAAATAAACATATATTTGTAGAAAATGTGTTTAATTGAATCAAATTTGACCAACTATATGGATCAATAAATTGTGAATGGTATGCTTCCTCACAAAAAACCAAATTTGGACTATCTATCTCCCTTTGATTTGGTAAAAATCCATGTACATGGAATATAGGCAACGCATCAATTCCATATATTTGCCCTTCTTTCCATATGGAACAATATCAAAATCATTTTTTAATACCAATCTTAAATATTTCCCTAAAATTAAATTTGATTGTGGCATCAAAGAAAGCAAATCCTCTGCTAATACTTTAGACCTTGAAACATTTGAATCATCATTAAAAAACACTTCATTGAGGATATTAACAAGAAGGTTATTCCAATCTGGTATAGATGAATCTCTTGATACGCCTGCTCCACATACCAACGTAAGTTGATTATCCACTAAAGCATTTTTCAATAAAGTTATTTTTTCTTCAGTATCTTTTCTTTCAGGTTGAACGGTACTTTGCTTTTGAAAAAGAGTTGAATCGCTCTCTATCTCCCTTAATCGATCAATATCGTTTAATACAGCCTTTGTGATCTCTTTTGCAGAATCTACTTTTCTGTATTGAAATTGTATTAAGAAATTAGGAACAAATACGTCCCCAACTACAACAGGTAGAATACGGATATTATTGGTGCTTAATATAACTGAACTTAATTCTGCTTGTGCCCACGACGAGTTTAAAAAATTTTCTGTTATAATGGCAATAAGAATATCTGCATCATTTAAAGCACATTTAATTTTTTCAATTACACTTTCTCCAACATTCACTCTATTAACACTTAAAATTGTATAGCCATTTTGTTTTAGGCCTTCGGCAAGTTCATTATATATACCTATATCACGACTAGAATGACTTATAAATATTTTCATTTAAACCTTGTATGATAATTAGGAAGTTAATTATCACACGTTTCCTTTCTTTTAATATC
>ERZ772954.930-NODE-930-length-25351-cov-6.693548_pt1 | contig 25351 bp, 21 predicted proteins | sample MGYA00580684_ERZ772954 | MGnify/ENA primary metagenome ERZ772954 (study PRJEB29015, sample SAMEA2737654) | human gut metagenome | biome: human gut; feature: human-associated habitat; material: faeces | place: China | collected 2012 ...
AACCACTTTTTATAAGCTTGTTAATAAATATGAGCAAGAAGATAAGTGGAATATATCTGTAAAATAAGTGGGACTTCAAGTCCCACTTATTCTATAATTTAGAATTTTAAAAAATAGTTGACATATTTTCAAGAATGATGTAATATAATAACATAAGATGTTCAGTTACTCATCTCTCGTAGGTTCACTGCTACCTGATAACAAGCAGTCTGTTTCTCGTAGGTTCGCTGCTACCTGATAACAAGCAGCCTGTTTCTCGTAGGTTCGCTGCTACCTGATAACAAGCAGCCTGAAAAGTAACTAATAGCAGTCATTTTTTAATGGCTGCTTTTCTTTTTAGTTGGAGGCACAAAATGAAAATTAATTTTTATAATGTTGATAAGCAATATATAGAATTTCTTAAAAACTTTGAAATTCAGCACAGAGGATTTACATGTGTTCCTAACATTCAATACACAAACAACGATAAATTTGTTTATGGTACAGTTTTAGAAATAAGTAATATAAAATATTATGTTCCTGTTTCATCCAAAACTAAAGGAAAAGAAGATGATATACTTATTAAAGATAAAAATAACGATATAAAAGGTTCTTTAAGATTTGCATTCATGATTCCTATACCTAATAGTTGCGTTTCTACTTTGATTATAGATGATATTAAAGATGGAAATAGAAAAATTCGCATAAGTAAAGAATTAGCATTTTGTAGGAGAAATAAAGATAAAATAGAAAAACAAGCAGAAAAAACCTATCATCGTATAGTAGACAAAGTTAATGATAAGTTAGTTCATAATAGTTGCGATTTCAAATTGCTTGAGCAAGCTTACATAAAATACTGCATAGATAATGGATTAGAACTCTCCAAGGATTTACAAACACAGGAAACTCTATTTCAAAAAGAAGAAGTTTATCAGCAGATAAACTCAAACCAAATTAACGATTTAGCCAACAGTGGAATTCCATTTAAGGCTAAGAAAATATCTGATAATAATTTTATCATTGTATTTGAGAAAAAATATAATGATAAAGTTAATCAAATACTTAGCCAAAACTCTCGTAAAAATTTAAAACATCAATTATAAAGAAAACCGTAGCTCTTTAAGCAATAAATGCTTTAAGAACTACGGTCTTTTTTGTTTAATTGGGACTTCAAGTCCCAATTACATATATAAAATAGAGACTTTTAAGGAGATTATTTATGACATTAGGAAAAAAATTAAAGAATATAGATTACTTCATGACATGACACAAAAAGAACTTGGGATGAAAATAGGTTTCTCTGCTTCTACTGCTGATTCAAGAATTAGGAAATATGAAGGAGATGTTATGGCTCCTAAATCAGAAATAAAAAATAAACTTGTACAAGCTCTTGATGTAGATCCATCTGCATTATCAAATATTGATATTCGTTCCATTGAAGATGTTGTCTAAACTTTTTTTATGAAAGAATACTTAGACTTTAAAATTGAAAATATTGACTTTGATAATTACATTTTTGATAAGGAGTATGTCTTAACAGTTTTGTATTTGATTTTGATACCAAATACAGAACTGTTTCTTGCATTCCAATGCTATATCTTGCGTTTTCTTATAGTTCCGTAATACTGCAACTTGTGGCTTGTCGTTTAAATCCGCAAAGGAATATTGAAATATAGGGAGGAATAAGCGACCATACCGCTATGCTACAAGCCAACTATCAACACAGGATTGTATGCGCATTCTCCAGTCGTTTTCGTCTATGGCCTGTTCACCTTGCTGCAAAACTAAATCAAGGAAACCGCGAACATCAGTTGATGCAGGTTGTTCATGGTAGTTGTAGGAATTCTCCACCAGTTTTATAAATTGGTCTAATTCAAGCGGGATTATCTTCGATTTTCCACCATACAATGCAATAGGCAGATGATTTAATCCGTAAAAATGGGCAAGTGTTGCAGCATTAATTGTAGGGGCAATAAACAAACAATAGGTATCTTTCCCAGATTTCTTTTTTAGCTGCCCATAATGCCGTGCTACAGGTTCACCCTCTGTTTCATATTGCCGTTGTCCCAATTGCATAGTAACCTCTACGGACAATGCGTATTCACCATAGTCACATTCAATATCAGGCATATTGCCAGATGCAGTAGACAACGGTTGTCCCATATCATCAAACTTAAAGTTGCCACGAATTGAACCGCCGTCAAGCATGGTCATTGCCCGCCATGTATTATATTCCAGCATCAACGGTGCATCATAATATTCGTCAGACACAATTTCGTTAAATGTGTCAATAATCTCCGAATACAACGCATACGATTTTATTTCTGCAACTTGTTCATGAATAACACTTTCTTTGTGCTGCGTTACTATGTCGTCACGCAAATCTTTTAATTGTTCAATGTCTAATGCAATTAGTTCTCGTCGTGTGCGGTCGCTAATTCTCATAATCACATCAATGATATTGTCTTTATTATCGGTATATAGAACGGGGATATCTGCCGCAAAAAGGTGTTCTTTATATGCTACTTCATCGTTAATGAACATAGGGGTTCTATCAACAGTTGATAGAATAAAATCAACCTCGCAAATTTTATCCTCAAAAATAGATATTGTTCGGCTCTTATGAGCAATAGAAACTAGTCCAGTATAGCGCAGATACCTAAAACAAGCGTCTGCATAATCACGTAAATTGCTTTTCTGTGTTTTCACAAACTTGTTAAGGCTTGCATCTCTCGTTTCGCGTGTTCTTGTGTTACCTTCCGCAATTCTATCTTTGTGAATTTCTAATATTGTATTTTCCCATGTTTCATTAACAAAACGCTTGTATTCTCTGCGTCGCTGTTCCTTTTTCGACCTAAATGTTAGTATTTTATTTTTGATAACATCATATTTCCGATAATCAGTTAATTGCATTCCGAAAATCTTCAGTTCATCAAAAGTCAAGTGGTCGAGTTCTCTAACTAAACGCAAAATTTCAAGATAAGGTCGGACATAGAAAGTCCCTAAAATTCTTTTGTTTTCTGTATGAAATGGGGACGGTAATTGAAACTTTAGCAGTTGTCTCAAGAAGATTTCTTGTGTACGCTTCCCACTGATTAATGCCTTTCCTGCATCTGTTAATTTAATATGCGGCTTCAAATCAACAAAGCCTAAAGCCTTTGGCGCTCTGTTTATCCTGTCGCGCGCACTAAATGCCTTGTCAGAGGTAGAACCGACACCCTCAAAGAAACTACTTTCGGCCAATTCGTCAATAAACTGTTCTTGCGTTACTTTGTTCCACGGCTCACCCTCAAATTTTTCATGCAACAAAGCAATTTCGGGTATCATCTTCATTGGTGAACGTGGGGATGTAGTGAAAAACAATACTTTATTGTCCAGTCTTGCCATAATTTGCCCCCTTTTTTAATAATTCTTTACGACAATGTGCATTTTATCATTCTTAAAGCGATTGCGAATGTTTACTGAGTAATTTTTGTAATACTCATCAAAAACAAAATTATCGTATAATTCCATTGTTAATGGCGTTTTTCCGATTATCATAAGCGCACGGCATGGGAGATTTCTAAAATCAGCGGCTAAACGCCTATGCTCCGATTCATCAAATCCGTTCATCATATCAATATTACCATAATCATTGAATACACAATCATACGGTGGGTCAAGAAAAATAAAATCATTTTCTTGCGCCATTTCAAATATATGGTTATAATCAAGGCTGAACAAATCGGCACCTTGTAATAAATCGCTATGCCGCTGTGTAACCAACTTCGTATTCAGGTTAGGATATCGTCCAAAAGGAACATTATATTCACCGCTATTGTTATACCGTATCATACCAGAATAAGCAGTTTTATTGATGAAGAAATAGAGAACACCGTCTAAAAATGTGCCGTCAGGGTGATTAAACAAATCACGCATATGGTAGTATAATTCTTCATTTGCATTTGGAACCTTTATGTCAGGTGTAGCGGCTTTTAACTCTTTAAAAGCCGCTTGATTTGCTTCATATAGTGTCTGTAATGCATCAAGCTGCTGCCGCATCAAGGGGTATTGCTCTTTCAGTTGTGTGTAGAAAGTCATTAAGCGTTCATTAATGTCGTTAATGATTGCATCCTCCGGTTCAAGATAAAAATATAATGCACCGCCACCGAAAAATGGTTCAATATAATGGTTAAAATCGTCTGGAACATATTGAAGAAAGCGCGGTATTTCGCGCGACTTTCCGCCGCGATATTTTAATACAGGGTTCATTGCTCAATCCTCGCTTTCATTCAGGCATAGTTAAACACAATTATTATAGCAAATCTTGCTTTCACATTCAAGGGAAAAACGGCTTTCAAGAACATTTATTTCCTTGCCCATCTGTTGCAATAGAGGGACAAGCCCTCTTTATACCTCTCGAATGTGTCCATGAAGATGATATCGTACAGAATACCCCTGCGGTGGTAACATATAACTTTGGACACGGAATGTTGAACAATGTATAATCAGTAAAAAATAAATTTCATACTATAGCAACAACAAAAAAGAATCTTCTCAATACCAAAACTGATAATGAAGAAAATTCATCAAAAGAATATTAATTATGGAAATCACGCTTTGCAAAAAATACTAATGATTATTGGAATAGCATTTTAAATAAAATAAACACTTATTATACTCCACTTGTAAACGAAATTTCTCATAAAAACAAAAATAGTGTATGTATCAGAGTTTATCGCACAGATTAGAATGCTAATACAAACTGGTTTAAAATTTAAAATCAATTCAGAAATAAGAGGTGTTAATGACGGATATTTGGTGTTTATTTTTAAAGTTTCGGATTTGCTATCATCAAAATATAAGAAAATCGAAATTCAATTTGCAAAATTTTTAAACAATCTAAAAACTTTAAAAGAATATGGTATGATTATTGATACAGCAGCACTTACTTTTGCTACCGGAAATACTATCTCATATCATTTGCTACTTAATCCATTAATGAAAAAAGGTGGCATAATTCAATAGCTTATTCAACTTCAGAAAAACAAAGCTTCAATGGATGAGTTTTCAATAGAATTATTTAATAGCAATTATGATAAAGAATTTCACTCCTCGAATTTGAATTTACAGAAGGAGATAGAATTGTACTACCAATAATTAACCTAATAAAACGAATCCGTAACCTTTAAAGAATCTATTTACTTTAAAAGGTTGCGGATTCTCTTATTTAACTGGAACTTGTATCTTGTATAATGTTTAATTTTTAATATAACTATAATCTCATAGAAACATCATCTGTTATATTCATATGTATTTGATTTTTCAATCTATTTATATCATCTGGTTGTAATTTATCAATTTTTTGCAACTTTTTAATAAATTCATCATTCTTCTTTATAATTGTACAACTGTGAAATGGTGCAAGTGCAATTACATGATAATAATTTCCAACGTAACGTTCCTCGACATTTAAATCTTCTATTTTATGTACTTCACCCTTATGTCGTATATATCCGCTTTCAATTGCACTATAAGGAACAATATCCTCATTTTCTATAATGGCTACTGCACTATATTCTTTCCCATCTATTCTATATGGTAATGATTTCCCTATTTCCAATAATAAAATATCATCATAAATACAGTTTGTTAATAATCCCCAAACTCGTTGAATATTTAATTGTCTTGCTCCCATTAGGAAGTCATCATTTTCTAATCTTTTTATTGAAGAAATACTATTATTTCCTATACCTGTATTAAATTCTATTGGCTGATTATATTTTTCTTCAAAAATTTTTTCAAATAATTTATTCATAATATTTTTATCAGTAATTGAAAATACTTGACCATAAAATTCAGGAACAATTGATAATACCGCACTATGAAATTTATACATATCTTCAAATGGATTTAATTCTTTTGTATCTAACTTTTCCTGTTTATAAAATTCTTCTATTTCATCTATTGATTGAAAACGATCTTCAGGATTATTTCTAAGGCACTTATTAATAATACAGTCATAAATATATCCATCAGCCCAATTGTATCTTTTTGAAATACACTCAGCACCTGTTCCCCTATTTATAACTCCAAAAATATACCAATACATAACTTGAGCCATTGAATATATATCTGCTGCTCGTGTTACTTTCTCATGATTGCTAATTTGTTCAGGTGCTGAAAACTCTATATTAGCTAAACGTTCACTTTTTTTTGTTTTATTATCTATTGGAAAATTTTCCTCACTAAAATGTGCAATACCAAAATCTGCAAGTACAAATTTTCCTTCATCATCTACTAAAATATTTTCTGGTTTAATATCCCGATGTATAATTCCTTTTTTATGAATTGAATTTAATGTTGAAAAAAGAAATTTTACTAAATATACAAAGTCTTCTTCCTTTATTTCATTCTTTTCTTTTCTGTACTTTTTTAGGTTTTCAATATATTGAGGCATTATTATATATGGAACAAGAATATCTTCCTTAACCATCACTTCACCATAATATATTAGATTAACAATATTATTCAATTTATCTCTTACATAATTTGTATTAAAATATTCTGACTTAAAACGATTAATTTTTCTATCAGAAATAGATATTAAAAATTTTACAGCCACATTTTTTCCATTTAACTTTGCTAAATATACTAAACCATTTCCACCTTCCCCTATTCTATCGCAATTGGTAAATTCCAATTTACCAAAAATACTACTTATTCCCTTTTTTTCATTAATATATTCTATAAAATTGTGCTTTATTTCTTCTATATTCACATAATTCACCTATTCATATTTATTTTAGTAAATTGTTTTTTATTCTTAGTTCAGATTAACTAGTAGTTTACAAAACCATATTTTTCTATAACTGGAACTTCAAGTCCTACTTAATTATATGTCTTTATAGAGAAAGTATTTGCAAGAATATTTGTATATATTTATATAAAATTCGATGGTCTATTTGAAAGAAAGGTTCGCAAATCCTATTTTATTATCACTGCCACCATTATTAGATACTTTAATAGTCATTGATGATTTTCCTTTAATATCAATAGATAGATTTTTAGGTGAAACTGTAGGATTTATTGTATATTCATAATCAGGGTTATCATCTATTGTTTTATCTAATAATATTTGTACGAGGATACTATCACTAACATAGCCATCAATATGACCTGCTAATACAGTTATAGTAGAATACATTTTTGATATTGATTCTATATTATATGTGACATATTGTGTTCCATTTCCCCAAATATTATAGGATGCTCCCATACTGATTGTAAATCCGTTTGTATATGTTTTTCCGAACATAATGAAACCGTTGTTTCCATTTCCAGAAAATAACTCATACCTGTCCTCGTCACTCCAACTTACACCTATTAAGGAGGGTGTGGTAGTGTCAGTATCACTATTATCAACACTACTAATATTTTCAGAACTATTATCATCAATACTATTTTCCTTATAAACATTATTTTGTTTGACTGAACTATTTTCTGATATTTGTTGATATTCACTATACTCATTTTGTTGGAGTTGGCTTATTTCTGATTCAAAAGAAGATTGAGCTTGAGAATCAACCTCATTAACTGATTGTGATAAAATAGATGTTTCATTTTGAGCATCAGCTTGTGCTTGTTTGTAACCTTCATTATATGAAATTTTTGAAGTAATACATGTATTAATTATAAGAGTTGCTGATTCAATAAGAGCAACTATTATAATCCCTGTTGATTTTTTCATAGCAATACCTCCTCCCAAAATATAAAAACTTAAAGTCCTAGTTGTACTTATTTTATTAGTAAATAATTAAATGATGTAAGGAAAAATAGGATAAATGTTATTTTATATCTTTACAACAATAATCACCGCTAAATATAATAAATTCTATTTTAGAACTATTTAATATTACTTGATTTTCTTCTATAACTTCTTTAAGTTATATTATATTAAGTTTATCATCTGAAATCAATATATTTCATAAATAAAATCAAGTGATATTGTGCCAAAATTTTATACAATATTTGTTGCATATTGCATAAATTAATTTATATTAAAAGAAATTTGCAAATAAAAGTTAATTTGTAAAATTTAGAATACTTGTGGAACTTACAAATCCAAGATATAATATAAATAGAACCGTAGCTCTGCAAGCTTTATTTGCTTTGCAAGGCTACGGCTTTTTTTTTGCGTAACTGGGACTTGAAGTCCCAGTTATAATTTTGTTCGTAAAAATAAATGAATAATTAATTATAAATTTTTGTTGACAAATATATCCAAGCGAGGTATAATAGATTTGTAGATAAAATAAAAAACATCTATAGCCCATCAGTTGTTCCCAGCAACCAATGGGCATACGCCGTAAAGGTAACTCAACTTACCTAACGACTTATAGACGCCATTCTTAGGTTTCATTATAACCTATTTTGGATATATTTGTCAAGTCTTATGCCTTTACGATTCGCAATTTTCGGGCATAAGCCTTGGCTTTTATTTTTATCTTCCAAAAAAATCATCATACTTTCCATTTCGGACATCTTTAACGAATTTCAAAAAATCACCAATAATATATCCAAAGCAAGTAAGAAATCCTAAGACCAAAAGCCATTCGCCTAAGCCCCATTTCATACTTGCAAAGCATATTTCCAAGAATAAATCCACTTTTTAACCTCCTTATATTTTATTATCCTGTATATAGGTTTATTAAGTTATAAGCCTATATACAGGGCAATAATCAAAGGATTAAAGCCCTATAAAACAAAAAACAAAATACACAGAACATAACGAAAATACAAAGGTTGTACGGTAACAGTTATGCCACAACGCATTTCTAATGCCGAGCGAGCCAATGTGGAAGTGAACTACTCTCCCTATTGCTACCTCCGTACACTGGGTAAGGACTTAGTCCTGTTCAATACATCAATCAAATTAACGGTACCGTTAAATGAAGAATGTCGGGAGATATGCTGAAATGCAAAACTCATAAACCGCTGAATTGCGTGAGCTGACTGTAGCGTGAACCTTTTGATAGGTTAAGATAGTTATGATTCTGTTTTAGAGGCTTTCCCCACAAATTTATTTTATTTACTCATCAAAAAGGGGATTGCCTTTGAATAAGGATACATGCTGTATATCTTTATTCAAGGGCAAAGATTTTTTTCTTAGCCTTTGTTCTTCTCTCTTAAGGTAATCTTATTCCAAGGTTGCCTTTGAGCAATACCATTATAACTTGATGATACTGCTCAAAGGCAACAGGTATACACCTATTGCCTTTGAATAATTTTGTGGTCGAGGTGACAGGACTTGAACCTGCGGCATCTTGGTCCCAAACCAAGCACTCTACCAAACTGAGTTACGCCTCGTAGTTGACGTTGCACACGGTGGGGAAAAGTCTCCAGCCACGGAAAAGTTCCAAGCTTTGTGTGCCTTGAGCTTCATAGATGTTTCTGTGAAGCATTTGTCTGCGTCATCAGACAGCTTAATTATTATACTCCCCAATGCCCGTTTTGTCAATAGGTTTTTTATCACTTTGTATACTTGCACAATTATGTCCTGCTTAAAAGCGATACAAATGTTATTCTTCAACAAATTATACCGTGATATCATAAGAAAACATCAAAAAATAGTGTTCGTAAAAGAGCCTTTTTTAAAGGAATGGTATAATTTGATGATATTTTGGTGAAACCTGTTGATTTTTAAAATGGTTTGTGTTATCATTATATTTAACAGATAATATTCGGGAGGAAAGTAAAAATGAAAACAAAGGAATGTCCTTTTTGCCATAAGGAAATATCCGAAGAAGCAATACTCTGTAAGTATTGCCACAACCTGCTTATAGACGAAAGCACACCTGTTACGGAAGACAGCAAGCAGGAGGAGCAGAATTTCACCTCTGCCGACGATGCCGACAGAACAAGAGTGTTCACAAAGCAGGAGGCACAGGAGTATGAAGAGAAAACAAGAGCCTTTACCGTGCCTAAACAGCCGGAAGAGCCTACAGAGTTTTTCTCCGCACCAATAGTTGATAGCCATGATAATAATGACGGCTCTGAGAGTTATCAGGATAATTATGATAATGGCGGTTATTCTGACGATGAAAACGATTATTCCGATGATGATACAGAGGATAACGATGACGCTTCCAGAAAGAAGCTCTTTGCAATTACTGCCACTATCACAGTGGGTATACTTGTGGTGGTCATTCTTGCTATAGTTGCAGGCTATAAGATCTTCGGCTTTGGCGGAACAAATAATAAGACCACTACTACCACAAAGCCAAAAACAACTGTTGCCGATGATGACGACAGTAAGGGAGGCGTGTTTGTCGATACCGAGAGCAGTGCAGTTTCTACTGACACAAATACCACTACCTCACAGCCGGCTGACGAAAGCTCAACACCAGCCACCGAAACTTCTGCACCTGATACAGAAACAACGACAACTACCACAACAACTGCCTCAGATACAGAAACTACCACAACTACCACAACTACAGCAGACTCAAAGCCTGACGAAACTACAACAACTACATCAGCTGAGAGCGGAGATTCTGCAAAGGCTGTCGCCGCTATCACAGCTCAGATAGATGGCAAGGTGTCTTCATATGAATACAGAACTGAGGATGCAGGCTTCCTGTATTATTACTTCTTTACAGAAGACGGTCACGGCTACAGCGCTGCATATAATAAGGCAGACGGCTCAGTTGTTCTTGAACAGAACTACTGATTTTAAATAGAATATCACCGATTTTACAAAGTGCGTTTTCCTTGTGAGAACGCACTTTTTTTGTGTGTAAACTCCTTTGCAAACATCTTACAATGACTTTACTTTACTTCGGTTACTGATTTTACAATGCTGATGTATCATAAGTATATCACCTGAATAGAAATAACATGAAGACCTGCACACAGGGTGCAGAGAGAAAAGGTGCAAATCAAAAAGCCCAAAGGGCAAGTATAAGAAAGAGGTTTTATATCATGAAAACAAGAACATCAAAACTGGCAGCGATCTTCACATCAGTTGCACTTGCAGCCACAATGCTCGCAAGCTGCGGAGGAAACTCAGATAAGATCACAGTTATCTCCCGTGAAGACGGCTCAGGGACAAGAGGCGCATTCATCGAGCTGACTGGTATCGAGGAAAAAGATTCAAACGGCAACAAGACCGATAATACAAGGAAAGACGCCCTTATCTGTAAGTCAACAGACGTTGTGCTTACTCAGGTGTCAGGAGATAAGAACGCTATCGGCTATATCTCATTCGGCTCACTGAACGATACAGTAAAGGCTCTTAAAGTAGAGGGCGTTGAGCCTTCAACAGCAACTATCGAAAGCGGCGACTATAAAATAGTAAGATCTTTCAATATCGCTGTTAAAGACGGACTTTCAGACGCCGCTCAGGACTTTGAGAACTATATCCTCAGCTCAGAGGGTCAGGATATCATCGAAAAGGCAGGCTACATAAAGATCGACAAGAGCGCAGCAGCTTACGCTTCAAACAACGCTTCAGGTAAGGTAGTAGTAAGCGGTTCATCATCAGTAACACCGGTTATGGAAAAGCTTGCAGAAGCATATCAGAAGGCAAACACAAACGTAACAGTAGACGTTCAGCAGTCAGACTCCTCAACAGGTATCAAGGATGCTATCAACGGCACATCTGATATCGGTATGGCTTCAAGAGATATCTCAGACGACGAGCTTTCACAGGGTATCAAGTCTGTAACTATCGCTCAGGACGCTATCGCAGTTATCGTAAATAAGGATAACGCAGTTGAAGATATCACAATGGACGAGATAAAGGCTATCTATACAGGCTCAAAGACAACATGGTCTGACGAAAGCAAATAAGCTATCAAGTTAATTCTCCATAAAGATTTGCACAAGACAAAACTTTGGGCGGCACAGCAAATTGTCGCCCCATTTGTCTGAGCAAAAACAAGTGAAAAATTTTCAGAGGTGATAATTACGTTGACGGAAAACACAGCGGTGGCAGCGAATACAGCCGCTCAGAAGCCAACAGCAAAACAAAGTTCCCACCTGCTTGAGAAAGCGATGAAAGCATTGTTTTTCCTTTGCGCCTGCGTTTCAGTTGCGGCGGTAATAGTAATATGTATCTTCATGTTCGCTAAAGGCTGTCCTGCGATCGCAAAAATAGGCGTGGGAAACTTCCTCTTCGGAACAGACTGGAGTCCTAGAAACGTCCCTGCTTCATATGGTATCTTCCCTATGATAGTCGGCTCTCTCTACTGCACCGCAGGAGCAATAATGATCGGCGTGCCGATCGGACTTTTAACAGCGATATTTATGGCAAAGTTCTGCCCTAAAAAGCTTTTCAAATGGCTCATGCCTCCAATAAATCTTCTTGCAGGCATACCGTCCATTGTATACGGCTTTTTCGGCATGGTAGTTGTAGTTCCTGTCATAAGAAACCTTTTCGGCGGAACAGGAAACAGCGTGCTTACAGTTTCCATTATCCTCGGTATCATGATACTTCCTACTATCGTGGGCATGAGCGTGAGCGCACTTAAAGCCGTTCCTGACAGTTACTATGAGGGCGCAGTCGCCCTTGGCGCAACACACGAAAGAGCAGTGGCAACAGTCGTTTTCCCTGCCGCAAAGTCAGGCATACTGGCAAGCGTTATCCTTGCAGTGGGCAGAGCCATAGGCGAAACAATGGCAGTTATCATGATAGCAGGAAACTCCACTATCATTCCACACTCCATCCTGGACAGCGTCCGTACCCTCACGGGCAATATCGTAATAGAAATGAGCTATGCCGAGGGACTTCACTATGACGCTCTTATCGGAACAGGCGTTGTGCTGTTCGTGTTCATTCTTCTTCTGAACCTTTGCTTTAACCTTGTCACAAACAGAAAGGATAAAGGGTGATAAAAATGTCAGACAGAATGAAAACCTATAAAACACACCCCATGTCATTGGTGTTCAATATCCTAACCAAAATAGCAGTTGTGCTTACAATAAGCGTGTTCGTTCTTATCGTGGGCTATGTGGTGATAAAGGGCGTTCCTTATCTGAAACCGTCCCTCTTCGCAAAGACCTATACCACCGAGAACGTGTCAATGCTCCCTGCTATCGTGAACACCTTTGAAATACTTCTGGTGTCGCTGGCAATAGCCGCACCTCTGGGCATATTCTGCGCAATATATCTCGTTGAGTATGCAAAGAAAGGCAATAAATTCGTCAGAGTCATAAGACTTACTACAGAAACACTTTCAGGTATCCCGTCCATAGTCTACGGACTTTTCGGAAATATGTTCTTTGTGCTAGCCCTTAACTGGAAGCTCTCAATGCTCTCAGGCGCTTGCACATTGGCGATAATGGTGCTGCCGCTGATAATACGTTCTACCGAGGAAGCACTGAAATCTGTAGACGACAGCTTCCGTGAGGGCAGCTACGGACTTGGCGCAGGAAAGCTCAGAACTATCTTCGTTATCGTTCTGCCTCCTGCAATAAGCGGTATCCTTTCAGGCGTTATCCTTGCAATGGGAAGAATTTTCGGCGAAACAGCCGCCCTTATCTATACCGCAGGAACTATCGCCAAGTATGCAGGTCTTACAGACTCAGGACGTACCCTTTCTATCCATATGTATTCACTTTCAAACGAGGGACTTTATATGAACGAAGCAAGCGCTACAGCAGTTGTCCTGCTGGCAGTAGTTCTGCTTCTTAACGGACTTGCGTCCCTTGTCGCCAGAAAGCTTTCCAAAGGAGGAAACTAATAAATGACACAGCCAAAACTGCAGGTGAAAAACTGCGATCTCTTTTATGGAGATTTTCAGGCTCTCAAAAATATAAACTTGTCCATAGCCGAAAAGGAGATAACCGCATTTATAGGCCCGTCGGGCTGCGGAAAATCTACTCTTCTTAAATCCCTCAACCGTATGAACGACCTCGTAGAGGGCTGTAAGATAACAGGGGATTTTACCCTTGACGGGGAGAATATCTATAAAGATATGGAAATAACCGAGCTTAGAAAGCGTGTGGGAATGGTTTTCCAGAAACCAAACCTCTTCCCGATGTCCATATATGATAATATCGCATACGGCCCAAGAACTCACGGCATAAAGAAAAAAGCCGACCTTGACGAGATAGTCGAAACAACTCTCCGTCAGGCTTCCGTGTGGGACGAAACAAAGGACAGACTTAAAAAGTCAGCCCTTGGTATGTCAGGCGGACAGCAGCAGCGTATCTGTATCGCAAGAGCGCTCGCCGTAAAGCCGGAGGTGCTTCTTATGGACGAGCCTACATCAGCCCTCGACCCTATCTCCACTATCAAAATAGAGGAGCTTGCCACAGAGCTTAAAAAGAATTACACTATCGTTATCGTCACCCATAATATGCAGCAGGCGACCCGTATATCCGATAAAACAGCCTTTTTCCTCCATGGCGAGATAGTCGAGTTCGACGAAACTCAGCGTATCTTCTCCAATCCTAAGGAACAGAAAACTCTCGAGTATATCACAGGACGTTTCGGATAAACGCTTTGGAAATATAGGTGAAAGGAAGAAATATCTATGCGTGCGAATTTTGACAATAAGCTCAGCGAGCTTAACAAAAAGCTGCTTTCTATGGCAGCAATGACAGAGCAGATAATCGCAATGTCAATAAAATCTCTTGAAGAGCAGGATACAAAGCTTGCCCGTGAAACGGTGGAGTTTGACGCCAAGATAAACGAGGCGGAGCGTGAGGTAGAGAGAATCTGTCTTAACCTGCTCTTGCAGCAGCAGCCTGTTTTTGCCGAGGATCTCAGACGTGTGTCCGCCGCACTTAAAATGATAACCGATATCGAGCGTGTTGGCGATCAGTCAGCAGATATTGCAGATCTGAATATCCGGCTTATAAAGAAAAAGCAGAAATGGGATCTTAGCGACATCAGTGAAATGGCAAGAGCCGCCACACAAATGGTGAACGACGCTATCGACGCCTATGTGAACGACGACGAGAACCTCGCCCGAAAGGTCATAAGCTCTGACGATAAAATAGACGAGCTTTTTGTAAAGACCAAGGATAAGATAATCGACGAGATAGCAGCCGATAAAGCAAACGGTGAAAAAGCCATAGATACCCTCATGGTGGCAAAATACTTCGAGCGTATCGGCGACCATGCGGTAAATATCGCAGAATGGGTGGTATTCTCCGTAACAGGCGTGCACAAAACCGAGAGAATAATGTAAAATACGAAAGCTTACAAATGGCGGGCTGTCGAGGGCGCCAGCCCCTACATAAGACAATGTATTTACATAATTTGTAGGGGAGCGACGCAGTTTCTGCTTTGTTCAGCTTTTATGACACTCTAAAAGGCGGAAATACCGCCTTTTTGCTCTTCTTGTACGATTTTACTCAGATTTTACTCAGCCTGATTTGTTATTTTACAATTATGTTGTATAATGTTCATTGTAAACATTGTAACAATAGTGTAAAATTATTATCAGGGAGTGTCAGTATGACGATTTTTAATGTTCTGACCCTTATAGGCGGTCTTGCAATGTTCCTTTACGGAATGAATGTAATGGGTAACGGGCTGGAAAAACTCGCAGGAGGAAAGCTTGAAAAAATATTTGAAAGGCTCACCTCAAACCCTATCAAGGCAATGTTGCTTGGACTTTCTGTAACAGCGGTCATTCAGTCCTCCTCAGCCACCACAGTAATGCTGGTGGGCTTTGTAAACGCAGGCATCATGAAGCTCCATTCCGCCATAGGCGTTATAATGGGCGCAAATATCGGTACTACCGTAACAGCGTGGATATTGTCTTTGTCAGGACTTAACGGCGACAGCTTTCTTATAAAAATGCTCAAGCCGTCCTCGTTCTCGCCTATCCTTGCGATAATAGGCGTCGCAATGCTGACGTTCTCCAAAAACGATAAGAAAAAGGATATCGCATCTATACTCGTAGGCTTTGCAGTGCTCATGTTCGGAATGGACTCAATGAGCGGTGCAGTCGCACCTCTTAAGGACGTTCCTGAGTTCGCAGAAGTGCTTCTCTGGTTCAAAAACCCTATTCTGGGCGTTCTTGCTGGCGCACTTCTTACCGCTGTCATTCAGTCCTCATCTGCTTCCGTTGGTATCCTTCAGGCTCTCTCAGCCACAGGTGCAATAACCTTCGGCTCAGCGCTTCCTATAATTTTAGGACAGAATATAGGTACTTGCGTAACAGCACTGCTTTCATCAATAGGCACAAGCAAAAACGCAAAGCGTGTGGCAGTTGTCCACCTCTATTTTAATATAATAGGAACAGTGCTTTTCCTTACAGTGTTCTATCTGCTCAATGCCTTTATCGGCTTCTCGTTCGTTGACGGAGTTGTGGGCGCAAAGGAGATAGCTATTGTGCATACTATATTCAACCTGTCAACATCTATCGTGCTTCTGCCATTTATCAAAGTCCTTGAAAAGCTTGCCTACCTCACTGTCAAAGACAAAGAGGGGGAGGGAAATAAGGACAATATCGAAGAGCAGTTCAAGCTTCTTGACGAAAGATTTCTCCAGTCACCTTCTTTTGCAGTTGAAAAGTGCAGAGAGCTTACAAACCGCATGGGCGAGATAGCAAAAGAAAGCATAGACATGGCAATGAGCATCTGCGTCGATAAGTACGATAAGGAAAAGGCAGAGCAGATAGCCGCAAATGAAGCAGCCGTCGATCTCTATGAGGATAGACTCGGCACATATCTTGTAAAGCTTTCGAGCCGAGATCTTTCTGCAAAGGATTCTCAGTCAGTTTCAACTATACTTCATGTTATAGGCGACTTTGAGCGTATCTCCGACCACGCCATGAATATGGTGTCCGTTGCCGAGGAAAAACAGCAGAAGGATCTGAATTTCACATCACAGGCAACAGCCGAAGTGAAAGTCATGTGCAGTGCCGTAAGAGATGTTTTGGATATCGCCATGGAAGCCTTTGAAAAGCACGATCTGGAGCTTGCCACAAGAGTTGAGCCGCTTGAGGAAGTGGTGGATAAGATAAGAACAAAGCTTAAAAACCGCCATGTAAAAAGGCTTCAGACAGGCGAGTGTACCATAGAAATGGGCTTTGTGTTCTCCGATCTGCTCACAAATTTGGAAAGAGTTTCAGACCATTGCTCAAATATAGCGGTCTGTCTTATACAGGAAAATGACGAAAGCTTTGACGTCCACGAGTATGTTCAGATGCTTAAAAATTCAGGCGAGGGCTTTGACGGACAGGTCAAGCGCTACAGCGAGAAATACGCTTTGCCTGCTAAAGAGTTTTAAAGAAAAGGGGTAAGATCTATGGCACTTATATATTGTGTAGAAGACGATGACGGAATAAGAGAGCTTATATCCTGCGCACTTAAATCAGGCGGATATGAGGTGAAAGCATTTCCAAAAGCAAAACCGTTTTATGAAGAGATAAGAAACAAAGAGCCTTCGCTGGTGCTTCTTGACATAATGCTTCCTGACGAGGACGGATATTCTATACTTTCAAAGCTCAAAAAAGACAGCCGCACTCAGGACGTTCCTGTTATAATGCTTACCGCAAAATCAAGCGAGCTTGATAAGGTGTCAGGTCTTGAAATGGGCGCAGACGACTATATAACAAAGCCGTTCGGCGTAATGGAACTGCTTTCAAGAATAAAAGCAGTTTTAAGACGTGCAGGCAAGCAGAATGCCGAAGCCGATGTCATAGAAGAACAGGGCGTTTCCCTTGACGCATCAAGACGTATCTGTACATATAACGGTCAGGAGGTCGTTTTGACATATAAGGAATTTGAGCTTTTGATGTATCTTATGCGCCATAAGTCCATAGCCGTGAGCCGTGATAAGCTTATGGAAATGGTCTGGGGCTATGAGTTTGCAGGGGAAACAAGAACTGTTGATATGCACATCAAGACCCTCAGACAAAAGCTTGAAGCCGCAGGCTGTACGGATCTTATCAAAACAGTCCGTGGCATAGGCTATAAAATATAAAAATTTTCAGATAAGGAGGAACAGCATATGCAGAAAAAACTCTATAAAGTCATGACGATACTTGTTTCATGTACAGTGCTGTTTTTCCTTTTAGTAGCAGGCTCTCTTGGATATTCTACCTATCAGCGTTTCACTAAAAATGAGCTTAAATCCGCTGCAAAGCTCGTTGCCGCAGGAAACAATAAACCCTCGGAAATGGCTGATATTTTGGAAAGATCGGTAGAATATGATGTCCGTGTCACCTTCATCGACGCACAGGGCAATGTAAAATATGACTCTGAAGCAGATCCCGCCAAAATGGAAAACCACTCAGACCGTGAAGAGTTCAAAGAGGCTATGGCAAATGGCGAGGGCGAATCCACAAGATTTTCCAAAACCCTTGGATATAGTACATATTATTATGCCATAAAGTATAACGGCGGCGTGCTGAGATTTTCTACAGATAAGGCGAACCTTGCAGGGGTGTTTCTTGCAGTGATACCAATGCTTGTGGTGTTCGCAGGAGGAATAATCTTTATCACCACCATAATCTCCATAAAGCTTTCAGAAAGCATGATAAAGCCGATAAATTCCCTTGTAAAACAGCTTGATCTGAGGAATGAGAATATCGGTCAGTTTGAAACGCCTTATGAAGAACTTGAACCTATCATAAAAAATGCAGACGTTCTTATGGGACGAATACATAAGAACATGAATAAAATAAAGGCAGAAAGAGAAAAAATATCACTTATCACTGAAAATATGGTTGAGGGCATGATACTTCTTGACGAGGACATGACAGTGCTTTCGGTAAATAAGAGCGCCTTGAAAATTCTCGGCAACAGCTTTGATCCTACGGAGCATACCAAGATAGACCATATGACCAACGATCAGCAGATAATAGGTCTGCTTGAAGAAGCCAAGGAAAGCGGTGCAGCAAAAGGTATCATCACAGAAAAAAGCCGTTTTTACCGTACCTTTGCAAATAAGGTCTACAGCGAAAATACCCTTGATTTTGGTATCATAATCTTCTTTGTTGACGTAACAGAGGAGATACAAAGCGAGCAGATACGCCGTGACTTCTCAGCCAACGTATCTCATGAGCTTAAAACTCCGCTTACCACCATAAAAGGCTTTGGCGAGCTTCTTGAAAACGGCATTTTCACCAAGGAAGAGGACGTGAAGAAATACGGCGGCATGATATATCGTGAAAGCGAAAGACTTTTGTATCTTATAAACGATATTATCAGGCTTTCCCAGATAGAGGAGCAGGAACACGTTTTGTCTGATAAAATAGACCTGCTGAAAACCGCCCATGACGTAGAGGAGATACTCCGTCACAAGGCAGATAATAGAGAGGTCACAATGACCATTGAGGGCGAACCTGTTCAGATATATGGCAATCAGAGCTATATCACAGAACTGTTTTTAAATCTCATGGACAACGCCATAAAGTATAACCATGAGGGCGGAAGCCTGAAAGTAACGGTCGGCATAGAGGACGGCAAAGCCGTGGCAGTGTTCAGCGACACAGGCATTGGAATTTCCGACGAACATCAGAGCCGAATCTTTGAACGTTTTTACCGAGTTGATAAAAGCCGTTCCAAGAAGATAGGAGGCACAGGCTTAGGGCTTTCTATTGTAAAGCATATAGTCGCATATCACAGCGGTGAGATATCCCTTGAAAGCGAGCTTGAAAAGGGAACTACCATAACAGTGAAGCTGCCTTTCAACGAGCCTGAAACACAGCAGGCTGAGGAAACAGCGGTAACAGAATAATAACCACGCCGTTCTGACAAGAAGTCGGAACGGCGTTTTTGTGCAGGTACACGGTATACAAATTATTGAGGGGAAGGGCGATAAAGAAAGGACAAAAAACAAGCGGGCGACCAAAGGTCGCACCAGTATGCCGCAAAAGTGTTAAATCAACGGGCGAACGCTGTTCGCCCCTACAAAAAAAATCATCGCCGCAGGCGATACCATAATTCCTCATTCCTCACTCCTCATTCCTCACTTACAAAGGCGGTTGCATTTTTTCACTAAGTGTGCTATAATGACCTCAACAGACTTTATCTTATGGAGGTAACAAAATGTCAGAGGAAAACAAAAACGTTCAGGAAACCAAGGACGATAAAAAGGAAGGCAACGTCCTTGCAGGCTTCGTTCTCTACACAGACGCTAACATGGATTGGCTCAGATTTAAAAAGTTTCTGAAAGACGATTGGAACATCGTTCCGCAGGACGATGTAAAAGACAACGCTATGGTATTCAAGGTTGGCGATATGGTGGTCGCCTGCTCACTTATGCCTAATCCGGTTCCTAATAAGGAAGCTGAAAATGCGGCAAAGTATAACATTCTTTGGAAAGAGGGCGCAAACGAGGTCGCTAAGCATCAGGCGCACGTTATGCTCGCTGTAATGAACAAAACAAGCGCTGTTGAGCAGGCTATCCTCTTTGCAAAGGTGGCAAGCTCTTTGCTCAAGCTCGATAACGCTATCGGTATCTATAAAGACCCGACAGTTTATGAGAAGAATTTCTATGTGAACTTTGCCGAAACTATCAAAGACGGCGAGTATCCGATGCCTATTCTTATCTACACAGGTATGTATCTTGCTAAAACAGGTCTTTGCGCTTTTACATCAGGCATGAGATTTTTCGGATATGAGGAAATGGAGATAGTTGACTCTCCAAAACAGCCTAACGATTTGCTTGGATTTTTGCTTTCTATCTCCGAGTATGTGCTTTCTGAGGGCGTTGAGCTTAAAGACGGCGAAACTATCGGCTTCTCTGAGGAGCAAAAGCTCCCTATCACTCTGTCAGACGGCGTGAGCGTTCCTGGAAAGACCCTGAAAATAAAGTATTGATAAAAACTATCAATGTTATTGTAGGGGAGCGGTGCAATTTCTGCTTTGCAGAAATCCGACGTCCCGTTTGTGCTTGCCCTTTCAATTTGTAAAGAATAAATTTTCATATTATTCTAAGCCGTACAATTTGTGCGGCTTTTTTTGTGCATAACCGAAAAACTTTCCGCAGACCTCTGTTTTAATTGACTTTTAGCGTGTTCAGTGATATACTTAAATGTGTATCGCCTTTTGTCGGAATAAGCCGACAATGGCTGTTTTATCAATTTTTGTTAGGAGTTTTGTTGTGGTATTTGCAGATCTATTTTTCTTGTATTTTTTCCTGCCTGTGTGCCTGATATGCTATTTTATCACACGCAGTACAGCCATAAGAAATGCAGTGCTGGTGGTGTTTTCACTTATCTTTTACGCATGGGGCGAGCCTGTCTGGGTTAGTATCCTCATAGTTTCCTCCCTTGTGGACTACATAAATGGCCGGGTGATAGAAAAACACCCCGAAGGCTGGCAGGCAAAAGCGGCGCTTGCATGGTCGCTTGTCTTTAACCTTGGGGTGCTGTTCGGTTTCAAGTATACGGCGTTCTTTGTGGAAAATCTCAACAATTGGTTCGGCCTAGGCATACCGGTGCCTAATATCGTTTTGCCTATCGGTATCTCTTTCTATACGTTCCAGACTATTTCCTATACCGTCGATTGCTATTGGGGCAAGGTCAAGCCGCAGAAAAACTTCGGCAGATTTCTTTTGTATGTATCCATGTTCCCACAGCTCGTTGCAGGACCTATCGTAAGATACTCCGTTATCGGCGAGGAGATAAACGAAAGAAAGACCACTGCCAAGGATATCTCCGACGGCTTTTCAAGAATAATCCTCGGACTTGGCAAAAAGGTCATAATCGCAAATAATCTCAGCACAGTTGTAACCGCCCTTTTCGGATCTGCTTCAAACGGCTATGAAAATATAAAGACCCTCTCTGTGGCAGGCACATGGCTTGGCGCAATTCTTGTGGGTCTGTGGTATTATTTTGACTTCTCAGGCTATTCGGATATCGCTATCGGTCTTGGCAGGATATTCGGCTTCCACTTTGATGAGAACTTTAAATATCCTTTTATCTGCAAAACTATCTCAGAGTTCTGGCAGAGGTGGCATATCTCCCTTAGCTCATTTTTCAGAGATTATGTGCTTTATCTCCCTATCTTCGGCAAAAGAAGAAAATACGGCGGACTTTTCCTTGTATGGTTCTGCACAGGACTTTGGCACGGCGCAAGCTGGAACTTCGTTTTCTGGGGACTTTACTATGGAATGTTCATATTCTTTGAAATGCTCATAGGCAAAAAGCGCATGAAGAAAATGCCCGTACCCCTTGCACATATCTATACAAAGCTTGTTATTTTCATAGGCTTCGGAATATTCTATTTTGAGAACCTCGGCTCGCTGGGTACGTTTTTCAAGGCACTTGTTGGAGCAAATGGAAACAAGCTGACCGATACAGTTACACAGCACCTTTTCATGAACAATATCTGGCTTTTTGCAGTGGCAGTGCTTTTCACAATGCCTGTTATACCAAAGATCAAAGAAAAGGCGCTCTCTGCAAAGAGTACAGCCTATTTTATGCAGTCGGCAGGTATCCTATGCAATGCGGCGATACTTGTTCTCTCAAGCGTTCTGCTTGTGAACACAACAAACAATCCGTTCTTGTATTTTAGATTTTAGGCAGGTGAAAGAGTATGGCAAATAATAAAGATTTTGAAAAGGACTTCAAACTGCCTGATACAAAGGCTCTTTCACAAGCCTATACAGAGTATCTTGACAGCGTTACTTTCGGAGGAAAGCCTATAGGCGAGGAAAAGAAAAAGCCTGAAGCTGTCAGCACGGCAAAAGTTGACAAAACGGAGAAAAGCTCCACTGTCCATGACGAGATAGTGGAAAAAATAGTCAGAAAAAACAAAGCTCTCAGCCACAGCATTTGGACGGACGAGCCTGTTTTGAAGCCAAAGAAAAGCGTATGGCTAAATACTGATGATGATAATGAAGAAGCATTGAAAAAAGCCGAAAAAGTTGAAAATTCTCAGTTTGTACAAAAGGCTCAGGAGAAAAATGCTGAGGAAAAGGCTTCTGATAATGAGGTCATTATCCCATTTTCCAAAGAGAAAAATCACATAAACGGCACTAAAAAAGAGATCTCTGTGGCAGTTTCAGCAGACGGAACTGTGAAAAAGCTGCCGAATAAGAAGAATTTCGTGCTGAAGATACCTGACAGCTATTATAGGGAATATGACGCAGCGGCACAGGATAAAGGCCCTGTTATCGCAGGAAAAAGGGTCGAGATAATCGACAAGAGAAGCCCTGAGAAAAAGCCTGAGAATGCTCAGAAGCCCAGCAGGGTAGAGGCGACAATAAATGTCAGAGTGCCTGTTCAGAAAGAGCAGGAGCCTGTCAGGAAAGCTGAAAAAAAGGCTGAACCTAAATCTGAGCCGAAACCTGATCCTATGGAAAAAGAAGAAAGCGACGCTAAGGCAGAGGAGGCTTACAGAAAAGGCATCGAAAAGGCAAAAAAACGCCGTGAGGAACGTAAAAAGGCTAAGAAAAACAATATTCATGAGCTGGAGTTTAATGTTATAAATTCTGTTGTTTGCCTGCTTATTGTTTTCGGCGTGTTTGCGGCACTGCTTGTGATGAAGCGTGAAAGCGGTTTTATACAGTCAGAAAACAGAAACCTTGCGACTTTTCCGAAATTTTCGCTGTCATCATATTTTGACGGTGACTTCACAAGCGGAATAACCGAATATTTTACAGACACTGTTCCAAACAGAGAAAAGCTTAAATCTTTCTGCTCTGATTTCACGAATATGCTTGGAATAAAGCTCAACGATACTGTTATAACTGGCGATTTCAAAACGGTGGAAAAAGAAGAGCTGGATCAGGATAAGATCGCAAAAACAACAACTGTAACGGCTTTTACAGGTTCGAGGACCACCACCACTGCGGATACAAAGACCACCGACACAAGCACAACTACGAAAAAATCAACGGAAAGCGAAAAGGTAGTTGACGTGCCTGACAATCTTGACGACGGTCAGTGGGAGGGTGACGTTATAGTATCCGGCAAGGGCAAAAATGTTCGTGCAATGGGTGCATACTATGGCACGTTCGAGAACGGCGACAAGTATGCGAACACCATAAACAAATGGAAGGCTGACCTTGGGGACAGCGTGAACGTATACAATATGTCTATCCCGACTTCGGCGGCTTATTATATGCCGAACAATCTCAAGGACGCTGTTTCAGATCAGAAAGACAATATCGACAACATTGCCGCAGGTCTTAACGGAATAATCAACACTGATGTTTATGACTCTCTGGCTGAGCATACAAAGGAATATATCTACTCAAGGACGGATCATCATTGGCAGCCTTTGGGAGCATATTATGCGGCGCAGTTTTTTGCCGATCAGTCGGGAATAGATTTTCCAGACCTTGATACCTACGATAAATGGGAGATAGACGGCTTTGTGGGAACGATGTATGCTTACAGCAATTACAACAGTGAATTGAAAAAATATCCTGACAAGTTCATTTACTATAAGCCTGACAATAATGATGATCTGACGGTAAAGTATTATGATACGGAGTTTAAAAACCCTGTGGAATCTACGCTGTTTTTTGACTATGCAGAGGGCGTGAACTGCTATTCTGCGATACTCAACGTGGATCAGGAGATAGCTGAGATAGACACGGGCGTGGACAATGGCAGAGTGCTTGTGGTGTTCAAAGACAGCTTTGGAAATGCTCTGATACCATTTTTCACCCATGGCTTCTCAAAAATCTATGTTTGTGATTTCAGATATTTTGACATAAACGCTATTGATTTTTGTAAAGAAGTGGGTTGCACAGACCTGCTGTTTGCAATATCGTTGACGAGCTGTTCAACGCCTAGTAAGGTGGATTGTTTGAATAATATTAGGATACAGTAGGAGTTTAAGTGAGGAGTGGAGTTAAGTGAGGAATGAGGAGTGAGCATAGCAGACCAAAGTAAATTGCAAGCATAAAGTAAAATAAAGCACCGAGTGAAGCGAGAGATAAAGCGCACGCTCAAGCCCAGCGCTAGAGGGCTTGTGGGGTCTAGGGGCAAAGCCCCTAGCGGAGTATGAGGCAGAGCCTCATTCGGCGCAAGCCGACAAGGTGCAGATTGTAGTATCAAAAGCATATAGAAGTCAGATATTAGATGAAAGTGATATCGGAGTATAAAATCTGCACCGCCTTTCTAGCCCTAAGCGCAATGTAAATACGCAAAGAGCGGAGCGATTTTGCGGAGGAATAAACTAACCCAAATAACTGTAGGGGTGACCTTGTGTCGCCCGTGTTCAGAATTTGCATAATTTCAGCATTGTAGGGGCTTGGCGAAATTTCTGTTCGCAAGCTCACAGAAATGCGACAGCCCACTATTTCTTGCCCTTTGAATTATCGGGGAATATCACAATAATGTACCTCGAAAATAATTTGGCATCAAAGATACAACACAGCATTACACCTCCGAACGGGCTGTCGAGGGCGCCAGCCCCTACAAGCGTGATAGGATAGTTTTTTGTTCTGTCCTACAATGGTTGTAAT
>ERZ772954.939-NODE-939-length-25284-cov-9.919418_pt1 | contig 25284 bp, 19 predicted proteins | sample MGYA00580684_ERZ772954 | MGnify/ENA primary metagenome ERZ772954 (study PRJEB29015, sample SAMEA2737654) | human gut metagenome | biome: human gut; feature: human-associated habitat; material: faeces | place: China | collected 2012 ...
TGAAACAGCAAAAATTGGTTGAAAAGATGACAATAGAAGAAAAGGCAGCGATCCTTAGTGGAAAAACTGTCTGGCAGACCAGAGAAATTGACAGGCTTTCCATCCCGTCCATCTTTCTTTCAGATGGACCGCATGGAATCAGAAAACAGGCAGGAGCAGGAGACCATCTGGGACTGAATGCATCCTTGAATGCAACTTGTTTTCCCACAGCAGCGACGATAGCAAACAGCTGGAATCAGGATCTGGGGGAAGAGATTGGACAGGCTCTTGGAGAGGAAGCAGCAAGTATGGATGTAAATATCCTGCTTGGTCCGGGATTAAATATTAAAAGAAGCCCATTATGTGGAAGAAATTTTGAATATTTTTCAGAAGATCCATATCTTTCCGGGAAGATGGCAGCGTCATATATTCGTGGAATACAGAGTAAAGGCGTTTATGCCTGCCCGAAGCATCTGGCGGTTAACAGTCAGGAACTTCGGAGAATGGCAATGGACGCAGTTGTTGACGAACGGACATTAAGAGAAATTTATCTGACCGGTTTTGAGATAGCTGTTAAAGAAGGACACGCAAAAGCAATCATGAGCAGTTACAACCAGATTAATGGGATTTATGCTAATGAGGACAAACATCTTTTGACAGATATCTTGCGCAAAGAATGGGGATTTGATGGAATTGTAGTAACAGACTGGGGCGGAAGCAATGACCATGTGAAAGGTGTTGCTGCCGGCTCAAATCTGGAGATGCCGTCCTGTGGGTACGATTCTGCAAGAGAAGTGATTGCTGCTGTCCGAAATGGAAAGCTGAAGGAAGCGGATTTGGATGAAAGAGTTGGAGAACTGGTGGATGCAGTGATGGAACTGACATCAGGGAAGAAGCTTTCAGATAAAAACTTTGACAGAAACGCACATCATCAACTGGCAAGGAAAGCAGCAGCAGAAAGCATGATTCTTCTGAAAAATGAAAAACAGATTCTTCCGCTGGATACCAAAAAATCCATCGCTGTTATTGGAGATTTTGCTTTTTCACCCAGATATCAGGGGGCAGGATCTTCTATGGTCAATCCAACAAAAGTAGAAGATATGTCATCGATTTTGCAACAATATGATCTGAATATTTTGGGGATGACAAGAGGCTATCAGAGAAATGGAGATGTAGATGAGAATGATAGAAAGTTTGCACTAAATTTGTCTATGAACGCGGATATTGTGATTTTCTGCTTTGGTCTTGATGAAATCAGTGAATCAGAAGGACTGGACAGAACCCATATGCGTATTCCGCAGAATCAGATAGATCTTCTGCAGGATATCAGTAAGGTGAATGAAAATGTTATTGGAATACTGAGTGCTGGATCAGCGATAGAAATGCCATGGCACACCTGCTGCAAAGCGATTTTGCATGGCTATCTGAATGGACAGGCAGGCGCTTCTGCAACATTGGATATTCTGACCGGAAAAGTGAATCCATCAGGAAGACTGGCAGAAACATATCCCATGTCTTATGAACAGACACCGGCATTCCGATATTATCCAAGTAATGAGAAAACATCGGAATACCGCGAGAGTGTTTATGTGGGATATCGCTATTATGATACTTCAAAAGTCCGGGTGCAATATCCATTTGGCTTTGGGCTTTCCTATACGGAATTTACATATTCTGATCTTATCATAGAAGAGGATGGAATCAAAGTTTCGGTTACCAATACAGGTGACAGAGACGGAGCTGAGGTTGTTCAGATGTATGTAGGACTTCCTAATGCAATCGTATTCCGACCGGAAAAAGAACTGAAAGGTTTTGCAAAAGTTTATCTAAAGGCAGGAGAAAGCAGACAGCTCAGGATTCCGTTTGATGATAAGACATTCCGTTATTGGAATATAAAAACGGGACAGTGGGAAATAGAAACAGGAACTTATCAGATTATGGTAGGAGCCAGTGTTGCAGATATTCGTTTAACAGGTATGACCGAGAGAACAGGAAACAGTAAAGGGTATCCGTATAATCCGGCAAAAATGCCTTACTATTATACAGGAATCGTGCAGAAAATATCAGATGAGGAATTTCGTGAACTTCTTGGCCATGAGATACCGAACGGGAGATGGAGTGGAAACCTGGAAATCAATGATGCAATCTGTCAGATGTATTATGCAAAAAGCCGACTTGCAAGACTGATATATAGATGTCTCACAAAAATGAAAAAGAAGAGTGAGGCACAGGGAAAGCCAGATCTGAATATTCTTTTTATTTACAATATGCCGTTCCGGGGGATTGCCAAGATGACCGGCGGGGCAGTCAGTATGGAAATGGTATATGGAATTGTCGATGCTGTGAATGGTCACTTTATGCTTGGAGTAAAAAAAGTAGTTGGCGGATATTTCAGAAACAGAAGAAATAATAAGAAATATGAAAAATTATTAAAAGGAGCCGGAGGGAAGTACAGATGAATCATATAAAAAATATATGGAAATGTTTTGAAGAGAAACATTCTGCTATTGCAAAATGGCTTTATCAGATATTCTATTTTGTTATATTCAGTATGGGCGTGACAGTATTCCAGTATCTTGTATTTACATTTTTACCAGGGATTTTGGGAATTGGTCTGGCTGGTACAGAATTTATGTGGCCAAAGGTTTCTATGAATCTGTTTGGAGTAAAATTTACATGGAGTTTGTTGGGGTATAATGTATTGCGTGATGCAACGGGAAATATACTGATCGGTGGTGGACTTGGCTATTTTATCAGTTATGAACTGGGGTCATTTCTTGCACAGTGTATCAATTTTCCACTGCAGAGAAATATTACTTTTAAAAGCCATGGAAATCCTGTGTATCAGGCAATCTGGTATTTTGTTGCATGGGTGGTAATTTCACTGATCTGTAATGGATTTAATAATCTGTGGATGCCAGTTGCATCTGCATATGTGGCACCGGCAGTCTATAACATGCTTGTGACAATTATTACAGGTGGAGTTTCCATGGTGATTTTTTTCTTTGTGTTTAAAATTATTTTCCCAGAGGGGAAGGCTGAATAGAAGAAATTAGCAAGTATGCCTGAAATCTAATCCTCGGCAATTCAATTACCGAGATGAAAGCGCAGGAGTGTGCATGTCCGCTTTATTGTGGTGAAGGAGACCATGTCCACTGCTTTGTAACAGCTCCACCAAAGCTGTCCATAACAGCAATCGTCAAGTATCTGAAGGGGATTACTGGCAGAAAACTGTTCGAACGTTTTCCGGAAATAAGAAACCAGCTATGGAAGGAGAAAGGAAGTAGAAAAGCGAAGCTGGCAAAACGGAATGAGATGTTTCTGGCGAAAGTTTAATCAGACATACTCCAAAATCCCTCTGCATACATTGTAAAAAGATGCATGCAGAGGGATTTTTTTGAAGGATTATATTGAAGAGCGGGCAGTGGAAGTTGCGTATTATATAATTGAAACGAAGGCTACGGTGCGTCAGGCAGCAAAGAAATTTGGGATCAGCAAGAGTACGGTACATAAGGACTGCACGGAACGTTTACGGCAGATTGATGCGGGGCTGGCGGCTCAGGCACGCGAGGTTCTTGATGTGAACAAATCAGAGCGTCATATCCGCGGCGGTGTAGCAACCAGGGAAAAGTACAGGCATTTGCATGAGCTGCAGGAACGTCATGTATGAAAATAAAAAATGCAAAAAGCAAAATTTCGAATGGAAATATGAGAATTCTTTGCAGATCATTATATGAAAAATGAAAAAGTGCGATATAATGAAAGATAAAGGCAGTTGAAAAACCAAAGAAGAAAGAGGGCATAATTTTGCAGGAATATCAGACAGTTACTCATCAATTTGAACCGGTTTTTGATGAGCATTCGAAGGTGCTGATCCTAGGGACATTTCCGTCGGTGAAGTCCAGGGAGCAGAATTTTTATTACGGACATCCGCAGAACCGATTCTGGAAGGTGCTTGCGAATCTGACGGGATGTGAGGTTCCGGGGACGGTGGAGGAAAAGAACGGTTTTTTGTTAAGAGAACATATCGCGGTGTGGGATGTGATCGCGAAGTGTGATATCATCGGTTCGAGTGACAGTTCGATCCGAAATGTAGTTCCGGCAGATCTGTCAAGGATTTTAGATCATGCACCGATCCGGCAGATTTATGCAAATGGCGGGAAGGCTTATGAATTGTATCAGAAATATGCATATCCGATCACGGGAAGGGAGATCGTAAAACTGCCATCGACAAGTCCGGCGAATGCGGCATGGCAGATGGAACGTCTTCTGGAAGCATGGGCGGCAGTGAAAGAGAATCTGGGATAAACGGATTCTCTTTTTTTGTTTCATGAATCTGATTGTTTTTTAACCAAATCAAGTAAGTCCCCTGCTTCAATTGAGAAAAGCAATAAGCAGTGGGTGGGGACTTGCTTGTATCAGGAGGAGTGCAAGTGCCTTCTGATAAACTGCGGAGCAGTTATTTGGTTATGAGCAAGTAGCAAAGCGGATTGCGAATATCCGCTTGACTGTAAAACAATAAAAAGTATAGATCCGGATAATGTGAAAAAAAAGATAATTTTTTAAAAGAATATGAAAAAATTTCTTGCAAAATTGTATTAAATTTTGTGAAAACAGAAAGCAAATTTATGTTATACTAATTAGCAAATAAGATGGAATATAAATGAAAAAGAGTGTGATACCAAAGAAAAAGAAACGAAATGCCGGAAGCAAAAAAATGTAATATATGACAGGGGAATGGCGGAGGCATTTTTTTAACTGAAGGTGAGAAAAAAAGTGAACAGGAGAGAAAAAGAACCAATAGATTTTGTAATTACCTGGGTGGATGGAAATGACCCGAAATGGCAGGAAGAAAAGGATAAAACGCTGATTGCTCAGGGACTGGGCGGCCATATAGATGGCAGAAAGGAGCGTTACCGGGACTGGGACAATCTGCAGTACTGGTTCCGGGGTGTTGAGAAGTATGCACCGTGGGTGCGGAAGATCCATTTTGTTACCTGGGGACATATGCCGGAATGGTTGAACGTGGATCACCCGAAGCTGCATATCGTAAAGCATGAGGATTTTATTCCAAAGGAGTTTCTGCCGACGTTTAATTCGCATACGATCGAGTGGAATTTTCACAGGATCGAGGGACTGTCGAAGCATTTTCTGTATTTTAATGATGATATGTTTTTGTTAAATAAAGTGAAACCGACGCATTTTTTCAAACACGGGAAACCGGTGGATATGCTGGCTCTGCAGCCGGTGGTGGCGAATAAGGATAATGAAGTGATGTCCTACATTTATTTAAATAATGCGATACTGCTGGCAAAGCATTTTGATAAGTATGAAAATATGAAAAAGCAGCCGGGAGCTTATTTTCATGTGGGCTACCCGCTGAAGTATTACTGCTATAATGTGATGGAGATGGCTTTTCCGAGGTTTACGGGCTTTTATACGGTACATGGTCCATCGCCGCTGAAAAAGAGCACGTATGAGACGCTGTGGCAGGCGGAGCCGGAGCTTCTGAGGAAGGTGTGCAGCCATCCGTTTCGTCACAAGGAGGATGTCAGCCAGTATGTGATCCGAGAATGGCAGAAGCTCAGCGGTGATTTTGTGAATAAAAACAGCTACTGGCTCTGTAAATATTTTGATGTGTCAGAGCACAATGAAAAGCTGCTCAGAATGATCAGAAAGCACACAGGAAAAATTGCCTGTGTCAATGACAGCAATCACGGCATTGATTTTGAAAAGGCGAAAGCGGAGATCAATGCAGCATTTGCGGAGGGATTTCCGGAGAGGTCTGCATTTGAGTGTGAATAGAAAAAGGCGAAAGCGGAATGCAAATCTTTGATTTACAACTAACTGAAAAAGGGGAAATGTATGAATATTCTGTTGGTAGGCGGCACTTGCAGCCTGATGAATAATATCATTCTCAAGCTTCGAAAAGAAGGGCACAGAGTTTTTCTGCTGACGGGAGATAAATATAAACACAGCAAATATGAAAAAGTATTTGAACGGTACGATTTTCCGTATGACAGTGAGAATCTTAATGAGGTCATCGAGAGTGTCAATCCGGATGTGACGATCCTGCTGGGGGCTTTTGATACGAACTATCTCTGGAATGGCGAGGAGCGTGAGACGGTCCATTTTATTTCGCATATGGTGAATATCCTGGTGGCGTATTCGGTGGTGAACCGAGGCAAACTGATTTATCTGTCTTCGGATGAGGTTTTCAGTGGCGATTATCCGGATGATATCACAGAAGGAGAGAAATTTTCCGGATATGGAATACGCCCGGCAGCGTTGTCACAGGCAGAGGAGCTGTGTGAGAATTTCCGGGTGAACCGGGGACTGGATATCACGGTTCTGCGGCTGGATCATCTGTACAGCATTCCGAAGGATAAAAATGATATCAACAATATCTGTGCGGGCATGTGTCTGGAGTATCTGCGTGACGGATATATCAAAGCGGATGAGAACCACACCTTTTCGATGTTGTACGAGAAAGATGCCGTGGAATATATTTACAAGGTAGTAAAAAGTAAGAAAAGGGCACATTCGATCTATCATCTGTCATCCAATGATGTGGTAAATGAGGTAGAGCTGGCATCCTGGATCTTGCAGGTGATGCAAAGTGAAGCAAACATCGTGACGACACCGGGGAAAAACGGAAGATGTGTGCTTTCCGGAAGAAAATTTGAAGAAGAATTTGATGTTTACACATTCTGCGACTGCAAAAAGACCATTGAAAAGATGGCTCTTTATATGCAGAAGCACAAGGATGTATTTGTAAATGAAGATAAAGAGGGATCCATCCTGAAAAACCTCTGGGAGAAATGGAAATGGCTGGTGCGGGCACTGGTACCGTTTATTGAGAACCTGATCTGTTTTATTCCGTTTTTCATGCTCAACAACCGAACGGTCGGCAGTCAGTATTTTGCAAATCTGGACCCGTTTCTGCTCTATGTGCTGCTGTTTGCAATCGTGTACGGGCAGCAGCAGGCAACGTTCTCGGCAATCTGTGCGGTAGCCGGATATATGTTCCGGCAGATGTATACGAGGACCGGTTTTGAGGTACTTTTAGATTATAATACTTATGTCTGGATCGCACAGCTGTTTATTCTGGGACTGGTTGTGGGCTACATGAGAGATCAGATCCGTACGATGCGGGCGGAGAGTGCGGAGCTGGAGGAGCATTTATCAAGGCAGATCGTGGATATCCGTGATATCAACGAGAGCAACGTGCGTGTGCGTGAGGTCATGGAACAGCAGCTGGTCGGCCAGAAAGACAGTCTTGGAAAGATTTACAGTATCACAAGACAGCTGGATCAGAGTATGCCGGATGAGGTTGTCTTCCATGCGGTTGAAATGCTCACAAAACTGATGGAAACAAAAGATGTGGCATTTTACAGTGTGGTGAATGATGATTATGCACGTCTCTTTTCGGCATCTTCGGAAAAGGCGAGAAGTCTTGGAAACTCCATCCGCTACCGTGAAATGACGGAAATCTATGATGAACTTCTGGAAGAAAAGGTGTATATCAATAAAACGATGGATGAACGTTATCCGCTTATGGTACGGGGCATCTATGAGGATGGAAAACTGCAGATGGTCATTATGCTCTGGGGCTTAAACTGGGAGAAGATGACACTTGGACGGGCAAACTTCCTGACGGTTGTCAGCTACCTGATCCAGAATGCCGTGCTGCGGGCACAGAGATATATACAGGCTCTGGAAGAAAAGCGTTACAGCTATGGCTCCCGTATTCTGGAAAAAGATGCGTTTGAGTCTCTGGTTCAGGCCTATGTGAAAGCAGAAGAAAAGAACCTGGTAGAATGTACGCTGCTGAAAGTCTGTGTACAGCCGGAACAGTATCAGGAGGTTGGCCGGAAAATGGTTGAAAAGATGCGAGACAGTGATTACATCGGTGTTATGGAAGATGCTCAGCTTTATGTGCTGCTTGCTAATACCGGTCAGGAAAATGCCGTGATCGTTCAGAAGCGATTTGAGGAGAATGGATATCGTACAGAAATTGTGGAGTAGATAAAGTATGTCCCGGAGAATGAAATTTTTTATATTTTTACTTGTGATAAACTTTATTGTGGTTGTGATCTATGTGATCTGGAACCATTTGAGAGGAAAAGAAAAAAATCTCAGTACATGGATGAAGGCGATCGTGATGCTTTTATGCCCGGTGGTCGGACCGACGTTTCTCTGTGCGGCCTTTTTGCTGTACAAGCTGTTTATGTCACAGGCGATGGATCTTTCAGATGTTGTTTTCAGCAAAGAGAGAGTCAAAACCTTTATTCCTCCGGATGAAGAGCGGGGAAGAAATATGGTTTCCATCGAAGAGGCCCTGGAGGTTACGGATAAAAAGAGCCTTCGTACATTTATGATGAATGTGATCCGGGGAGATTACCGAAAATATTTGTCTTCGATCTCACTGGCTTTGAATAATGAGGATACGGAGACAGCACATTATGCAGCTTCGATCCTTCAGGATGTACTTGGAGAATTCCGAGAGAACGTACAGGAGAAGTATCAGTTAAGCCAGATGGAGGATGAACAGCAGGTGCAGCACTGCATTGAGCTGATCGAGTATATGAATCCGATCCTGGAACAGAAAATTCTGACAAATCTGGAACAAAATTCCATGATTGAGCGAATGGATGAGGTACTTGAGAAGGCCTGGAGTCTGGAACCGGAAAAGATCAGCAGTGTGGTCTACGAAAAACTGTGTGCAAGGTTGATGGAGATTCCGGATTATGAAAAATGTGGCAAGTGGGCACAGCGTTCCATGGAGCAGTATCCAGGAGTGCTCTCGAGCTATACCTGCCAGCTGAAACTGTTCTTTTCCAATGGGGATAAGGAGAATTTTTTCCGTGTCATGAATGAGCTGAAGGCTTCGGACATCACGATTGATAAAGAAACACTGGAACTGATCCGAATATTTATGTAATGCAGAAGGATGAAATGATATGTCAATGACAACACTGGTAATTTTAAGATTTCTGGGCATTTTTGCAGCCTATATGGGTGTGACACTGGCACTTCCGGCACTGATGTTCCGCAGGATCCTGCGGGGCAGAAGTCTGGCAGAACAGTTTCTGATGTGTTACACCTTCGGTAATTTTTATATTATCAATATTGTGTTCTTACTGCAGCTGTTGCATATTTCAAATTTCTTTACGCTTGCCGGGCTGACTGCGGTATTGAGTATTGTAATCGGAGGCAGAGTCAATCGGATTCCTTTAAAGCAGCAGGCGGGAAATACCTGGCATCTGTTTGGCAAACTTCTGAGAGGAAGAATGAAATTAAAATCAGCAATTTTTCTTTTCCTTGGAAAATGTGCAGCGGGAATAAAGAGACTGGCGAAATTTTTCTATCGTCATATTGTGAAAAATCCGATCCAGAGTATGCTTCTGCTGGGAATCGGAGTGTGTCTGTGCTGGATCTACGGAAGACAGATTATCTTAGTCTATGGTTATCGTGCATCAGATATCCCGGTGCATATGAGCTGGATCAATGAGATGAGCAGAGGAAAAATTTTTGCGAAAGGTGTCTATCCGTTTGGTTTTCACTGCATGATCTATTATCTGCATGCAGTCTTTCGCTTTGATACATATGTGATCTTATGCCAGTTCTTTTTTGCTCAGGTAATCTTTATGCATCTGGTATTGCTGGCGATGCTGAAGCAGCTCTGCAAAACAAAATACATTCCATACATCGGAACTTTTGTATTTCTGCTTGGAAATTTCTGGTCCGGCCAGACTTACTCACGATTTTATGCGACTCTGCCGCAGGAATTTGGTATGATTTTTGTGATCCCTTCCATTTATTTCCTGATCCGGTTTTTTCAGATACCGAAGCAGAAACTGGCGGATAAAGAGACGAGGCTTACGCTGCAGTGCTTTGCGATGGCGTTTTCTCTGACACTGGCGATCCACTTTTACGGTACGATGATCGCCGGACTTTGCTGTATCGGGATCGCGTGCGGATTTTGTTTTCGCTTTCTGCGTAAAGAATATTTTTGCCGTATCATGTTTACAGGAATCTGCAGCGTTTTTCTGGCGGTGCTGCCGATGGGGATTGCTTTTGCGACCGGAACGCCGCTTCAGGGTTCCCTCGGATGGGGCTTAAGTGTCATCAATGGAGGCAAAAGTTCTTCTTCGACAGAGACAGAGGCAGAGACAGACGAAGCAGAAACATTGGAAGTCTCCACCGGAGATGACAAAAATACGGTGCGGGTTGTGAAGCCGGATGGTACGGTTATGGAGATTGATGTCAGTGATCTGCCGTCTGCACAGGAGAACGAAAGCGGCGGACAGACGCAGACAGAAACCACGGTACCGGCCGTGCCCAAAGTATCTTTTGGCGAAAAAATTCGAAAAATTCCGGGGAAAGCAAAAAATGCTTTATCGGAAATGAGCAGTCGAATCCTGGAATTCATTATTAAACTGGATGTGAAAAATATCGGTTACATGATCCTGGCATCTTTTGCACTGCTGCTTTTGCTTGGATTTATATTCTGTGTTTTCAGGCAACCAGGATATGGAGCAATGCTGATGTCCATGGGATTCTGTATGTGGATCGTGACCATTTTGCTGTGTGCAGGCGTGTTTGGACTGCCGCCGTTGATGGATGGAGCAAGATGCAGTATTTATTATGTTTATCTGCTCAGTGCGGCTCTTACGGCACTGGCAGACGGACTGCTGTATATGGTGCTGCCGTTGCGGAAACTGCGGCTGGTAAGGAATGCTGTGTCGCTGGCTGTTGCGGCAGCGGTTCTGATGGGAATGTTCCAGAATCATATGATCAAACAGTCCGATTTCTCCAGCGGTTTTGTGATGAATGGAGCGATCACCTGCCTGAGCAATATTATCCATGAAAATGAAGATAAGACCTGGACGATCGTATCGGCGAACGATGAGACGCAGATGGGACTGGATCACGGATGGCATTATGAGACGATTACGTTTCTGCGTGGAATGGAAACTCTGGAAAAAAATACGAAAGTCATCATTCCGACCAAAACGGTTTATTTCTTTATTGAAAAAATTCCAGGCGATTATGCGGTTTCTTATGCAAAGAGCGGTCAGTCGATCTCCAGAAAGGGAGCCAGCCGTTCCCTGCCGAATGTGGGCGGCATCGGTATGTATCAGGGAGAAGGAAGATGGATCGTGATGTCCAGAATGTATTATTGGGCACAGGCGTTTATGGAGCTTTATCCGAATGAAATGAAGGTCTATTATGAGGACAATAAGTTCATCTGCTATAAGATCGAGCAGAATATGTATCATCAGTATGATTTTGCGATAGACTACAGATACAATCAGAACAAGATGCAGGATGAGACAGCCGAAGATACACAGGATGAGACGCAGCAACAGAGTGAAGCAACGAATGAAACGCAGCAACAGAGCGATGCATCCGGAAAACAGGAGGCAGGAAAATAGAGTATGGTTTCAAAAAGAAAATTTTTCAGTATTGTGATTATGATGGTTGTACTGTTATTCCTGACTCAGTTTTCCATGGTACTGCGAGATCAGGCAAACCAGTATGATGCCAATGCCAGTCTGTCTGAGCGAAAAGCAGACGGAAAAGAGGTCATCGAACAGTCGAAGGCAGAAAGAAAGGATCTGTCTTTACTCATTTCGGAAAAAAGCGTGCTTTTTATCGGCGATGTTTCCGGTGCTATGGGAACGGAGGTAAAGAGATGGGCGGACTATGTGAAGTGGGATATGTTTTCCGTTAAATCCATGGACGAATACATTCAAAGCAAGACTCATCTTCCGGAAATGATCATTCTGGAATCAGAAAAGTATGCACAGGGAGAAGATCTGGATTGCCTGGAGCGTTTTCAGAAACGGGGAGCGATCATTGTCTTCGGATGTCTGGAAAATCCGGCTTTGATTGAAAATAATGAGGAACTGATGCACTTTCTCGGAATCAGTAAGGTTGTTTCAGAAAAAGTAAAGCTTAATGGTGTAAAGTTATTTGAAGGACTGCTTCTTGGCGGTGAACAGATCTATGAAACGCCGGTTAAAGAGAATGAGAAAGACAGGCAGGATCTGACGCTCGATGTGCCGTGGTATCAGGTTGGAAGCGGCACCAAGACCTATATGGTCGGAATGTTTAAGGAAGAAACCAGCAGGGATATCAAAAATGAAGATCTGCCGACGCTGATCTGGAGAAATGGTATGTACCGGGGCAGTATTTTTGCAGTGGTCGGCGATTATTTAAAAGACAGCACGGCCAGCGGGATTCTGGATGGAATGCTGACAGAGGCATCAGAGTACAGCATTTATCCGATCGTAAATGCACAGAATCTGTCGATGGTCAATTTCCCGGGATTTGCGGATGAAAATAATGCGGAAATGATGGAGCTGTACAGTCAGTCGGTGACCGGAGTCGGACGTGATGTTATCTGGCCGACCCTGATCTCCATTGTGGAACACAGCGACCTGAAGATGACCTGCTTTATCCAGCCCCAGGCAGATTATAAAGACGGGATTGAGCCGGACAGTGAGTTCCTGGAGTTTTATCTGAAACAGTTCAAGGAGCAAAGTGCCGAAGCAGGTCTTTCCATGGAATATAAAAGTGCAGATTCGCTGGAGGAAAAAGTGGATCGTGACGGCGAATTTTTTGCAAATGCAGACAGTGATTATCGCTATGGTGCAGCATTTGCGGAAGAACGGGATCTTACCGATGTGCTGAATTTATCGGAGGTAAAGCTGCTGAAAAATGTCAGTACGCTGATCTGTGAGTATACCGAGAAGCATCCGGTCGTGTCCTATGCTTCGGACTCGATCACACTGCAGTCGGTAGTCGGTGACGGCATGCATTATACATACAGTGCGGATCTTCGCATGCGAAGCATTCAAAGTGCACTGGGGTATACGAATATCATGCTGAATCTGCAGGATATTTTCTGGCCGCAGAACGAAAAAGACCGCTGGGAGATCATGGAGAGGCGATTTGCGAGCAATCTTCTGACCTACTGGAATAAATTTAACTGTTTTACGGCGACGACACTTTCCGAGAGCGACCGGCGGGTGCGTACCTTCCTGAATGTGGATTATACGGAATCGCGGGAAGAAAATGTGATCACTTTAAATACGACAAAAGCGGACAGCTGGTTTATTTTGCGGACGCACGGAGAAAAGATCGAGGACATCGAAGGCGGAAGTCAGACAAAGATTGAAAAAGATGCTTATCTGATCCATGCGGAAGATCATACCGTAAGGATACAGGTTGACGAACCGGGGCTTTCCTATGATTCCCGGCATCAGTGATAAAGAAGAGGAAGAACATGAAGGTTTGTATTGTAGCAGAGGGCTGTTATCCTTATGTGGTCGGAGGCGTTTCCGGCTGGATCAACAGCATGATCAAGTCATTTCCAAATATTGAATTTATTCTGCTGACGATCGTGGCAAACAGATCCGTGCGAGGCAAGTTTGTGTATGAACTGCCGGAGAATCTGACGCAGGTCTATGAACTGTATCTGGAGGACTGCGAGTGGGAAGAAGGAGAGAGAGAGCGAAAAGTACGAAAGCGTTTCCATCTCTCGAAGAAGGAACGCACCGAGCTGACGAATCTGGTTATGAACCGGAAAATCGAATGGGGTGTGATCTTTGATCTGTTCCAGCGAAAAGGCGTGTCGGTGGATGATCTTCTGATGGGACCGGATTTCTTTCAGATTGTCCGGGAGTGTTATAAGAGACAGTATGCCAATATCGTTTTTTCGGATTTCCTGTGGACGATGCGATCAATCTATCTGCCGCTTTTCTGGACATTGAAGATGAAAGTGCCGCAGGCAGATCTCTATCACTGCGTGGCAACCGGATATGCTGGTGTGCTCGGCAGTATGGCAAAGCATTTCCATAACAGTTCGCTTTTGATCTCTGAGCATGGCATTTACACCAGAGAGCGAGAGGAGGAGCTGATCAAGGCAAACTGGGTCAAAGGTGTCTACAAAAACATCTGGATCGAGCAGTTCAAAAAGATGTCGCTTCTGGCTTATCAGAAAGCAGATACGGTAACATGCCTCTATGAACGTGCAAAACTTCTGCAGATTGATCTTGGCTGTCCGCCGGAGAAGATCCGGGTGACACCAAACGGGATCAATATGGCGAACCTTACAGATATTCCGGGAAAAACCAGGGAGGATGAGCAGTGGATCAATGCCGGAGCAGTGCTGCGTGTCGCACCGATCAAGGATGTCAAGACGATGATCCAGGCGTTTGCGTTTGCGAAAGAGAAAGTTCCGAATCTGAAACTGTGGATCATGGGACCAACGGATGAAGACAAAAAATATGCACAGGAATGTTTTGATTTGGTAAAGGCTCTGAATGTTTCGGATGTGGAATTTACGGGCAGGATCAATGTCCGGGATTATCTGGGGAAAATGGATTTTACGCTGCTTACCAGTATCAGTGAAGGTCAGCCACTGACCATTCTGGAGAGTTTTGCGGCACACAAGCCGGTCGTTGCAACGGATGTCGGAAACTGTCGGGAACTGCTTTTCGGAGTGAATGACGGATTCGGAGATTCCGGAATCCTGACACATATCATGAACATTGAGGAGATCGCGGAGGCGATGGTGACGCTCGCCTGGCACAAAGAACTGCGGGAGCAGATGGGAGAGGCCGGATACAAACGAGTAAAACAGTTTTACCGGATTGAGCAGATGAAAGAGGTTTACCGGAATATTTACAAGGAGTTTGCAGATCAGCAGCAGATCGAATGGACAGAGAAGCCTTTTGAGATCAGATAGAAAAAGAAGGGAAAGAAGCTATGGCTGGTATAGGTGTTAAATTAAATAACATATATGGAAAAAATACCCTGACAACCGACGTAATCGGTATGGGCTACAGCACCGTCATGACCATCGCTCCGATGCTGACGGTCATCGGTGCACTGTGTATCATGGAATATTTCCTCGATTTTTCTTCGGTCGGATATGTGACAAGGGAGCTGTTTTCCTGTACGGTGCTTTATATCTTTATCTTTGCACTGCTGACGGCATCGCCTTTTAACTCGGTGCTGTCAAAGTATATGTCGGACGTGATCTATGAGGAAACGTATGCGGACATTATGGCATGCTATTATGTCGGACTGTTTTTAAATATTCTTTTGAGTTCTCTGCTCGGAATTCCGTTTTGTATTCATGAATATCTTGTCGGAAAAGTGGATATCATTTATGTTTTTACCGGATATTGTGGATTTATCGCACTGGTATTTGTATTTTATTCGATGCTTTATCTGTCCATCTGTAAGGATTACAAGAAGATTTCGTTCTTCTTTATCATTGGAATGACCGTCACGGTGTTATTGTCCTTCTGGTTTGTGCGTGGGTTACATAAAAGCATCACCTACAGTATGCTTCTGGCACTGACGATCGGATTCTGGCTGATCGCGGCTTTGGAGTTTTCGGTGGTACGAAGTTATTTCCGTGAGAACAGTGGAAATTACCGGGCGGTGTTGGGATATTTTAAAGAATACTGGCCGCTGGTTGTGACAAACTTTCTGTATACGCTCGGACTGTATATCCACAATTTTGTTTTCTGGACGACGGATCTGCGTATGATCGTAGTTCGAAGTTTTGTCTGTGCACAGCCATATGATATGGCAACCTGTCTGGCGATGTTCACGAATATTTCGGCGAGTGTCATTTTTATCAGCCGTGTGGAAATGCATTTCCATGAGAGATACAAAGCCTACTCGGAAGCCGTGATCGGCGGAAGAGGGTGCGATATTGAAATTACCAAAAAAAGAATGTTCCGTATGCTGGCTGAGGAGTTGATGAGCCTTGCCCGTGTACAGTTTATTATTACACTTGTTATATTTTTGTTTTGTATGATCTTTCTTCCAAGGCTTGGATTTGGGGGTATGACCATGCGTATTTATCCTTGTCTGACAGCCGGATACTTCATTCTCTTTCTGATGTATGCGGAAATTATATTTTTATACTATTTCAATGATCTGAAAGGATCTGTGATGACCGCTCTGTCATTTTGCCTGTCCACTATGATTGGCAGCATCATTTCCACGCATTTTTCGGAAATCTGGTATGGAATTGGTCTGGTGGTTGGCTGCTTTGTCGGATGGAGCGTTGCCTATGCGAGGATCCGAAATATGGAAAAAAATCTGGATATTCATATTTTCTGCAATGGACATTTGTTGAAGAGAACCAAAGGTACCTGCCCGTCGCCGAAAGTATTTGATCGATATCAGGGAGATACAGAAGAGAGGATGAAAGAATCATGAAAAAGGTACTGTTTGTAATCAACACACTTGGCGGTGCAGGTGCGGAGAAAGCTCTGCTGGAGCTTTTGAAAAGATTTCCTGAGAACGAATATGAAGTTTCACTTTATGTACTGCTGGCACAGGGAGAACTGATCCATCAGGTCCCGGAACAGGTAAAAATTTTAAATCAATCCTATTCGGATGCGTCGGTTTTATCGAAAAAGGGAAAGCATATTCTGAACCGGCAGATCTTCAAACGTCTTTTTGTGAGAGGAGCTATTTTCAAAAATCTTGGATATATGATCAAAAATATGGCAGAAATGCTGAAAAAAGGAAAGCTTTATCCGGATAAGCTGCTCTGGAGGGTGATGGCGGACAGTGCACAGGTGATCGATGGACATTATGATATGGCAGTTGCCTTTCTGGAGGGCGGATCAACATATTATATCCATGATCATATCCGGGCAGACCGCAAGGTTACGTTTCTGCATGTAGATTACAGTTATGCAGGCTACAGACGCAGTCTGGATCGGGATTGCTATCTGGATTTTGATCGGGTGTTTACGGTATCCGATGAAGTAAAAAAGAGTTTTCTGGAAGTTTATCCGGAGTGTAGAAGTTACACTGGTGTGTTCCATAATCTTCTGGATAACGAAGAAATTATCCGAAAATCAAAACTGACAGGAGGATTTGAGGATGCTTACGATGGCAAGCGGATCCTGACGGTTGGACGGCTGACGGCACAGAAGGCCTATGATATTGCTATTGATGCCATGAAGATTTTGAAAGATCATGGTGTAAAAGCAAAATGGTATGTACTCGGTGAGGGTGAGTTAAGGGACAGGCTTCAGATAAAGATCAACCATCTTGGCTTGAAAGATGACTTTATTCTTCTTGGGGCAAAGACCAATCCTTATCCTTACTATGCACAGTGTGACTTATATGTACATGCGACGCTGTTTGAGGGGAAAAGTATTGCTATTCAGAAGGCACAGATCCTGGGATGCACCTTACTGGTGTCAGACTGCAGCGGAAATCGTGAGCAGGTCATTGATGGCGTGGACGGAAAAATGTGCCAGCTGACCCCGGAAGGCATCAGTGCAGGGATCGAAGAACTTCTTTCGGACGAAGAGAAATGTCGGGAGTATGGCAAGAAAGCCTCAGAAAAGCTGACAGCAGAAAAAGAAGATGTCCTTCAGATGTTTCGGTTTAACGATAATTAAGATGTGCAGTTTTTGAACGCAGAGAAGCGGATTGTGAATGTCCGCTTTACTTTAAAATAAGGGACAGATATGAGGATAAAAGCAAATATGATTAGATTTTGGAAGAAAAAGAAAGCCTGGGAATTTTCACAGGAAGTTCTGGAAGAAGGAGAAGAAATCCTCTACGAAAATCCGGAGAGAGGATGGTACGAGATCTATACCTTTCCGGTGGAAGAAAAAATCGATCCACAGGAGTTAAAATGGAGTCTGCATGAGCAGGAAACACTGGCACTTGTCTTGCTGGATCTTCAGAAATTCCGTGAAAAACCGCTGGATGAACAGGCGATTTATAACATAAAAACGATTTTATATTTTTTCGCATCACATAAAAAAGATGTGATCCTGCGTCCCGTATACGACCGGGAAGGAAAAGGGCTGGAGGCGGAGCCAGAAAGTTTTGAGCTGGTTCTGACGCATCTCATACAGATCGGGGAAGTGCTGGAAAAAGAGAAGCACAGTGTTCTTGTTTTTCAGGGCTTTCTGGTGGGAAGCTGGGGAGAAATGCATACCTCGGCATATCTGACGGAAGAACATATCAGACAGATGTGGGATATGCTGAAAATACATACCACAGACAAGATCCGTGTGGCAGTGCGGACACCGGCACAGTGGCGTACTTTGATCCCGGAAGAGAAATTTCAGAAACGGGAAGGGAAGGATTTAGGTCTGTTTGATGACGGGATTTTCGGATCGACAACGCATCTTGGGACTTTTGGCACGATGATGCGTGAGGCGGCCGGATGGGAAAAGCCGTGGAGCCGAAAGGAAGAGCTGGAATTTATCGAACAGATCAGCCGTGATTTCCCGTGTGGCGGAGAGGCGATCGCTGAGACAGATCCGGACAGGGCAGATCAGATCCTTACAAAGGATGCAAAAGCGGTGATATCCGAGATGCAAAAGATGCATCTTGCTTATCTGAATCTGGTGCATGATACGAGAATCCTGGATCAGTGGAAAGCACAGAGCTGCGGCAAAGACGGCATCTGGAGCGGCAAAACGCTTTATGAATACGTCAGTGCCCACCTCGGGTATCGTTTTGTTCTGAAAAAAGTGGAAATGCAGGTGCCAAAACGTGATAAAATAAAGTTTGTTTTTGAAGTGGAAAACTGCGGATTCGCTTCCCTGTTTCAGGAGGCACAGCTTTTTCTGATCCAGGAAAATGAAAAAGAAAGAAAAGAGATGCTGCTGTCAGAAGAAGTGCAGAAGTGGCATGGCGGAAGCACATACAAAGTGGAGACAGAGACCGGGGCAATGAAAGGAAATATTTTTCTTCAGATCCGCAGAAAAAAAGACGGAAAAATCATTTCTTTTGCAAATAAAAACAGTGCAGACCGCCTGCTGATCGGAAGTCTGCACAGTGTATAAAGCCAGAAAGAGTTCTGTCGGAACGGTAAGAGCTGAGTCCTGTTTCATCATGGGATCACAAGTCTTCCGACAGAAACGGTGGCACTCTCTTCGGAACCGGTGTTTGCAAAATGAATGACCTGTCCGGTGTAGGGATCTTTCATTTCAAGATTCACCTGATAAGTGCCTTTTGCAAAAGAGCGTACATCGAGTTCAATCTTAAACTCAGACTGATCGCTGCCGGCGATCGAGCGGTTGTCGATCTCGGTTTTCATCCGTCTGGACTCGCCTGTTTCCTGGTTCGTGAGGATCAGAGCAGTATCAAACTGCCGGTATGCCGGGGCAAAACCGACGTTTTCAATCGTAAGATACAGAGAGGCCTTGTCGCTCATAAAGGCATGGAAATCCAGGCTGGATGATTTTATAAAGTAGCGGTAGCCCAGATGGGCACGGATATAATCGTAACCGCTGCATCCGGAAAATACGCCGGAGCCGGTGTAAGTAGAATTTTTCCATTTATTCAGCACGGCAAGATCGTGATCCGAATTCAGGTACGATACGCACATCGTGGACAGATCCGAAATGGCATTGTCCAGGTTATTGTATTTATTATCGATCGTGACTTCACCGCCGTTTGGAACATACTGGCAGAGCTTGTTCTGGAAAAGAAGTTCTTCGCTCCTTGTGCCCTGTTCGTTAAATTCACTGGCGGAAGTAAGTGGTGTATCATCGTATGTACCGAGATCATAGACAGAGCCGAGCATACCGTCATTGAAAAGTCCCAGTCTGGAAGCAAGGCTTCCCTCGTCGCTCTGGCCTGCCATTGGTGTACGGCTGTAGAGAATGCCGCGGAGCTGAGCCGGGGTACGCACAGCAAGATAGATCGAAGGCGAAATGTTCTTTGCCAGTGTCTCTGCAAGCTGACGCATCTGGTCAATGTCTCCGTAGTTGGTATTGTTCATCTCGCCATTGTTGCCGATAAAAAGTCCCTGAAGGATATAAATACAGTCGGCATGGGCATTTACTGTGGCAGAAACCTGCTGGATGTGGTTTTTGATGCGGTAAAAATCAGAAGGCTCCGTTTTTTGGGCTTTGCCGTCCCAGTCATAGAGAAAGCGAAGAATGATCTGTTTTTTCTTCTTTTCGCAGATCTTAAAAATGCGGTTAAGCTGCGAAAGAGCGTTGGCACTGAGATCCTGATCAGCATAATTCCGCAGATTGATCTCCAGAAGCATGAGAGGGTACGGAGTGTCCTTACAGCTTCTCTGGCACCAGATGTCGGCATCCTTGGCAGTTTTATCCTCGGCAAGTACATAGCCGTTTATCTTATAGAAACCGCAGAAAGGGTTTGTAATATCCGCTGTAGATTCTTTTGAGTCTGCCGGTGTATAGACAACGTTCAGCTGCCGCACCGACAGGGCATAAAAAGAAGCTGCGATTACCAGTGCAATGCACAGAGTAAAGACGGCGATATTGCCCCGGAAAGATAATTTTTTTTTCATAAAATGGTTTAGCTCCTTTTGGATTTTATGTCTATTTGTCTTTGGGCTCATGTTATGATGTCGGGGTCAAAAGATGCCATACGAATTGTTCCGTACTTCGTACTCCCACAATTCTACCCGATGTTATTATACCTAAAAAGAAAGGATTCGTGAAGAGTGAAACAAAAATCAAGAACAGAATATTCCGTTATGAATACAAGTGTAGCGTTTGTGGCACAGGTTTCGGCAATTCTGATGGGATTCTTTACAAGAGTTGTTTTTACGAGAATGCTCAGCGAAGGTTACGTCGGAATTAACGGCCTGTTCACCGATATTTTGAATATTTTGTCGTTATCCGAGCTTGGCGTTGGAACGGCAATCACTTATGCATTGTATGCCCCGATCGCAAAAGGGGATATTAAAAAACAGCAGATTCTGATGCGGATGTTCCGCACCTTTTATCGCATGACGGCACTTTTTGTCATGGCAGCAGGTCTGTGCCTGATCCCGTTTCTGAATATTCTGATGAAAGACCGCCCGGACGTGGATCATCTGGTGCTGATCTATTGTCTGTATCTGTTAAATTCGGTGGTATCGTATCTGTTGATCTATAAAAAAACCTTGATCGATGCTCATCAGATGAATTATATTACTGTACTGTATCACAATGGGTTCCTGGTGTTTCAGGATATCTGTCAGATCATTATTCTGATCACAACAAAAAATTTTGTCCTGTTTCTGAGCGTTGCCGTAGTGTGTACGATTATCGGAAATGTGTGCATGTCCAGAAAAGCAGATGCATTGTTTCCATATCTGAAGGAGACCTGTCATGAAAAACTGCCGCAGGAAGAGCGGCGGGATATTTTAAAAAATGTAAAAGCGATGCTGATGCATAAACTTGGAAATGTTGTAGTCAATAATACGGACAATCTGCTGATCTCCAGTTTTGTCGGAGTGGTCAGTGCCGGAATTTACTCCAATTATTTCCTGATCATCGGTTCGATCCGTCAGGTTCTTGATCAGGCTCTTCTGGGGGTTTCTGCAAGTGTCGGAAATCTTGGAGTACTGGAGGATAAAGACCGGGTCAAAAGCGTTTTTGAACAGCTGTTTTTTATCGGGTACTGGCTGTTTGGATTTGCCGGTATCTGCCTTTTTGAAATGTTGAATCCGTTTGTGGAATTTGCGTTTGGCAAAAAGTATCTGTTTCCAAGAGCAATCGTGCTGGTTCTGTGCATCAATTTCTTTATCAACGGGACAAGAAGAGCAGTTTTAATCTTTAAAGAGTCGATGGGACTTTTCTGGTATGACCGTTATAAGGCGATCGCAGAGGCATTGCTGAACCTCAGCATTTCCATTCTGCTTGTACTTCATTTCGGAATTGTGGGAATTTTTATCGGAACGTTCTGCAGCACGGTTCTGACCTCTGTGTGGGTAGAACCTTATATCATTTATAAATATCGTCTGAAAAGATCAGTATCTGAGTTTTTCAAAACATATGCATACTATATGCTTGTCATGGCAGGAGTGTGGACGATTGCAGAATGTTGCTGCCGAATCACAAGCGGATCGCCGCTCTTCCTTCTGGTTTACCGTTTCTGTATCTGTCTGCTTCTGGTCAATCTGCTTCTGTGGGCGGTTTACCGCAGAACGGATAACTGGAAAAGAACAGAAGCCCTGCTGTATAAAGTATTTCAGAATATAGGGAAGAAAGTAAGGAAAAAGTGAGTATGAGCGAAGAAAAAGGAAAAATATCTGTGATCGTGCCGGTCTATCAGGCAGAAAAATATCTGGCAAAAGCACTGGACAGTGTGATAAGCCAGGATTACGAAAACTGGGAATTGTTTTTGCTTGTTCGAAAATCTTCGGATCAAAGTGAAAAGATCGCCAGAGATTACGAGAAAAAATACGACAGCATCCATATGATAGAGCGGGGAGAAAATAAAGCCGGTGAGGCGAGAAATCAGGGGCTGGAAAAGGCACAGGGAGAATATGTGCTGTTTCTGGATTCGGATGATTATCTTCCGGATGCATCCGTCATGCAGCGTTATGTCCGTATGGCAGAGCAGACAGATGCAGATATTGTAGTTGCCAATTATGCGAGACTCTGGAACGGAAAAATGCTGCCTGCAGTCAGCCACGCATCTTTTTCCAGATATCATCGAGATTCTCAGGAATTTCAGTTTCGCGGCTTCTTTTCCGCCGGGACACTTTCTTATGTCTGGGGAAAACTTTATCGCAGATCGTTTCTGGAAAAGAATCAGATCCGTTTCGAAAAATATGATTATGCAGAAGATAAATTTTTCAACATGCAGTGTTATCTCTGCCGTGCAAAATATATTTTCCTTTCCCGGATCGGCTACATTTATCGAAAAAATGAAACATCCATATCCAGCCGGTACCGTGCAAATTCCAGCGAGTGCTGGATTGCGATGGCACGCGATCTGAAAGAATGGATGTCGGATCATGAAATCCAGATGGAGTCCTGTGAAGAACTTGTCTGGTATCTGATCTTTTTTGCGACATTTTTTGATGCAAAAATGGAATATGAAGAACACAAAAAGAAACTGAGATTTATCTGGAAAACGCTGCGGCTTTATGGAAAAGATGAATTTGCACGGGAATGTCTGTGCAGACTGGCAGCAGATAAAAAAATCTGGAAATTACAGGATAAGAAATGGGTTATTATGACCAAAGGATTCTGTATCGGTATGAAGCTTAAGCTTTATCTGTTGCTGTCCATCGGAATCCGTAGCCTGATCCGGCGAAGAATAGATGAGAGATTATCTGATACCGGACTGCGGGAAGTGTAAATACAGGCAGCGACTCCGTCAGGAATCGCTGTTTTCAAAAATACGGATCAGCTGTGTCTTCTGATTGCTTTCTTTGAATCGCTGCAATGTTTCCCGGAAGGTGGTGTTTCGGAGCGTATAAGTATTTTTCAGAAAACAGAAAAACGTAATCGGCCACAGCACCGGCCACAGAAGCGGACAGCGTCCTGCTTTTGAAAAACGTACTTTCATCTGCAAATGTCCTTCCCGGAAATAAGTAAACAAATTTACCTTTTTATAAGAATGACTGCCAACAAGTTCCTGTGATACATCCGCACCGAGATCCCCATCCTCCAGGATCCTGGACAGGAAAGCATCGCAGTCGGAGAGATCGTAGTGCACATCCGGATCGATCATCTCCGGTAAATTCAGATATATTCGGCAGGTTTCTAGGACGCTCTCGTAGAGATGGAGAATGTGCGACTTCTGACACCAGCTGTGGATCTTTGCAAAATCAACCTCCTGTGCATGCTGCTCCAGATAAAAAGAAAAATCAAACAGCAGCCGGATACCAAATCCGCTGTAGAGATAATGTTTCAGCATATGGTGGATCATGTAAAACACGTATTCCGTAGGCGGAAATACATGGTAAGAAGATCCGTTGATTTCCTGTGTTTCTGCTTTCAGATTTTCAGCGGAAAAGACTTCATCGATCAGCTGGTTCGCAGGTTTATACTGATATACTCCAACCACACGGTAATGCAGCTCCAGAAGAAAGCTGCGTCCTGTCTTTTCAAACGTATAGCGATAAGTGGTATGATGATCAGAAAGTTCTTCTTCGTCCATATAGCCGTTCTTATGCAGAATCTGTTCAGCACGCTGAAAATTTTTTTTGTCATTGATATACAGATCCAGATCGCCGAGTTTGCGATATTCCGGAACCGGATAAGAGGCAGCAAGGCTGATCCCCTTCATAACAAAGCAGGTAATGCCGTGCTTTTCCAGAAGCGATACCGTGCGACGTGTGAACTGATCGATCTGATAGTAATTCAGCATCATGTGCTTACTCTTCTGAAGTATCTGCGGATAAAGACCGGTATTCCGGAAATAAGGAAGCACAAACGGAAGCGTACAGTGACGGTCTGCAAGTGCAAAAAGTGCAGGATAATCTTCCAGTGAAATATCCGGCAGATCCGAAGAGGGATCATCAAATGGCGTGTTGAGCATTTTTAAGTAAGTGTTGTATAATGAATCCATAGCAGGTGGCTCCTTTGAACATAGTTGGGGACTTTTGACACCCACATCATAACATTTATAAAATAAGAAGAAAAGAGAAAAAAGGAATGAAAAAAGCAGAAGGTTACGTGATACGAAAGTTAGAAGAAGAATATGTGCTGATCCCATGCGGCGAGCGTGCCGAAGAGATGAACGAGACAATCTCCTTAAGTGAAACAGCGGGATTTATCTATATCAATGCTGACAAAGCAGACAGTACAGAGGAGCTGGCAGGACTGGTTGCAGAAGAATACGATGTGCCAAAGTCAGAAGTATTGGAAGATGTAAAGGCAGTGGTAAAAACATTACAGCAGAAAGGAATTCTGCTGTAAAAAGAATCTGCTATTTAGATCCCCGCAAAAAAGCAGTGATGCGAAAACAGACAGGACGCAGCGGCAGCATAAAAAGCCACAGAGCAGAGAGAAAGCGGTACAGCGGATTCTTTACCGAAATTTCCTTTCCATTGCGTACAAAGGCGATCAGGCGGCCTTTGATCTGGTCGGCACGCAGCGGACCTTCGATTTCAGATTGATTGTCTCCGACCATAAAGAATCCCTCCGCAGTGATCTTACAGATGCGGTGCAGGACAAGGATACTCTGGTCACGGCGGTAAAGAACGACATCGTTTTTGCGGACCGTGTCGGCAGAGACGGATTCGATCAGGGCTTCATCTCGCCCCGGGATAAAGAGTGGGTACATACTGTAGCCCTGTGGTCTGATGCGGATGATGTTGCCGTCCTGAAGTAAAGCTTCAAGATCAGGTCTGGAAGATGCCATGATGAAACCTCCTGTGGATCGTTGTTTTTGGTCTTACTGAGTTTTGATTTTAGCATTTTCAGAGCAAAAAAACAATGCTGCAATGCTGTAAAAGATATGGGTGTCAAAACTCCCCAACTATGATGCCTACGGATTGTTCCGTGCGTTGCACTCCCACAATCCTTT
>ERZ772954.958-NODE-958-length-24906-cov-5.656191_pt1 | contig 24906 bp, 30 predicted proteins | sample MGYA00580684_ERZ772954 | MGnify/ENA primary metagenome ERZ772954 (study PRJEB29015, sample SAMEA2737654) | human gut metagenome | biome: human gut; feature: human-associated habitat; material: faeces | place: China | collected 2012 ...
GGCTGTTTCAGTGGCGTTCACCTCCGGGAAAACGCAAAAAATCCGGGGTGCGCCGTTCATAGGCCGGCGCACCCCGGAGGAGTGGAATGCCTGTTTTAAACACGCCATTATCTCGTCTTGGGCCTGGATTTTGTTTTCTCTTTGGCCGGGACGGAGCTCCGCTCCAACTGCGCCCGGTAAGCCCTGAGCCGTCCCTCCACTGAGGGGCGTTCAGTCATAGTTCCTTGGCCTTGGGGGGTAGAGGAGCTGGTTCTTGTATCGCGCGAGCCGCGTCCCGACCGAGACTCTTTTTTTGGCGGATCTGCCTGATGTGGGGCCGTCTGGCCGCTCTGGCGGCCCTGTGTGGGCGTCTGCGGGTCCTGCCGTGCCGTGGGGGTCTTGGGGTGCCTCTGGCGCTCCTGCGGGCCCTTTTCGGGGCTGGTACGCTCCTTCGTCCGCTCCCTCTCTGGGGTGGGTGCTTCCGGCTGCCGGTCCGGTTCCTGGTACAGCATACGCTGGAAGATCTGGTTGGCCCGATCCAGTTCGGTCACCGGCAGGATCACGTCGATCAGCTTCCCCCAGCCATCCCGATCCCTGACGGTGGCGAACAACAGCTTCTGCTTTCTCGCCCTGTGCTGAAATTTCTTGTACTGCTCCGGGGTCATGGAGAACTGCCGGAGATCTCGCGTCTCCCGTAGCATCTTTCCCAGGTTGATTTTCCCGGAGAGCTTTTTATGGTTCCGGGCAAGGGCCAGGGAGAGGGCCAGCAGGTTCTTCAGGGCTGAGCCGGACAGGCGGATGACCACCTCGGTCCCGGTCAGCATCATCCGCACCATCTGGTCAGCCGCCTCACCGCCTCCTATGTTCATCTCGATTCACCTCCTCCCGTGTTTCAATTGTTTGGATCTCGTGTTCCATCTGGGGCAGGCTGTTTTGGATCTTCCGGCACAGGGCCAGCTTCCTCCGCTCCGCCCGGATCTGCCGGTTGAGCTCTGCCAGCCGATCATAGAGCTCCGCCTTTTCCTGAATCAGCCCTTCTCTGGGGACGCCGCACTGCTCCAGGGCGGCCACAGCGTCCATGTACCGGGCAAACTCCGCCTCCATGCCGGACAGTCCGGCCTCATAGAGCTCCCTGGCGGGGGCCAGGGCCTCTGCATCCGCCAGAGCGGTGTAAAGCGCCCGGTGCCGCTTCTTCCGCACATTGAGGACGGTACGCTGCTTCATCAGGTTGGCCAGCATCTCCTCTGTGCGGGCGGTGAAGGTCGCCATATCCGCCTGGGTCGTGATGTTGTTGTCCCGAAGGAAGGAAAACTGTTCCCGGTACTGCTCAAAGCGCATGACCTCCTGCCGGAGCTGGGGCGTCATGCGGGGAGGGTACTGCCGCTTACCGGTCTTTCCGAGCAGATAGAGATAGTGGACATACAGGGCCAAAAAGCCGGTATACTTTGGGTGCTTCTGGTAGGGACGGTACTGCGGCCGGGGCAGGACCGCCGGGCGGCGGCCCACTTCAATGGCCGCCAGATTGCCCTGGATTGTGGCCCGGATGCCGTCCTCCGTGAACAGAGCATTTTTCCTGCCGGGGATCATGAACCGCTCCTGCCCCCGCAATCGGAAGCCCAAGCGGTTCCCGTGGCTGATCTCATAGCCCATGTGCTCCATGAGCAGGAAGAAGTGTCCCAGGTCGTTAGCGTCCGCCATGGCGGAGCGCAGATCCTCCTCCAGCATCGAGCGGAAGGTGGGCTGGCCTCTGGACCGGCGCAGCCACTCAATGTAGCTGACCGCCTGGGAGGGTTCTCCCTGGATGAGAACGGAGAGGCCGTGTTCCCGGCACAGGCGGTCCGAGATAGCCCGGATCTGCCGGTAGTAGCTCTTGGCATTGCTGTGGTACTTCTCGCCGGTGTCGGCGTTGACGGAATTGAAAACCAGATGGGCGTGGATATGCTCCTTGTCTACATGGACGCCGATCACCGTCTCATACCCTGGCAGATGCTCTTTCGCAAATTCTGTGGCGATCTCCAGCGCCTGTTCCGGCGTGACCTCCCCCGGTTTGAAGGACTGGATGATATGGTAATACTGCACACCGTCCTCCTTACCCACAGCCCGCTTGGTGTCCAGCATCTGGCGGAACTCCCGGCCAGGGTCGCAGTTCAGGTGGGTGGTGAGGACGCGCTCCTCGGTCTTGTCCCCGTTGAGGACGTAGTTGATGCCGATGTCCAAACGGCCCTTACGAGTCAAAATTTTTGTGACAGCCACACATACTCCTCCTTAAAATGTAAATGCTGTTGACGGTGTCAAATCCTTTTGCTACAATTTAGCCATCTTATACTTCATCACATCTCCCATTGCAGGGAACGAGGAGGCACGGCTATGGACTTTTATAAACGGGCGCTGGAGCTGCGTGAGGAGACGGTGGCCCACCGCCGCTGGCTGCACAGCCATGCGGAGGTCGGCCTGGATATGCCAAATGCGCAAGCCTATGTCATGGAGCAGTTGAGAAACTATGGCCTGGAGCCTCAGCCCTGCGGGCATGGTGTCACCGCCGAGCTGGGCCGGGAGGGGGGCAGGACGCTCCTGCTCCGGGCGGACATGGATGCGCTGCCTATGACGGAGGAGAGCGGCGAACCCTTTGCCTGTCCGACCGGCACCGCGGCCCACGCCTGCGGTCACGATTTCCATGCCGCCATGCTGCTGACGGCAGCAAAAATGCTGAAAGAAAACGAGATCGCACTGTCCGGCCGGATCCGGTTCATGTTCCAGACCGCCGAGGAGACCTTTGAGGGCGCAAAGGACATGATTGCAAACGGGGTATTAGAGGGCGTGAACGGGGCCTTGGCCTATCATGTCGGCTCCGGCAGGATGCCGGTGGGCCTGTTCATGTACAACAGCGGCGGCACAATGATGTACTCCGTGGACGGCTTCCGGATCACAGTCCATGGCCGGGGCGCCCACGGTGCCTATCCCCACAACTCCATTGATCCCATTAACATTGGGGTTCACATCTATCTGGCGCTGGAATCGCTGATCGCCCGTGAGGCGAATCCCGGCAAGGCCTGTGTGCTGACCGTCGGCAATTTTGCCGCAGGTTCGGCCCCCAATATCATCCCGGACACCGCCGTTCTCCAGGGAACACTGCGCACCAATGACAGCGCCAGCCGGGAAAAACTGGTTCGCCGCCTGAAGGAAGTCATTCAAGGAACTGCGGAGGTATATGGTGGCTCGGCGGAGATCGAGACGATCTCCCAGGTGCCGCCGCTGGTTTGCGATCCGGTCATGACCGATGAGATGGTGCGTTATATGAAGGAACTGCCGATTCCCGACCTGACCCCTGTCCCCAACACCTCGGCCAGCGCCTCTGAGGACTTTGCCACGATTGCGGAAAAAGTCCCCAGTGTATATATGTACCTCTCGGCGGGGTATATGGACGAACGGGGCGATGCGCCCGCCCACAACCCAAAAGTTCAGTTTAACGAGGATGTTTGCCCCATCGGCACCGCCTGTCTGGCGCACTGCGCTGTTCGGTGGTTAGCGGAACATCCGTAACCCCCCTACTTTTTCGCCACCTGATACATCAACTCATAGACCTGATCCAGCAGGTACAGCCCCCGCTTGGTGTCCTCAGCCTTGGCGATTCCGGCGTTGACGCTGCGGGCGATCTGGTTGATGTTGTTGCCGATGTGGTGGATCTCCGTGCGCAGTTCCTTGATCTCCTGGGAGGGGCGGGGGCGGACGGGAGTCCCTTCGATCAGCCGGACGAGGTAGGCCCTCCGGGAGAGGCCGCACTGTTTGGCTTGGGTGACCAGCCGCTGGTACTGCGCCGGGGTCAACTCTACGTGTAAATGATGGCGGTTCTTTTTATCTGCTCTGCTCATGCCGCCTCCTTTTCCGCCTGGGAGCAGTGCCGGAGGCTTCCGCCCGAATCTCCTGCTCAAAGACCTTTTCCAAATCAAACACATTGCCGTAAGGTACTCCCTTCCGGCTGTAGGGTTTCATAGGCATGGGGATCTGGGCTTGCAGCTCCTTCAGCCGCTCCCAATACTGCGGCAGAAACTGATAAATATTCTTCAGTTCTCTCCGATTCTTGTTTTTACAGCACCAGTAGGACACCCTGTCCAGGATGACATACAGCCGGATACCGTTTTCCTCCCAGAAAAATCCCCGATCATAGCAGTACGCCAGACAGTCCGCCTCTGTCATCCAGGCCTCCGCCAGCGGAGAACACTTGGGAGATTTCAGTTTCTCCAGTCGTGCTGTTTCGTCCGCGGCGATGCCCACATAGTGAACCTCCGCATCCAGCGCAACGCCGTCCAGGGCAGTGGTTTTCAGCTTCGCCCCCCAGCGGCAGGGGCCGCCGCACCAGCCGTAGCCCAGGTGGAAGCCGTTCTTTTTGGAGTTGACCGGCCTCTCCAGCATATTGTACAAAAATGGGACACCCGGCTTCACCTCAGTGAACCGGATGCCCCGCTGCTCCAGGACTGGCTTGATGCGGTCCCGAATATCATAGATTGCCTGAAATTCCATTTGCGGGTTGTAAAAAATCACTTCATCCAATAGTGTATTTTGTTCCAGTAATAGCAGCAGCATAGCTAACGAGTCTTTCCCGAAGCTCACTGAGGCTACCCTGCTCACGTCACGCTCCTCTCCCGGCCTGTGGCCGCAGATTTTCCGCCCGAAGGCGGCATAGGGGACAGGGGGATTTCCCCCTGCAAGCGCGCAAAATGTACATTTGCGCTATGCTTGCGCGGCCTCACCGCCAGAGGCGGCGAGGCTCCCAGCCCCGCCAGGGCGGGGCTGCCCCTTCAGCGGTATGATTGATTGAAATTCCGAGGGACGGACCGCTTTTCCACAAAAAAGGGCGGGAGGCGTGATTCCCATCCGGTCGCAGCTTGGCTGTTTCCCGTCCGTTCCTGCCCTATTTCCTGACGCAGACAAAAGGCCCAGGGTGCGCTGTTGCACACCCTGGGCCCAAATCTTACGATAAATTGTGGCGATTCGGGTGCTACAGGTAACACCCAGCTCCAGCCATTTTAACGCTCAGTATCTCTGGACGGTTTCTTTGTATGGCCTGGAAGCATACTCCGCTCACGCTCTTGAAGCCTCTGCAGCGAGTAGTCGATGATCCGTTCCTTTCGGAGCGCCAGAATCTCTTTGTAGAACCTCCTCTGGAGTCCTGAAAGGCAGGGCGTCTCATCAATCAGACGGCAGATTTGCTCCATATGCAGCCTTGGTCCGATTCGCTTCAACGCCGCGTTGCAGCCCTCGTATTCCAGAGAGGACAGAAAATCAAAATACCGGATTTTTTTGTCCTGCTGCTTGATTCCAGACAGGGGGATCTCATATACCCGGAAGTCCATTTCCCGTGGATCATTGAGTACGGCCTGCATTTTCCCCTCATCCAACTGCGGATACAGGCAGCTGCCGCAGTCGAATACCGGAGCCAAGGCTACCATATCACGCACAGTATCATAGAGGACACCCCAGTTTCCATTGTGTCGATCCCAATTGCCGATCAGGGCGTCTACAATGAACATATCCCAAAACCGTTCTTCCAGCTCCTTGGGATCTATGGCCGGCTGCTCATGGATGGAGAACAGAATATCGTCCAGCTCTGTCCCGTATCCGTTCCGCTCCGAATCAATCACCTGGTTTTTCATTGAGGCAAAGTCCTGCAGGACAACACCCGGAGATGTAAAGTCTTTACATGCCACTACAATCTTTTCTTTTCCCTGATAGGTATAGGTCCCCAGCAGAGTTTCCTGTACTGGAATGCCCGCCAGGGCAAAGATGTGGCAGCCCAAATACTCGGACAGACAGCTATTGGCATAGCTCATGTCCCTGTTCCTGGACGGATGCGGCGGAAACTTCAGCATATACTGCTCATCTTGATATATGACAGAGCGCTTGCTGCCATTGGCGCCGCCATAGGTCTTGTTCCGTCTTGGAAGATTCGTAAAGTCTATCATATCAGATTACTCCGCGCTGAATGCGCAAATAGGTTTCCCGCAGGTACCATGCCTGCTCAGAGCTGATTTCTCCCTCCACTTCCGCGGAGTTGATATCGGCCTGGAGCTCACAATAATACGCGTCGAAGTGGAGGTCGTTGGCGCCGTTGTCCTCCGCCTCCCAGGCCCGCTTCATCGTATCCAGAGACCTCTGCAAATAAGGGGGAAGGCCGCATTCCAGATAGGCGCGATCTACGGGAAGTCCGGTTTCCTTATTATATCGTTGTTCCATTGTCCTGCCTCCTCGTGCGGTTCTCTTTCCATGATACCCGATAGTTTATAGAATGTAAACAGGATTTTAAAGTCGGCCTTGTACAGTTGGCCGCGGCATCCAGCCGATGCCGCGGCCGCTGCGGTTAGTCGTTTGTCGGTAACGGCTCATCCGGTTCGGAAAGGGCCATCTTGACTTCGGCGCAGTTGTGCTCACAGCAATAGACCGCCGCTTTCCAAGGGTCTTTGTAGCGTGCCGCCACCTGCTCCATACCGAGGAAGCCGTAAACGATGACTTCCCATGTGATGAGCTGTCCATTGATCGCCCGTTGGACTCCCATACAGTTCCCTCCGTTTCAATCTGTATTATACTGGGCTGCTTCCACAGCTACACAATACCACATACCGGGCGGGAAAGCGATTCCTATTCCCGAACAGGCCGGACTATCCCCAAACAGCCCTTTCCACCCGCAGTCTGGAGCACGGCCTCGGAGTGGCCGGGCCGGACAGCCCTCACCGAGTTTGGCCCTCTGTTTTTTGAGGCTGCTTGGCAGGCGCCCTGGCCCGTTTCTGAGCGGGATAGTAGGCTGTGAGGCAGGATTGGCGTTCTATTATCGGGTAGGAGTATCTTTGGGCGGTCATGATGCCCGCCTCTGTAAATGGGGGCTGGAAAACCGCACCATGACGGTTCAGGTGCTCCTGTGAGAGCTGGGATTTTCCCTTTCAGGATGATCATCTGTTCATAGGGCTCTCCACTGTGGAGCATCGTCACCATATTCCCCACACACAGGGGCTGGCCGTGAATATCCTTCACATCGGACAGGTCGCCCCAAAAGCCCGCTACATAGCGGCTGCATTTGCCGTCATCAGAAAAAAGGTATTCAATACCGCGGTTTCCAGACGGTTCCGCCATCCACCGCATTCCAGGGAAGAAGCAGGCCCCTGTGTGTCAGGATATAGTTGGCCCGGATCGCATAGAGCTTCCCGCCCAGCCAATTCACAATATCAGGGAATGCGTAGGGATTTCCGGCAAATACCGCCCGCATTTTGCGCGTACACAGCCACTCAACAAAGTCCCATACGTTTACTGCTTGATGCATGGCATACCCATAGATGTTCACTTGCCGCTGCTGGTCATCCGATCCCTCGATGAATACGACGAGGTCATGGTCAAACCGGATCATTTGGATCAATTTCTGTTCTTCCATTTTTACACTCCTTCTCCAGTTGTGGCGCCTACAGTATATCCGGACGCCGTCAAGAAGGCCATACCCATTCCCCACACAGTGGCCGGAATAGACGAACAGCCCTTCCGGGCGGGAGCTGCTATGCCGCCCAGCCCTGGCCCAGCGGGCATACCCACCGCTGATCTCCTCCCCATCCCGCATGAGTGGGATGGGCTTCCCGGTCAGAATATGCCGGCCCGCCTCCAGCTTTTTCTCAAACATCTCTGTTTGCCTTGTTTACTTTTGTGCCTATATAAGTTATTATATGAGCACGAAAGGAGGGCGTTCTATGCCTGCATTCGATGTTCTGGATGCTCTGGTTCGCGGCGGAAACGGTGTGCTGCGGACTGCGGATGCCGTTGCTGCAGGGATCACCAGGCCTGTGCTTGGAAATTATGTGCGGGAACGAGACTTGGAGCGTGTAGGCCACGGGCTCTATCTTGCCCCGGATGCCTGGAAGGATGGGATGTACCTGCTCCATCTGCGCTGTCCGCAGGCCGTGTTTTCCCATGATACCGCTCTTTTCCTCCACGACCTGACCGACCGGGAGCCGCTTGCCTATACGGTGACTGTAAAAAGCGGATACAATCCGCACCGCTTAAAGGGTGACGGTGTGAAGGTGTACCGCATCAAGGCGGAGCTGCACGGCCTGGGCCTGTCGCAAACAAACACACCATTTGGAAATCCGGTGGCGGTTTATGACCTGGAGCGCACCGTCTGCGATGTGGTACGCAGCCGGAGCGGCATGGATGTCCAGGTCCTCCGGGATACACTGAGGCGGTACGCCGGCCGGAGAGACAGGGATCTGCGCCGCCTGATGCACTATGCCGGAGCGTTCCATGTAGAGAACATCCTGAGACAGTATTTGGAGGTCCTGTTATGATTAAAACATCCAGACAGTTAAAAGACCTGATCAACAATCTCGCCCGAAAAAATGCGGCAGACGCGCAGCTTCTCATGCGGAATTACATGATGGAGCGCTTTCTGGAGCGCGTCTCGCTCTCACAGTTCAGGGAGAATTTTATCTTGAAGGGCGGGATGCTGGTCGCGGCCATGGTTGGGCTGGATACACGCTCCACCATGGACATTGACGCGACGGTCCGGGGTGCCGCCGTAGATGTCGACCATATCAGCGATATGATCTCCGAGATCATATCCGTCCCGGTCAAGGATGGCGTTTTCTTTTCCTTAAAAAGCGTCTCCGAGATTATGGACGAGGCGGAGTACCCCGGTGTGCGGGTGTCCATGGAGACGATGTTCGATGGGGTGCGCACTCCATTTAAGATTGATATTTCTACTGGCGACGCAATCACGCCGAGAGAAGTTCTCTACCGTTTTCATCTGATGTTCGAGGAGCGGGCCATCGAGATACTGGCCTATAGCCTGGAGACCGTGTTGGCCGAGAAGCTGGAAACGGTCATTTCCCGCGCCACAACCAACACCCGTATGCGGGACTTTTATGATCTCCACATTTTATGTCAGCTCTATGGCGGCACCCTGACGGCGCAGGTTCTGACAGACGCGCTCTGCGCGACGGCCAGGAGGCGTGGGACGCTCCGACTGCTGTCTGAGGCGGAGGATGTTCTGCGGGAGCTTGCGGACGATCCCCACATGAGGAAGCTCTGGGATACTTACCGTGCGAGGTACAGCTACGCCTCTGAGCTGACATGGGATATTGTCCTCTCCTCCGTTCGGCAGCTTTGCATCGCTGCCGGGCTTGCGGTGGAGCTGCCGGAGGTCACTCTGACCGCTCCATCCAGGACAGCGGCCTCAGCAGTTCTGCGTAGGAGGGAAAAAGAGCGTTGACGGCCATGTTCACGCCGCCTGGCGCAGCTCCTGCTCAATCCGCTCCCTGGCCCGTCTGGCATACTCGCCGGTGACCTCGATGCCGGTGGCGGTGTAGCCCTCCAGCACGGCGGCCAGGATTGTGGTGCCGCTGCCGGCGAAGGGGTCCAGGATATGGCCGCCCGGCTCGGTGATCTTCACCACGTCCCGCATGAGCGGGAGGGGCTTCTCGGTCAGGTGGATGCGGTTCTGGGGATTGCCGTACTTGAACACACCGGGCAGGCAGGGGACGGGGCGGTTGATGGGCATATCCCCGTTGGAACCCCAGACGATGTACTCCGCCTGCTGGCGGAAGCGGCCCTTCTGGGGGCGGCTGTTGCCCTTGTCCCACACAGCGGTGCCCCGCCAGATCCAGCCCGCCCACTGGAGGGCGTCGGTGGCCGCGGGGAGCTGCCGCCAGTCGATGAACATACACACCGGCGCGCCGGGCTTGCAGATCTTTCTGGCATCCCCAAGCCACTCCGCCGCCCAGCGGGTCCAGGACCGCTGGTCCTTGGCGTCCCCGTCGAAGGGCGGGGGCGCGTGATCCCCCATGCTGGAATACTTCTTGGCCGTGGACTTGTTCTTCTCTGCCTGGGTACGGCCTCCAGAGGCGTAAGGCGGGTCGGTGATGACCGCATCGAAGGTGCCGGGGGCAAAGCCGCCCAGCAGCTTCAGCGCGTCGCCGTGGAGAATCTCCCACTTATCGTTCATGGGCATCCCTGCCTTTCTTTTGAACAGATTTTTGAGGTTTTGGCGCGGTGGAGAGCTCCGTCTCCAGATACTCGCTGATGATACACAATGCTTCATTATAGCTGCCGGAGCTGGTGACCCGCTGAAACATCTCATCGGCCTGTTTGCTCTGCCCGGCCTGTTTCAGCAGCCGGGAGGCCCGGCCCAGGATGCCGAAGATATTTCCGTCGTGGCCCGCCAGCGCCATTTTGGGTTTTGCCGGCCGCTGCTCCTGGATAAAACCGCCCAGCCGGTTGGGAACATAGTCGCTGAGCCAGGTTCCGCCAAACTGTTCGCGCGTCTGGAGCCGCCACATGGCCAGCTTTCCCACATCCATCAAAACACCCTCAAAGGGAAACAGCAGGTTGGTCAGGCCATCGTACTGGAAGCTCCTCACAGCTTCGGCTTTCCATGCGCTGCCGGCCTGTAGGATACCAGCCTGGGCAAACAGCTCATTGATACCATCCACCCACTCCTGGAGGTCCCCGCCGCAGCCCTGGAGGATGAGGCCCTCCTGATCGTTCATCTGACGCAGTTCGTCGATGGTGACTATCTTGATTTCTGCCATTTTACCTCCTATCTGATCTGGCCGCGCCTGGGACGGTCCTTTTTCTTTTTAAGCCCTGGCTGGTCGGCCTTGACCGGGATGTTAAGTTCCTCCGCCCTGCGGATCTCCGCCAGCATCCCCGGTGTACGCACAGTACCGTACACATTGACCTGCTGGCAGTGCTCCACCAGCCGCAGGCCCATCTCCCGCGCCGCCTGGTCCTGGGCGGGGTCATCCGGGTCTGCAAAGGGCGGGAACATGAGGTGGGGACAGATCGGGATATCCCCGGCCTGGAACACCTCCTGCGCTTTCTCCTTTGCGAAGGCGATGTTCTTTTCCAGTTCGCCTCGGAGCGGTGCGCAGATGTAGACCAGCCTGGGGCCATGGTTCTTCGTCAGGACTTGAATACGGAAGGTCTCCACATAGTCGCTGGCTATTTGCCTGAGCTGCTGGTAGTCCTCCTGGGAGGGATGGTAGGCATACCAATCGATTCGGTCGCCATCCACCCAAATATGTGGAGCAACACCATCCCGCAGGTAGGGGTTGTTAGGGATCTTCTTTTTCCCCCAGATATCTTTGAACCGAAGGATCAGCTTGTCTACCACGCCTTGATTGTTGTCCAACAGCGTCAGACGGAGCGCCGCATAGTGGTCCGCATGGCCCAGTGTAACAAATTCAGCCCTCACCTGACGGTTTCTGTCTAAGCTGCCCAGGCAGGCCCGGCCCACGAAAACCGGATCGCGGATGATAGTCCCGTCTGCAAACAGCTTACGGAGCTCCTGCTCGAAAAAATTACTCATCTGCTCTGCCCCCGTTCCTTGTGTCCTTTTTGCTGCGGCTCCGGCTCCTGGGGCGCCAACTCGTCCCTGGATGGGTCACGGATGACGGAACGCCCCTTTCCATCCATCACCAGAGTGTCCAGGGAATCGTTGCAGATCTCCTCGCCGCTGATGATCAACGCGGTATCGGTTAAATGCACATCGCCGCATACCCTGCCATACACAGCACTGGTACCGGACAGAATGGGTGCACGGCCTGTGTCCGGCGAGTTCAGCACCATCCCGCAGTCGGATACTCTGGCGTGGCCGCAGAGATTACTCCCCCGGATATAGGCGTCGTCCTCCGCGCGGGCATGGGCGCTCAGGGCAGAGTTCTGGGAAACATAGGCGTTTCCGCAGGCGACGGACTCTCCAAACAGGGACGAGCCCTTGTCCACATAGGCATCGTTACACGCAATGGCGTCGTCGAAGATCCAGGCGTCATCTCCCACCTCAAAGGACAGGTTGCGCTCGCTCTCTACAAAGCCGCCCAGCTCCCCGGCCTTTACCTTCTTCCCGATATCCCGCAGGGCCCGGATGCGGTGGAGAAAGGGATATTTCTCATGGGCGATATCGGTCAGTTCGTATTTCTGATTGATTGCTGCTTCATCTCCTTTTTACAAACAGGCGAGGGGCCGTCCCTTGGGACAGCCCCTCCCGTATACTTCTGTCTCAGATTTTAGATGGCCCGCACTCTGCGATCCAACTATCCAGGCTCAGACTCTCCGCCATGAGCAGGGCCAGCTTGTGCATTGCCGCCCGGTCCTGGGCGTCCTCCAGCTTGATTGCCGTCTCAAACAGGCCCCAGAGCAGCTCGACGATCATTCTGCCGTCGTAGGGCTCCAGCAGTTCGCTGTCGGGCAGGGCGTCCTCGCCGCTCCCGCTGCGAAGGAGCTGCCGTTCCTTTGCGAGCAGGTCCAGGCTGGCCTGGAGGCTCTCCTGGGGCAGGCCCCAGGCTTTGGCGATCAGCATCACGCCTGCCTCCATGGGGGCTTCGTCCCCGATCTTATCCGGCCCGCCCAGGGCCAGGGCATTGACCGCCTCCTCGGTGACCTGTCGAAGCAGTTTTTCCGGCGAGGGATGGGTTTCGATTTTTTTCATCAGAGCGTCCTCCTTACTGATTTTGGGGTGGGTTTCCGACCACAACAATACCCGTTTGGGCGGCGAAAAGCTATCACCATACGCAACGAAAAAGCAGACACAAACCCAGCGATACCAACAATTCCTGGGTGTTTAGGTGGCCTTCTGCCAGAAGCTGTTTTCCCGACCTCCCGTTGCAAAAATGATAGGGCAGCAAACGCTGCCCTATGCCTTATCCGGAGCTATTGAAGATATTTTCACAGCCCACCTTTCTGTAATTTTTCTAAATCTGAGATCAATATTTTTCTGATAGTTCTTCCGCACTTGCGGCCTGGGGAGAGCTGTAAAGGTGTTATGAGTGTGTTAAGATGGGCTTTTAGGAGTGATTAGCTAGATAATGGGAATTATCAACAATCAGTCGAAAGCATCCTGGAATGATTTTCTCCTCTGCCGAAAATCGTACGGCGTTTGTATTAGTTTCCGTAAACTTTCATCCGAATGTGTTATGCATATCGCACAGCGCCACGTCCTTACAGTACTACTTCCCGACCAGAAATCGTGCAATAGACTGGAAGTTGCTTATTGCTGGCAAGGAAAATCTGGATTATCTTTGTGTAAACAACTTCTTGATAAAATAATTTATTATTAAGCATAAAACTAAGGGGTGCCTTATTATAAGGCACCCCTTGATTCATCAATACTTTTCTATACGGAAACGTTCAATATAATCACCTTGCATAAGTATAGAAAATTTTTCTGGCTTCTCTAAATTTTTACTTAGATACCTCTCAAAGAAGTCAAGAAGCTTTTGAGTAGAATTTGTCAAATCGACATAATTTGAATTACTCAAACTATCGCGTATGAGACTTATATAGTCCATCCGTTTGGAGTAATCACCAGGATCAACATTTAAGGGAGTTGGAATTAGAAGCTTATTTGCTCCAGAGGTATAGGCTCCTATTCTCTGTTGATGCGCAAGAAGAGCACATAATTCAGGATAGGTTGCATTTGTCGGATCAATATCATTAATATGTACGACTTCTTCATAACTACCAGACATAGATGTTCCAAAAATCTTAACAATTGGATCTTCCGCGGTGGAATCAATGGTGTACATAACATTTACACTTTGACCACCGTAGCCACCACCGGAATAGATACAATCTTTACTCAACATGTATACATGAAAAGAATGAGAAGATTTAGAACTTGGAGTAGAGTTTTTCGTCATATGGGGAGAGGAAAGAGTGAGCGGCAGAGACGTAACAATATCTTTTATCATGTGTTGTCGGTAGCCTCAAAAGTAAAGTCAAGGGAAATGGACTTTTCCGTATACGGCCAGTTGGTGGAAACATAAGTGGTTTTGAACGTATATGTGCCAGGCTCTGTAATGGGGCCACAATCATAGAGATATGCAAAAGCGACAGCGGTTTTATTATCTGGACCAAGCCAATATCCATGCAATGTTTTATCGTTGGAGGTAAGCTGCGTATCGTTCCAAAATGCTTTCCTGTTATCGTTTCCATAACCAGTAACTTTAATAATTACTCCCCAATGATCAGTTCCTTCTATCCACCCATAGTCATAAAGCTCCAGTGCAGTAACTTGTGGGGCAGACTTTCGCAGTGTTATTGTGGGAGCTGGGATAGGAGTAGAATGGGTTATTACATCTTCAGAACTAATAGTGATGGGAGAGTCGGAAGTTGCCGCAAACACTGGGACAGAAAGGCTTAAAGCTATGCAAAGTGCGATGAAAAGCGAGATAATTTTTTTCATAACAATCACTCCTACATAAATAATCACTCTACTCTTTCCAACTATAATTTTAATATATCAAACAAAACTTGTAAAGAGGTAAATAGAAAAATTTATGTAAAATAAACATATTGTACAGTGAAAATATATTTGCCAACATAATTTACATTAGTAATGACCGTTCCAGACAAAGTTTCATTTTCGTAGGATATAGAGTCTCCACAAGTATTTGCAAAAAGTTTTTTATTGGTTAGGCTGGAGCCGTCTTAAGGCTACCTGTTGGGGGCGAATCTTTGTCGTAAACTCATAGTTAACTCTGAATTCAGAATATGCTTATCTTTCATGCGCGTTCCCTCGTTTCTTCTTTTGCTCAGTTTTTGTGCCTTGAGGCTGTTCCTTCACTGCGGTAATGACCATGACATTGTCATATAGCTCCTTATACCGTCGGATCTGTTCTTCCGTCAGGGAAACAAAGTCCTCCGCACCCAGCCCGGCCATAAAAAATGTCCCGCAGACGATGTCATACGGGACTCCACGCTCATCTGACAGGGGGCGGTTGAAGGGCAGGCCCAGGATTTTGCCCTCCTCGTTTGCGATAATCGCCACCTGCTCCTTGAATGGGTAGATTGCTTCAATATGGCCGCCTACGATTTCCTGCATATCATTCAGCCCGCTGATCTCCCGCACATAGCAGGGTTTCATGGGCTCCACAATCAAAACCTTCATGATCTTTCCTCCCTCTTTTGATGTTTTCTCCTCCGGTTCAGATAATGAAAATCCGGCTTGGGGAGATCTTCCCGAAGCCGGTCTGTCTGATAGCAGAAAATAAAGAATTTATGGAGTTCCCGCTGTGGGAAAAATCGTAGATAATATCGGTATTTGCCAGTGTCGATTCGGAATGCGTAAAAGGCTTGTCTGCCGCGCATGAGTGCCTGGGGACGCGCTTCACAATATGCCCGCATGGAGGGAAGGTCCCGCAGAGGACCGCTGTCTCCCCGGAGGGCTCCCAGTAAGGTGTTCAATTCAGCCTGGAACGCTGGGGAGGCCAGCTCCTCATTCTTCTTTAACAGGGTGATTTCGACTTCGCCCGTATTGGTAAACACTCCACGCAGATGGGCCGTGCAGGCTCCCTCCTGTAATTTGGTCGAAAACAGATCGTTGACATCGAGCTCACCGCTGGTCAAGAACTGGTGCGGTTCATCGCTCACGGGATCTTCCGCCTTGCCTGGGTGGATGCTCAGGGAAGCTGTCGCCTGTCCGCTGTTTCGCGGGCAGCCGTTCCTCCCGATCCCGCTGCTGGACGATACGAAGCACATCCCGAAAGGCCATGTACTGCTGGATCTCTGCCGGGTCCTCGGTCAAAGTCCGAACTGTCTCCCAGCATGGACTCCCGTGACAACTGAAATCCTCCTGCACCACCAGAGCAGTATGTCCCTCGTCACCTGTCAGGTGGACACGCTGCCCGCGGAGTTCTTCCGCGCGGCTGTAGAGGCCATAGGCCAGACCAATGGCCTTCAGCGCCTCCAGTGCGTCCACGGTGGTATAAACCTGTTCTGTGCTGATATGTACTTCCCCAGACAGGGAAATGCTTTTGTTTGGCATAGGTTCTGCCTCCTGACTGATTTTAAGTTTATCGCCCACGGTCTTTCTTCCGTCTGGGCGAGAGCTGGCCGCAGGCGCTGCGGTTGATCCGCTCTGTCTCCCGGGGAACCTCCTCCACGCAGTGCTCCCATGCCTGCTTGAGTGGCTGTGTGGGCAGGCCGTTCTGCCGGTAGCCCTCCAAGATGCCGTTGTAATAATCAAAGGAGGGAATGGATGGTTCCTTGCACAGCTCCGTCATCACATAGGCCATAACCGTGTGCTCCTGCCCATCATGTCCATGAACCGTTACCGGCTCCTTCCCATACAGGTGAGGGTAACCCTCATAATAATCCAGGGAGCGCTCACACTCTGGCGTGATGTTCCACAGCAGGCCGTGTACTGTGCTCCCCTCCCTGGGAGCGATGGTGGCCACTCCGGCGCCCCGCAAATTGCCGCGGAACAGAAGTTCATAATTCTCCAATGTGACTGGTCCCACCACCTGGGCGTCTGGGCAGCGCTGGGCCATCTGATCCAGGTTGATATTGCTCCCATAGGCGAAGTACAGCTTTCCCTCAGCCATTTTCCAGCACCTCCAGCGCACCAATTTTCGCCAGTTCCCCAAACAGTACCCGTGCCTGCTCCTCCAGACCGTGCTCCGGCAGGACACAGTCCCGGTCCGTCATGCGGATGAAGTTGCTGCGGAGCTGCCAGAGATAGCTCTCCGTGTCCGGGAACTCAGTGGGGTCAAAGGCGGCCAGCCGGAGCTGTTCCAGGATCTCCGCCCCAGTCCCCTCATAAATAGTGTCATCAATTCGTATCTTCATGGTCACCTCTCCGCCTCACGGTGTTTTTTCTTCTTGTTTCGATTGACTTCATAGCTGTCCTTGTCGAAGCGCCAGGCCCGATCTCCATCCAGATGCGCCAACAGCAGATCGCGGGTCTCCCTGAACTCATCGCCATTGAGGCCCAGGCGCACCAACCACACCCGGAAGGTGAACAGCTCGTTGTCACTGTGGGTCTTGCGCATGATGGTGCTGCGCTGGGCGATGGCCTGGGCGGACATGGCGAGACAGAGGTTCACATAGGCAGCGGCCAGTTCGGGGTTCAGGGTGGAGTTGAAGCACCGCCACTCCACCGTACCCCGGTAAAAAACCGAGTGGAGGTTCAGCGCATAATAACGTGTCCAATTGTAATGATCCGTTTTATCAACATCCCCCTCATACCAGATCCGTTCCAACTGAGTCAGATCTGTTGTCTCCTCTGCAGATAGGGTCCTGGCCTCCCGCAGCATAGGTTCTCGTACCTTTTTACAAAAACGGATGGCCCGCACCTCATTTACCTGCAAGGCTTTAAACAGAAGATCCTCTTTGGAGTACATGATGCTGATGAGGTTCTTCAGACTCTGCCGGTTGTGGTTGGCGGCGTCTACATGAACGTGGATACCACAGGAGTCATTGACCTTGGCGCCGATCTGCTTTAGGCGCCGCATACACTCCTGGAGTTTGGGGAGTTCTGGATAGGTCAGCTTGGGGGTGACCAGCTCCACACGAAAATCTTTGATGTCATTTTCCAGATACTCTGTTCCGGTCCACTGCTCCCCAATAATGCTGGCGTCGCTGACCAGCTTCCACTCCTTGCCCGTGGGGTCCTTCACTTTCCAGGTATCATAGACGCCGCCTTTGGCTTTCGGTATGGTCCCAAAGTAGTCCGCCAGCGCTTGAGCGGCCTGCTTACGGGTGATACCGGTCATCTCCACTTCTACGCCGAAGCACTGGTCTTTCAGGCCGGTCATGCCGCATCACCCATCTTCCGCAGTTCTTCATCCACCGCCCGGATACGGCGGCCAATGGCTTCGATCACCGTAACGGTGACACTGTTTCCGGCCTGCTTATAGGCCTGGGCATCTGAGGTGAATGCCAGGATCTTGTCGATCTGCTCTTCCGCAAATCCCTGGAGCCGAAGGCTTTCACGGGGCATCAGGCGGCGGATGCGCCCGCCGCGCTCCACGATTCCCTGGATGCAGCTGGTCTCCAGGGTGTGTGCGATATCGCGGCACACACGCCCACGGCGTGTGTTGCTGCCCGCATACCCCAGATCGACAGTATCACCTATCGCTGCTTCCTTGTAGCCGCGTTTGGTTGCCTCTTTGATCAGCAGGACTCCAGAGCGTTCTCCGCGGTGGTTGCAGAGTGTAGTTTGGCTGTATCGTGCGGTAAGGCACCTGGCGTTCTCGGTCGGTGTCGGCCTGCCGATACACAGATCCACAAAGCAGGATCGTGCTGTGTCCGGCTCCATCAGATACAGCCCGGTCTTTACTCCTTTTCCTCCACCTCCGGCAGTCTGTGTACAGGCGGTCCCTCTGGGGTCATAGACTCTCGATCCCTGCGGCCCGCCGAGGACTTGTATAAGAGCTTTTCCGTCTGTTCCGAAGACAGGAAGTATTTTTCCGGCGCATCGGGGATCAAGATATCCGACAATGAACACCCGCTTTCGGACCTGGGGGACACGGAAATCCGCGCTGTTAAGCACCATCCATTCCACGCGGTACCCCAGGTCATTAAGCGTGGCGAGGATGGCAGAAAACGTCCGGCCCTGGTCATGCGTAAGCAGTCCTGGAACGTTCTCAAGCAGAAGATACGCAGGTCGTCTGGCTTGAGCCAGGCGGGCAATCTCAAAGAAGAGAGTGCCTCGGGCATCTTCAAATCCCTTTCTTCGGCCAGCATTTGAAAATGCCTGGCAGGGGAATCCCCCGCACAGGAGGTCGAAGCCGGGCAGGTCGTTTGGGTCGATTTTTCTGGCGTCGGGATAGTATCGTTCCTCCTCTCGGATGTCGTGGATGGCGCGGTAGCTGGCGTCGGCGTACTTGTCGATCTCGCAATGGCCGACGCACTGGAAACCTCCGATTCGGTCCAGTCCGGCCCGGAAGCCGCCGATCCCGGCGAACATATCAAAATAGCGTATCAGGTGATCTCATCTCCTTCCTGCTGCAGGGCGAGAAGAAAGCCGAGGACATTCTCATCCATGTCCCCGGCCTGTGCCTGCCGGCTTTTTTCTGTTGTCAGATCCAAATGGCGCAGTTCTTCCCGGATCAGCCCCCGGATGGCGGACAGCAGGGCGTCCTGTTCATGGGCCTTACAGACCATCCTGCACACGGCGTCGGTCCGCTGCCCCGCTGGGATGGAACTCAGGATGCGCCAGGCTTCCCGCTGCTGGGGCGATGTCAGAGAAAAAGAAAGGTTGAGCCGCCGCTTATCCGCCATGGCCGACACCCCGCGACATCTGCCCCACAAGGCGCTCATATCCTTTGGCGTTCAGGGATACGTCATCCAGGATAAGCGGGCGGCACAGGCCGTCTGTGGCCGAAAGGTGGCGTTTTAAGAGCGCCGCTCCGCCGCCCAGGAAAATGGCGGGCATGGCTCGGATGTCCAGGCCGCTCTCTGTGACTGCCGAGAGCAGGTTTCGGGCGTACTTGCCCGCCTGGGTGTGGATGACCGCTCTGATCCGCTCGTCCATCCCGCCGGAACTGCCCCGCAGGGCGCTTTCGATCTGAGCGGTCGTCATGGACAGCCCGAACAACCGGCGCACCTGTTCGCTGATCTCGTCAATGCAGCGGATCATGCCAAGTTCCAGGCTCCGGCAGGAAGCGGCGTTGGGGATGCGGTTATCCAGCCGCATCAGATCCACCGTCCAGCCGCCAATGTCCGCCACAATGACGGACGGCTCGTCCAGCAGTTCCGTCTGGGTCAGTACGGCGGCATAGCCCTGGGGAAACAGGGACACCTCCTGGATGGTGACGGTGTAGTCCTGCCCCTCGTAGCGAAAAGGGATAGCGCTTCCATCCCGATACAGGTATGAACGGAAGGACTTCTTGTCCCGGCCAAAGCTGGTCAGGGGCAGGCCCGCGGCCAGGTGGACGCTGGCGGTGTGCTCCGCACCCCGATGCTCCAGTTCCTTGGCGATGGCTGCCAGGGTGAGCAGATAGTAGTCCTCCGTCTGGGTCTTATCCCTCTGAAGCGGCTGGCGGCCGCTGCCCACCACATAATATCTGCCGTTGTACTCCAGTACGTCTTTCTGGGTGTACGGCTCATGTTCGTACTCTACCAATCCAGTGGGGAACGAAAAGTGTACAGCTTTCATGGCTGCGTAGCCATGATCCACGCCGATCACAATTACATCTTTCATCTGGTACTGTGCTCCTTCCGATCATGTTGTTTCTGAGGATTCAGATGGTAGTCGTGCAGGACCGCTGTGTACAGCTTCTGCTCGAATGCCCGATATGCCGGCGTGGTGCGGTCGAGGGGGAGAAGGACAGCCCGTTCATAGCAGGTTCCAGGCACGATCTCCCACCGAACCGCATGGAACTGATCCGCCAGCAGATAGCGCATGAGCTGGTGGCCGTTCATCATTTCGAACATCCCGCGGGCATCCTCATAAGGGAACTGCCCATATAGATCAAAGCCAGTCATCCTCTTGGCCGTGAAGTACAGCTTGAAGCCACCTGGGTCCAGTTTTGGAGCGATCTGCTCATAGAATGTCTTGGCATCCATCTCAACCAGCCCTTCTCCACTTGCGGGCCAGCCGTTCCAGAACCGTCAGCCTGCCGGACACTTTCCGCGCCGAGAGATCCAGTCCTTTCATCTGGTTCTGGATACGGCGGCGGATCTGCTTGAGCTGCCGCCTGTCGCCGCAGCCCTCCAGCACTACATAGCTGCCTTTTCCGTTGGCCAGCACTTCACGCTTGCCGCCCTCGTCTCGGAGACTGGCCATGAGCCGCTGGCCCAGGCGCTTGCGGTAGCTGTCTTGGAGGGCCTCCACATCCCCGCACACGCCATGCTTTTTCAGGATCGCGGCGATCTCGCTGGAATGGATCTCCATTCCCTCGAACAACGCCTCCAGGATCTCCTGCTCCGCCTCTGGCGGCAGTCTGGGCGGAGCAGTCGGCTTGGCGCCCGTGTTTTCCCGGTTCATCGCTCTGCCTCCTTTCGCTTCTTTTGAGGAGGATGCATCGCTTTTTCGGGCGGCGGATTACCACGCCAGGACTCTGGGGCCATGGAATTGATATGGCGGAGCATATCCCGCACGTTTCCACAGGTGAATTCCGGCTGCTCAAATCCATGGCGCTCTGTGTAAAGCGTCCACTTATGGGCCTCATGGGGACTGTCCCGGATGACCACAAAATACTTCCCGCTGCGGTCGCCATGCAGCGGTTCAAACCGTATGTCATCATAGAGCGGGCCGGACAGCGGGCAGTTGTTCTTGAACCAGACATAGTAGTGGTCCAGGATATAGGGGTCGGTGATCCCCATAACCACCTTGCTCAATTTCTGGAGCCGTCCGGCCAGGGCGACATCCTGACAGAACCAGTCATACCACCCGGCCTCACATTGAACAGCACGATCCTTTGAGGAAAAATCCCCGGCACGAAACCGCTCCTGCCACTGGCGGACACTCATTTCCGTCATAGCGTCCCCCTATCCGGCAGGAAACGCTCCATGAGGTCGGCAATGGTCCGAAACACCTCCGCCAATTCACGGGATTCTTTCACCGTATCTTCCATCTCGTCCCTGGTCATGCGGGTGCATTTAGCCCAGATCCGGACATTTTCCTCTGTGGGGTCCAGCAGCACCGCCTTTTCATACGCCTTGCAGAAGACCCCGGCGATCTTCCCCTCGCGGTCAATCTCCGCGTCCTTTTCCTGGATCTCCTTTTTCGCCTTGGCCAGCTCCACCGCCTCCAGGGCCGCCTGCTCCCGCTGCCCCTCCGGCAGGTTCTCCACTTGCTTGGTGATCTGGTAGCCCTGGTGGATGGACAGCTCCTTCTTGTCCAGCGCCTCTTTGACCGCTGCGGGGGCGTGCTCGTCGATCTGCATCACCTTGCCCATGGTGCGCTCACCCAGGCCAACGGAGTCCGCCAGTTCTTTGCGGGTATCAACAGGAGGAAGGTTCGGCAATGTTGCCGAACCTTCCTCGGATGGGTGGTATGCCTGCCCTCCGGCAGACATATTGGCCTTGGCCTTGGCTTCAATCTCAGGCTTGAGTTTCAGGGCGATCTTGCCCAACTCCCACTTGTCCAGGTTGCGGCGGCCCTTCTGGGTATCCAGCGCCCACTGCTTGGCCTCCAGCAGATCGTCAAAGGCGAACACCGCCATGTTGTAGGGGATGCCGTGTTTCTCACACAGGCTCTGGCGGTTATGCCCATCCACAATGACCAGCTCCTCATTGACGATGACCGGCGAGTAGCAACCATTCTGCAGCAGGTCCGCCTCCAGGGCGGCCAGCTGCTCCCCGCTCAGAGGGGGGAGCAGTCCGGCCAGCTCCGCCAGCACGGTGGGCGTGCGCTCCGTGCTGTGGTACACGATGCCTGTGTTCTTCATTAGGCGGCGTCAGCGCTGTCCGGCTCCTCGGCGGCCATGGCGGCTTCCTCCACCCGTCTGGGGGAGAGAAATTCCACCTCGGTGGCTTTGATCAGGAAGCCGGGCTGGCGGTCGGGGTCATCCGCGAAGCAGATAGTCTCAAAGTCGCCTACCGCGGCCAGCTTGCAGCCCTTCCAGGCGAACTCCGCACAGCGCTCCGCCAGAGGACCGCGCACCTTGATGGAGATAAAGTCCGTGAGCCGGTTGCCATCCCGGTCCCGGTAGCGGCGGTCCGAGGCGATACGCAGGATGGCGTAGGGCTTTCCGGTGGTCTCGTTTACCTTCAACTCCACATCGTTGGTCAGGTTACCGATGGCAGTGATCTTCAGCATAGTTCAGTTCTCCTTTACTTTTTTAAGATATAGGGAAGGGCGTCCGCTCTTCAGAACAGACGCCCAGAGTACGGATCAATAGCCGGTGCGGGGGAGCGGATCAGGCTTGCCATAGACCGTGGTCACCCACCGGCTGATGGCCTGCACCCATGTCCCGTTGTACACGCCGCCCACGTCCGCGATATTGACAAAGCTGGAGTTGGCGGGCAGGTTGGCCACAGCGGTACAGTTTAAGTAGGGAGTTTCCACCTGGGCAAAACCTGCGGGGGCTTGGCCAAACACAAACATGATCTCCGTCACACGCTCATTGGAGGCGAGGCCCAGGGCTGCGGGGGATGCGGCCAGGGTATAGGTCTGGCTGGTACTCAGATTATCCGCCAGGGTGCGATACTCCCCGCCGTTCACACGATAGGTGATCTTATAGGTGCCGGGGAAGTTATAGGTTCCGGTGATCACAGTGTCCAGCCGTACCTGGGCGGGGATGGTATCCCTCCAATAGAAACTGTCCAGCCGGACATTGGAAGTATTGGCGATGCCGGAGAAGGTGTAGCGCACCGGCTGGCCGCCCATGATCTCCTTGGGGCCGGTTTTTGTGATGGACACGCCGGTAGTCAGGCTCTTGTTTGTCACTTCAAAGCGCACGATCTGGCCCTCATGCTCCAGGTAGGCGGTCAGCTCGGTTTCGTTGACACCGTAATGCTCCGGGGCCTTGACCTCCCGGATGGTATAGCGGGAGAGGGGGAGCTGTTTGGACACGGCCAGCCCCCGGCTGTCAGAGCGAATGGTATCAACCAGATTGCCCGCCTTGTCGTAAATCTCGAACACGGCCCCCTCCAGGAGTGTTCCGGCGGGCAGGCCGGTGGTGGGGTTGTAGTCGGCGGACCGCTTGATAATTTGGATCTGGCCGGTGATGGGGGTATTCTCCCATTCGATTTCAGTCACTTCCCCCGCCTTGACATAGACGGTTTTCAGTTCGGTGTCCGGGATATAGCCCTCGTGCTCCAACTCCCGGAGATAGTAGCGGCCGCCCTCGGTCAGGCCGTCAATGTAGACATGGCCCCTCTGGTCGCTCACATACTCCCCGATGGGGGTATGCCGGGCGTTATACAACAGGAAATGGACGCCGGAAATACCGCTTCCGTCCGCAGACGAAACCTTGCGAATGAGTATCCCGGAGAAGGGCGCATTGGTCACGGTCTTACGGGTGGTTTCTCCATCCTTCACTGTGAAATAGATGGGGGTGTCATCCAGCTTGAAGCCTTTGGCACTCTCGGTTTCCACGGCGTAGTAATCGCCGCTCTCCAGGGGCAGATATACCCTTCCACTCCGCCCGGTGGTCACGGTGTCCACCAGGGCGTCATCCGACACCCGGCGGATATCGAAGGTGGTGTTGGGGATGCGCTCTGTCTTGTCCGCCGAACTGACCTTGATGAGCTCCACACCGCCCACCGGCGTGTTGTAGAACCAGAGTTCTTGCGTATCATCCGGGTTGACCACCACGGTCTGGCTCTGTGTGTCCGGGTCGATGGTATATCCGGGGATGCTCTCCACCTCAGTCACAACCACTGTGCCGGTGATGCCGGAGAGGACGATCTGGCTCTCCGTATTGGTCCAGTACAGTCCATTGGAGGACAGCTTGCCGCCCTCATCCGGCAGGTAGGAGCCGTTCGCATAGGTGATCTTGAACTGCACTCCCTCCAGCGGAGTCTTGTCCTTGCTGGACAGCTTGTGGATGATGAGATTCCCCATGGGCTGGTTGCGGAACTCCACGGTGACGGTCTGGCCCTCCTTGACCTGGACGGTCTGGGGCGTATCGTCCAGCAGATAGCCCGGCTTGGCACGGGTCTCCTTAATGACCAGCGTGGTCCCAGGCTCTACCCCCTCCACCAGGAAGGTGCCGGTGGAGTCCGTCACAAATTTGCCGTTGGAGTTGCCTACCACGAAGCCGTCTGGTTTTGTCACCAGGAACTCCACATCAGAGAGCGGCGTGTTGTCCGCCGCCGATACCTTCTTGACCAGTACGGCCCCCTTGGGCGCGTTGGAGAAATAGAGGGTCACGATATCCTGGTCTTTCCCGGAAATATAGAAGGACTGGGGCGCGGCGTCAATGACGTGGCCGCTGTCGCTCTCCAGCTCCTCGCAGATGTAGTAGCCCTTTTTGAGCCCCGTGACGGTGAAGGAGCCGTTGGCGGAGGTCACATAGGTCCCCACTACCGTTCCACCGGAGCCGCTGACCTCGCCGCCCAGGTATTTCAGTTGGAAACGGCAGCCGGAAATTCCGGCCCCCGTCACACTGTCCTGCTTGTAGACCACCAGGGCCGACAGGGGCGTGTTGGATATGGTGACGGTCTTGTTCTCGCCGCCCTTGACATAGACCTCCGTAACCGGGTCCTCCGGGAGCTGGTAGCCGG
>ERZ772954.959-NODE-959-length-24872-cov-8.011202_pt1 | contig 24872 bp, 18 predicted proteins | sample MGYA00580684_ERZ772954 | MGnify/ENA primary metagenome ERZ772954 (study PRJEB29015, sample SAMEA2737654) | human gut metagenome | biome: human gut; feature: human-associated habitat; material: faeces | place: China | collected 2012 ...
AAAAAGAAGCTGTTGAACTTCAGAAGGAGCTTTCCGCTGAAGGAAATGTGACAGGGATCATGACAACGGATTATATCTGTAATCCGGAAAATATGCAGTTACGTCTTCAGAAACATATGGATAAGATCAGGGAAGCGGATCTGATTCTGGTATTCTCCTGTGGTGTTGGTGTACAGACCATCGCAGAATATCTGGAAGACAAGATGGTATGCGCAGCCTGCGATACATACCCGGTACCTGGTTTCCAGGGTGTAACACCGTTAGAATATAAATGTGACCAGTGTGGTGAGTGTTATCTGAACCTTACCGGCGGGATCTGCCCGATCACAGCATGCTCCAAGAGTCTTGTCAACGGCCAGTGCGGCGGTTCCAAGAATGGTAAATGCGAAGTGGACAGTGACATGGAGTGTGGATGGGAGCGCATCTACAGACGTCTGAAAGAGATCGGACGCCTTGACGCACTGAAATGCCCGACACAGATCCATAATTTCGCTACAGATGATGAAGTGAAATAATAAGCAAAGATTTATTAAGAAGCCAAATTAAATTATGATACGGTTCACCGGAAGTATTCCGCAAGGTATGTTGCAGAGCAGGTGGACCGTACCCCAAATTTTAAATGATTGGAGCAAATATAATATGAAAATGAAAGAATTATTCGACCGTGGTGAATTTGTAGTTTCTGCAGAAGTAGGACCGCCAAAAGGAATCCACGTAGATGAGCTGGTAGAAGAAGCAAAAACATACCTTAAGGATGTTCATGCAGTTAACGTAACTGATAACCAGTCTTCTGTTATGCGTCTTGGATCTCTTGCAATGTGTAAGGTTCTCAAGGATGCAGGCATGAATCCGATCTTCCAGCTTGCATGCCGTGACAGAAACCGTATCGCTCTGGAGTCTGATCTTCTCAGCGCTGCAATGCTGGGCATTGACAACGTCCTTTGCCTCACAGGTGACCATACAAAGATGGGTGACCACCCACAGGCAAAACCTGTATTCGACCTTGACTCCGTATCCCTTCTTCACACAGTGAAGCTTCTGGAATCCGGTGTGGATCTTGGTGGAAACGAACTGGTTGGCGAGCCTCCGAAATTCTCCAAGGGTGCTGTTGTATCTCCATGCAGCGATTCCGTTGACGCACAGCTTGCAAAAATGGAAAGAAAAGTAGCTGCAGGTGCAGAATACTTCCAGACACAGGCAGTATTTGAACCGGAGAAATTCATCAAATTCATGGAAAAAGCAAAACAGTTCGGAAAACCTGTACAGGTTGGTATCATTATTCCTAAGTCCGCTGGAATGGCTAAATTCATGAACAATAATGTTGCCGGCATTCATGTTCCGGACGAAATGCTCGAGGAACTGAAAGCAGACAAAGAAAAGACAAAAGCAGGTATCACAGGTGTTGAGATCGCTGCACGTATCATCAAAGAGTGCAAGCCATACTGTCAGGGTGTACATATCATGGCACTTGGCTGGGAATCCAAGATCCCGGATCTGCTGAAACTGGCTGAAATTTAAGAAATTAAATATTACTCTATCTGAGTAATTCAGAGAGCTGTCTGAATTTCGGATGCAGAAATCTGCATTCGAGGCGGACAGCTCTTTTTATAGGAAAGGGGCTGTCGGGAAATAGACAGCCCCTTTCCTATCATCGAGTCTGACTCAAATGCTACGATACATTTTTATCCACAGTTTTGTAAAAATTCAATTGCTTCATATACATTAGAAAATGTGACGCTCTTTGTATTTAACCATTGATTTCTGACATCTGTATCATCTATTCCCGGCAGTCCATCTGGCAATAATGCTTTTACAGTTTTCTTTGAATTTTCTACTGCTTTTTGATAATTGACTGCAATCTTCTCTGTTGCCGCAGAATTTCCTTTTACGTAAGTTGGGATTAATTTTTTAACTTCATTAATAACCTTTTCCTTTTCAGGAACGGTAATGAGTTTCGGAGTATAGTATTTGTAATGCAACATAAACCAATACTCAATACATCCACTAGTCATTAGTAATCTTACCCGTATTCCTTGTTTTTTTCTCAATTTACGAAGTTTCTTTATAATCGTAAATCTATCATTCCATTTTGGAATATCCTTTTCTTCTACATCATAAAAAAACCATATTTCATCTGTTACATCTATGCTGTTTTTATATTTGGGAGATTTTGAAAACTTTGCTTCTGCTTCTTCAAACAGTCCTGTATCTGGTGGCCTTTTTAAAACAGCAACATCCGAGAAAGTCTTTTTTAAATAATCAGTGTATGCCTGTTCACTTTCACCTTCGCAAAATACATAGATTAGTGGTTTGGCAGATTTTACTTTACGAGGCATTATTCCACCTCCTCAATCTCAATATCAGGAGTTGCACCATATTTACCAAGCAAATATCCCTTTCTGATATTTTCTGTAGTTCTGGTACCTAATCCACTAATACTATAAAGCTCTGATATCCCATCTTCATTGCTTTTGTCTGCAAAGTACAACTGATCCTTACGCAGGATTTCCATATTCATAAGTTCCGTGTTATGAGTCGTAAAGATAAGCTGCGCTCCTTTTGGGTTAGACTGCTTACTCTGGAATTTTGCCACAACAAAATCTACCAACATTGGATGAAGTTCTTTTTCAATTTCATCAACGATAAGAACTCCGCCTTTTTTCAGTGCTGACTCGATTGCAGGTGCAATAGACATGAGTTTTCTGGTTCCGTCTGATTCATCCGATAATTCTAACGGGTATAAAAACGCTTCTCCATTAGCATTGATACCCTGATGTTTCGATATTGCTTTAACCTCATTCATTTTTAATCTTGTTTCTGAGTTGCTCGACGTATCTGCCAGAATATGCATAAACTGAATCAAGGCTGCTTTTATACCGTCTGGTATATTCTCGGGAAAACTTAGATTGTCCTTAATTTCCTTACTGTCAATTTCAAATTGCATACTTTCGATACCGAGATCCGCAGCTTTGGCATAATCCGAAATCGCCTGCAGCATATTGGCATCATTAGAATAATCCAACAGCTGTTTAGGAATATCTGAATAATCCCTTGAAAAATAAAGCAATTCCCGAAACCACTTCATTGCAGTTGCGCAAATAGCGTCATTCATTGTACAAGCCAACGAAAAGAACAACTGATTCGATGCAACGGTTTCGCTGATTAACTTTCTCTTTGCCTTTTCCTCTGTAAAAATAAATGATTGATTTTCTCTTTTAAAAACTAACGCTTTTTGTCCTTTTGGTGCGTGGTATAAATATTCTTTATATATCTTTTCCTTCGTTGCGGCAAAGGAATACCAGTATTTAATTCCGTCTAAAGTATAGATAAATTCAAATTCTGTTGGTTCATCTTCAGAATAATCATTTAAAGCAAATGGTATTACTGGTATTTTTGCGTTTTCGTGCTGTGTTCTTTGCGCATTTTTAATGAATTGCACAGCCAGCCAAAACGCCCGAATTACATTACTTTTACCTCCACCATTTTTTCCATATATAGCAACGCTCGGTAATAAGTTCAACGAACCATATGAAATCAAGCTCTTTTTGAAGGGGCCAAGCCCCGTTGCTTCCATAGATAGCGTCGCCTCATCACGAAATGATCTATAATTCTTGAACCTGAATTCTATCAGCATAATTATCCCTCCAAATTCATTTTCTATTAGTATATACTTATTTCAAAATATATTCAAACAATATTATCAAATAATGTGATATTTTTGCTTTGATTTCGAACATAAATCGACAATCATCCGGATGATTCGATGTGATTTTCGAAAATTTATAAAACACCCGCTGTGGACAGATATGCATAATATCTTCCGCGGCGGGTATTTTATTTATACAGAGATATTTTAGAAATCATGTCCATGGCAGGAACGATAGGACGATAACTGTCTGATATTTTACTTGCGTGAAAGAGCAGAGTATAATATAATAAAAAGAACAAATAGTTCTAAAATGACAGAGAAAAAATCCATCCGCGCATCTGAAAAACGCCGGATGGACTACTCACGTACAGAGATTTCGCAGATTGTTTTAATCTGCGAAATGGGCACCGGAAACGTGCATGAGATCAAAGATTAAGAAATGATCCGACCACTGATCTGACCATTTATAGATGAGATAGAAGAAAGCGAATCCAGAATGTTCCGCTTGGTATCCATAGATGGATGGACATATTTATTCAAAGTGATATTTACATTAGAATGGCCAAGCATTTCGCTGACACTCTTGACATCAGCCCCATTGCTGATACAGTTTGTCGCAAATGTATGGCGCAGTGCGTGAAAGTGAGACTTCTTTATATATGCTTTATCCAGATAAGAATAAAACTTGTACTGATAAGTACGGGGTTCCATCGGGGAAAATTTATTCAACACATAAACCCCATCATCCTTACAAGAGAGAAGAAGTGGAAAGAGAAATTCCGGAATCGGGATCTCGCGGACAGAGCAGAGCGTTTTGGGCGGCCCTTCATACAGAATCGTTTTCTTATCCTCCTGCCCGACCTGAATTCTTTGGACAGTCCTGTTAATATGAATCGTTTTTCTCTGGAAATCGATATCTTCCCACTTTAAGGCACAGATTTCCCCGAGTCTCAGTCCCATATACAGGCATATCAGAATGCCAAGCTTACAGGAATCAAGATCTGAGAGCAGATAGCGGCATAGCTTCTGCTGGTCTGTAGCATTTATTGTCTGCACAGGTTTGGGAACTGTCCGCAGCTTTTCTGTTTTTAAATGAATTTTCGGAGTGCCGCAGTATCGGTTTCCATAAGCTAAAATCTGATTCAGTACACAGTAGATACTTTTATATAGACTGGCGGACATATCCTTTGGCAGAGCTTTCTCTATGATTTCCAGACTGATCTCGTCTACTGTCAGACTGCCAAAAATATCCCGGATATGCATGGCATAGATGTTGGCATATTTTCTGTAGGTGGAGTACTTGCGATTATCCTTAATATAGATAAGCCACAACTGACCGATTTCATCAAGACTCATATCAACACTGCCATTTAGGGGAGCTGTCTGCTCTTTTTGGGAGAGCAGAGTAATCTCAGATTCTTTCTTGCTGTTAAAGAGTTTCTGTTTTACTTCATTATAAGAAGGGGCATATACGGAACGATATTTTTTGCTTCCATTTATATAGATCAGATATCGGCCTTCCCATCTGCCGTCACTTCTTTTTCGTATGTTTTCTCCTCGTCTTGCCAAAATATAAAACTCCTTTCTATGGCTCCTGACCACGATTCTGACCCGTAATGGAGATACTTTCCAGCAGTCAGATTGATTTTCTTACAAAAAGCACTAAATAAATTGGTCAGTTTATGTTATAATGTACTAAATAAATAGCCATTTATTGACAAAATAGCTTAATCAGCATATTATATTAGCAGTGATTTGATAAGAAATTTAATAAAATTGGGGAGGTTGGCGCGTATGTGCCCATTTCGCAGATTAAAACAATCTGCGAAATCTAAATTCCTCTTTTTGTGTACTTTGGAGGAATACCGAAATGAGCATACATCTTTTCAAACACAATCAGGAAGCGTATAACGCAGTTACTGCCATGCTTGAGCGGGAGAAAATGGCAGCAGTCATCCATCCCACAGGCACAGGGAAATCCCTGATCGCATTCAAGCTGGCAGAGGAACATCCATCAGAGAAATTTCTATGGCTCTCACCAAGTGAATATATCTATCAGACACAGCTGGAGAACCTCGGAATGGAATTCGATAACATCCAGTTCATGTCCTACAGCCGTCTGATGAAGAACGAAGACAGCATCGAAACCCTGCATCCGGATTACATCATCCTGGATGAATTTCATCGTTGTGGTGCCGCAGAATGGGGCAAAAGCGTCAGGAAACTTCTGACCGCCTGTCCAAATGCGAAGAGACTCGGACTGTCCGCGACCAATATCCGTTATCTGGACAACCAGAGAAATATGGCAGAGGAGATTTTTGATGGAAAGATTGCGTCCGAGATGACACTCGGAGAGGCTATCGTCTGGGGAATACTCCCGGAACCGAAATATGTGATTGCCATGTATTCGTATAAGAAAGAACTGGAACAGTTAAAGAAAAGAATCCAGGCATTATCGAATCAGGGCCTCATCACAGAGAACCAGAAACTGCTTGAGCAGCTGCGCCGCGCACTGGAACAGGCAGAGGGACTGGACATTGTGTTTGAGAAGCACATGGAAAAGAAAAATGGAAAATATATCGTCTTTTGTTCCGGTAAAGAACATATGGACGAAATGAAAGAGCAGGTCAGTACGTGGTTTCGCCTGGTAGACTGTGAACCGCGGATCTATACAGCGTTTTATAACGATACTGCTACAGACAGAGAATTCAGGGAATTTAAGAAGGATAACAGTGCACATCTGAAGCTTCTTTTCTGCATTGATATGCTCAATGAAGGGGTTCATGTGGATGATGTGGATGGTGTGATTCTTCTGCGTCCGACGGTGTCACCGATCATTTATCTTCAGCAGATCGGGCGTGCATTGTCAGCGGGCAGTGGGAAGACACCGGTTATTTTTGACCTGGTTAATAATTTTGACAGTCTTTCTTGTATTGACTGTCTGAAGAAAGAAATGGAAGAAGCATTTGTGCTGTTTCCGACGACGTATGGGAAAGGGTTCCGCTTTAGTGAGCGTTTCCACATTACGGATGAGACGAAGGACTGCAGGATGCTTTTCCAGAAACTGCAGACGAATTTAAGTTCCGCCTGGGAGACCTATTATATTGCTGCAAGGCAGTATTACCGGGAGAAAGGGAATCTGAAAGTTCCGAAGAGTTATCAGACGCAGACAGGGCTTACGCTTGGAAGCTGGATTCAGACGCAGCGCAGGGTCCGTGCAGGTTCGGTGACCGGGAATCTGAGTGAGGAGAAGGTCAGGAAGCTGGATGAGATCGGGATGGTCTGGGACAGTAAGGACCAGAGCTGGAATGAGGCGTTGAGAGAATTGCAGGCTTATTATGAGGAGCATGGGAATCTGGATGTTAAGGCTAGATATGTGACGGAGAATGGGTTCAGGCTTGGGAGATGGGTCTGTAATTTGAGAACGAAAGTGAAGAATAAGGGACTGGATCAGGCGCTGACGAAGGAACAGCAGGGAGAGCTGGAGAAGTTGGGGATGATCTGGGATCGGAATGGGGAGAAATGGGAAGAGTATTTCCGGGAGGCGCAAGGGTATTATCTGGAGCATGGGGATCTGGAGGTTCCGGTGAAGTATGTGACGGAGAATGGGGTGCCGCTGGGGAGATGGCTCGCGGAGATTGGAAGCCAGCTTGGTGAGAAAAATGCATGCCGGAGTTCATTGGAAGAGAGACAGTTGGAACGGCTTAGGGAGATTGGTTTTAAGACGGAGAAGAAGACTGTCAGACAGTGGAATGAGAAGTATGCGCTGGCGAAAAATTACTATGAGGAATATGGAAATCTGAATGTTCCGGTTTCGTATAGTGTGAATGGAGTGAAGCTGGGGAGGTGGATCTCGAATATACGGGCGAAGAGGAAACATCCTGAGGGGAGCGGGATGGTGTTGGATGAACATAGGATCAGGCAGTTGGACAGCATAGGGATGGACTGGAAGTAGGGAAAAGAGAAATATTTCGAAGGAGTTTGGGAAGGAATGTATAGAAAAGACTTAGAAGTCTGGTTAAAACATGTGGATTTCATAGTGCTGGATATGATTTGTCTGCAATTGGCATTTCTTTTAGCATATGCTTTACGGAGAATAGGTGTGAACCTATATAGTGATATTCTGTACCGGAATATGACAATCTTTCTCGGTCTGGCAGACTTGGTGGTGATTTTTACGGCAGGCACCATGAAAAGTGTGCCGAAACGAGGTCATTATAAAGAATTTGTAGCAACGCTGAAACAGGCTGTAATTATTGGAGCGTTGGCAATTTCCTATCTATTTATCATCCAGGAGGGGCAGAGTTTTTCGCGAATGATTCTGCTTACTACTGTGATGATTTATCTGGTTCTTTCCTATGGAGTGAGAGAACTTTGGAAAAATTTCTTACATAAAAAAATGAAAAATGGTGGCGATAAGAGGCTTTTGATCGTCACATCAAAAGAAGAGGCAGGGAAAGTTGTCCGTAGCATGCAGGAGAACAATTACGCCAGATACTCTTTTGCTGGAGTGGTGATTATTGATGCGGAGTGTACCGGCGAGGATATCTATGGGGTTCCGGTGGTGGCGAATGAGAGTAATGTTTCTATGTATGTATGCCAGGAGTGGATCGATGAAGTGTTGATTGTAGTACCCGAACAGCTTCCGTATCCCAATGATTTAATTGATAAGCTAACGGAAACAGGTGTCACTGTTCACCAGAATCTTGCCAAAATCACCAATAAAACTGGAAAAAAACAATTCGTGGAAAAGGTGGGAAACTATACCGTTTTGACTACCAGCCTGAACTATGCCTCTTTCGGCCAGTTGTTTCTAAAACGTCTGATGGACATCTGTGGCGGTCTGGTAGGATGTATTTTTACTGGTATTATTTGTATCTTTGTAGGTCCGGCAATTTACATTGCCTCCCCAGGTCCTATTTTCTTTTCACAGGAACGTGTGGGAAAGAACGGTAAAAAGTTCAAAATGTACAAGTTCCGCAGCATGTACATGGATGCGGAAGCTCGCAAAGCTGAGCTTATGAAAGAAAACAAGTTGGGCGATGGAAAAATGTTCAAAATGGATTTCGATCCCAGAGTTATTGGGAATAAAGTATTGCCTGATGGAAGCCATAAGACAGGCGTAGGTGATTTTATCAGACGGACGAGTCTAGATGAGTACGATATAATAGGACAAACCCGTAAAAGCCTTGAAAACAGAGGGTTTCGCGAGGTTAGTCCAATGAATTTTTTTGATAATCATACCCGTTTCGGGTGGTATTCCTGTGATATGAGGATTGCGACAGTTTAGAACAAACAGCTCAGAATACTTGTAGAGGCAAAGGATTTGAGGTGGTTCAGGCTGTAGGAATCCTGTTTGTTGTGTAATGACCAAAAAACAGATGGTTAAACGTGTTATGGCGGGTTCAAGGTTCGTTATGATGGTTCTTTCGGTTTGGAGAAATCATGATAAGGAGGTTTGGATAAGAGTCTTTTAGCACTGGTTTGTGCTGTGATTTAGAAAGGCTGTCTGCCGTATTAGACGCTCCAATTTGTGGGGGGGAGTGCAAGATATGACAGGAAAAGTAAAAACTGACAGTTATAAGAGGGTACTTCGGAGATCCGGGGTGCGTCTGGCTGTGTCCTTCACCCAGTAAAATATGTTTATAGAAGAAAAATATTTATTAAAAGTGCCGGATAACAGGAAGGAAATCTGGTGAGAAGAGAGGTACAGATGAAGGGTAAGAAACGTAAAAAAAGAAATATTCGCTGGACACTGGTTTTATATGATCTGCTTGTGTTTGCTCTGGCGGCAGTGTTGCTTCTGGGGCTTTATGGAGGTAATGACAAGCTCACATATAACGGAATAGTGCAGCAGGCAGCATTGGCGCTAGTATGTATTTTTGCCAGCAGACTGATTGGGAATGTGTATGGGCAGATTTGGAGATATGGCGGCATTCAGTGTTACATCAGATTACTGTGTACAGATGCGGTAGCTTTTCTGTTTTATATGTGTCTGGAAATGTTGCTGCCGGTAGAAAAGATTACTTTTGCAAGGATGCTGTGTCTGTCATGCCTGAACCTGCTTGGTGCACTGACACTCCGTATGGCATATCGCTATGCGTATAAATGCGGGAATCAGGAAACAACATTTGGACGATTCCTGTCGTGGGTTTTATACACTGTTTCCGGTGTGAAGGCAGCCAGTGATAAGGAAGTCCAGAAGATTAAAATTGCAATCATCGGGGCTGGACGTGTTGGAGTCAGCTTTGCAGAAGAACTGATTAATAATGAAGAAGCTGCTTACATACCAAGATGTTTTATTGATACGAACCAGGATAAAGTAGGACGTGAGATCCAGGGAATCCCTGTATGGTCTGAGGATGAAGCAACATTTAGAAAGTTAGGTGAGTATGAGGTACAGGAGATTGTCTTTGCCATACCGTCCATGGATGTAGATAAGAAAAAAGCTCTGTATGATTATTACAAAAAAGCAGGGTATAAGTTAAAGGTTTATGATTATCCGACTGTTTATGCCGCAGGCGGAAAGAGACATTTAAGAGAGTTTGATGCGGAGGATCTGCTGTTCAGGAAGCCTCTGGCTGTGGCTGATGAGCGTACCAACGATTATTACAAAGGCAAGGTGATTCTGATAACCGGTGGCGGCGGTTCTATTGGCTCTGAACTGTGCAGACAGCTGGCAAAGATGTCACCGAAGAAGATTGTTATTTTGGATATTTATGAGAATGGTGCTTATGATGTTCAGCAGGAATTAAAGATTGCTTATGGCAGTGCTTTGAATCTGCAGATTGAGATCTGCTCTATCACTCACAAGAAAGCACTGGAAAAGGTGTTTGAGAAACATCATCCGCAGATCATCATCAATGCGGCTGCTCATAAGCATGTGCCGCTGATGGAGCATAACTGTGTGGAAGCAATCTATAACAATGTATTTGGAACGAGAAATCTGGTGGAACTGTGTGAAAAATATGAGGCAGAACGTTTCATGATGGTTTCCACTGATAAGGCAGTAAATCCTACAAATGTAATGGGTGCAACTAAGCGTATGTGCGAGATGATCGTGCAGAGTGCAAGTACCCATGGAAAAGTGAAGTACAGTGCAACCAGATTTGGAAACGTACTGGGAAGTGCAGGTTCTGTTATTCCGCTGTTCCGAAGACAGATTGCAAACGGCGGACCGGTCACTGTTACTGATAAGAGAATCATCCGTTATTTCATGACAATTCCGGAGGCATCCCAGCTGGTATTGCAGAGTGGAGCAATGGCAAAGAACGGTGAGCTGTTTGTACTTGATATGGGAAAACCTGTGAAGATTTATGACCTGGCAGAGAATATGATTCGTTTGTCTGGCGTACATGGAGTGCAGATCATTGAAACGGGATTAAGACCAGGAGAAAAACTTTATGAGGAACTGCTGGTTAAAACAGAAGAACTGGATAAGACTGAAAACAGCATGATCTTCATTGAGAGAGATACTGCATTGAGTGAAGAAGAAATCAGCAGACGTCTTGCCCTGTTGCAGGATGCCTGTGATATCGGTGACGATGATATGGCACGTGAAGCATTGAGAAAGGCTGTGCCTACGTTCAGGAAACCGGAAGAAGTTAACAGGGAAGCTGATTTGAAAGAAAAGGCTGAGGAAAAAGATAGTTACAAACTGAAAAAATCTGGCTACAAAATTGCGGCCTTATAAAGGAGAAAATGATGTTTAAGAAAAATGATACGTTTGAGAAATTTCCGTCAAAGGTCTGGCTTAGCAGTCCGACTATGTATCCGGACAGCATGAAATACGTTATGGAAGCCTATGAGACAAACTGGATGTCAACAGTTGGTGCAAATATCAATGAAGTAGAACGCCAGACCTGTGAAAAGGTTGGATGCAAATATGCAGTAGCATTATCAGCAGGTACCGCTGCATTACATATGGCTGTGAAACTGGCAGGCGAAAAAATATATGGTAAATCCGAGACCGGAAAAGGTGCTCTTTACAACCACAAAGTTTTCTGCTCCGATATGACATTTGATGCAACAGTAAACCCAGTGGTTTACGAAGGGGGTATTCCGGTATTTATTGATACGGAATATGATACCTGGAACATGGATCCGGCAGCACTGGAAAAAGCTTTTGAACTTTATCCGGAGGTAAAAGTAGTTGTCGCTGCACATCTCTATGGAACACCGGGCAAAGTAGAAGAGTTGAAAGCAATCTGCGACAGACATGGGGCTGTGATTGTTGAAGATGCTGCAGAATCCCTTGGTGCTACTTATAAGGGCGTACAGACAGGAACATTCGGGACATTTAATGCAATTTCTTTTAATGGAAATAAGATCATCACAGGCTCATCAGGCGGTATGTTTCTGACAGATGATGAAGAAGCAGCCAATAAGGTTCGTAAATGGTCTACCCAGGCAAGGGAGAATGCACCATGGTATCAGCATGAAGAACTGGGTTACAACTACCGTATGAGTAATGTGATTGCCGGTGTTGTAAGAAACCAGTATCCGCATCTGGAAGAGCATATTGCGGCGAAGAAAGCAATTTATGAAAGATATAAAGAGGGACTGAAAGGTCTTTCGGTTAGCATGAACCCATTTGATGGGGAAAACAGTGAGCCGAACTTCTGGCTGTCCTGCATGATTATTGATAGAGATGCCATGTGCAAACAGGTAAGAGGAGAACAGGAGCCATTATATGTGCCTGAAACTGGTAAAAGCTGTCCGACAGAGATTTTGGATGCAATAGCAGGAATCAATGCAGAGGGACGTCCTATCTGGAAACCAATGCATATGCAGCCAATTTACCGTATGAACGGATTTGTGACAAGAGAAGGAAATGGACGTGCAAAAACCAACGCCTATATTTCCGGAGGGGCTGTGGGAAAAGATGGCAGACCGTTGGATGTGGGAATGGACATCTTCCATAGAGGATTATGTCTGCCAAGTGATAACAAAATGACACCGGAGCAGCAGGACAGAATTATTGAAGTGATCAGAGCTTGTTTTGAATGATAGTAAGGGGAAAGTGTTGTGTCTAAGAAAAAAACAATAGCATTTCTTGCAGGAGGAACTGCTCTGGCAGCAGGAATCACTGCACATGTGTTGTGCAAAAAGGCAGAAAAGACTACATATAAGGCTGAATTAATAGAGCCAGTTCAGCCACGTAAAATGGGATTTTATGAGAAGTATGTGAAACGCGGACTGGATGTGGCGTGTGCTTCAGCTGCCATTATCTGTTTTAGCCCACTTTATATTGGTGTTGCACTACTTGTGAAGTTTAAACTTGGTTCTCCGGTTATATTTACGCAGGATAGACCAGGATTGGTAGATAAAGACGGCAGAGAAACTGTATTCAAAATGTACAAGTTCCGAACAATGACTGATGAAAGAGATGAAAATGGGGAGTTACTTCCAGATGATGTCAGACTGACAAAATTTGGCGCCTGGCTGAGAAAAACCAGCCTTGATGAGCTTGCAGAGGCATTTAATATTTTAAATGGAACAATGAGTGTTATAGGTCCAAGACCACAATTGGTTCGTGATATGACTTTTATGACAAAAGAGCAGAGAATGCGCCATACTGCAAAACCAGGACTTTCCGGACTTGCACAGGTGAATGGAAGAAATGCCATAACATGGGAAGGTAAGTTGGAATGGGATCAGAAATATATTAAGAAAGTTGGATTCAGAGAAGATGTCCGAATCATTCTTGAGACGGTTAAGAAAGCGTTTATTAAGCAAGAAGGTATTTCTCAGGGTGATATGGCGACAGCAGAAGACTTTGGAGATTATTTGTTAAGAACAGGTAAGGTTAGTCAGGAAGAATATCAGGAAAAGCAGAGAATTGCAAAACAGATTTTAACAGAGAGTGGAAAATAGCATGAGTGATTTGGTGTCAATTATAATGCCGTCTTATAATACAGCACAGTATATTGTTGAAACAATACAGTCAGTAATTAATCAGACTTACCAGAATTGGGAATTGATTATTGTTGATGATTGTTCAACAGATGATACAGACATTGTGGTTGGAAAAATTAAAGATCCACGAATTAAATATATAAAGAATCAAAGAAATTCAGGAGCTGCTGTTAGCCGAAATAGAGCGTTAAGAATGGCTAATGGAAGATGGGTTGCATTTTTGGATTCAGATGATTTGTGGAAACCGGAAAAGCTGAAAAAGCAAATTTGTTTTATGACGAAAAAGAAGTGCTATTTTTCTTATACTGATTATGAAGAAATAGATGCTGACGGAAATAAAACGAATGTATTTGTTACAGGACCGAAAGTGATTACTAAAACAGGAATGTTTAATTACTGCTGGCCTGGATGTTTGACTGTTATGTATGACAGAAAAAAGATTGGTTTGATTCAGATTGAAGATATAAAGAAGAATAATGATTATGCAATGTGGTTGAAAATATGCAAAAAAACTAGATGTTATTTATTGGATGAAGTTTTGGCAGAGTACAGACGTGGAAGAAATGGAAGTATTAGTACACAAGGATATAAAGAACTGATTAAATGGCATTATAGGTTATTCAGATTTGCTGAGAAGGAAAATTGTATTTTTAGTTTGATAAATACTGTGAGGAATATGGCATTTGGGATTTATAAAAAGAAAATATATGTAAATGAGGTAAAAGATGATTGAAGGGTGGAAATATTATAACTATGCAGTGGTTCCGACAACTGCACCACACGAGGAAGCTGATATATCATGCATAAAAAGTAGAACATTTTGGATAAAGTGGGGGGAGATACCATTATTTGCACGATGGACGTCAGATTTTGATTGTGGTTATGAAACGGAATGGTGGTACACAATAATAGACAAACCGTTTAACATTATGATGTTAAAAAGTGATTATAGAAGGCGGATAAGAGTGGGGCTAAGAAATTTTTCATGCCGAATAATAGATTCTAATACGTATGCGTATGAAATGGCTAGAATTACTAAAACAGATTGGGAAACATATCCTTTAAAATATCGTCCGGATACTTCGATGATTGAATTACAAAAAAAATATAAAGATAATAAGAGTATTGTTTGGGGGGCATTTGATAATGAAGGTGAATTGAGTGCTTTTCAAATAATAGATGATTATAATAGCTATTTTTCATTGGGACAAGGTAAAAGTAATCCTAGTAAACAAAAATACCAAGTGAATGCAGCTCTGATAGCTTCGTATCTTAATTACTATGCAGAAGATATTAAGAAAGGTAAATATATATCCAATGGGACAAGAAATATTATACATGAAACAAATTTTAATGAAGATTTATGCAAAAAATATGGATTTCGTAAAGCCTATTGTAAATTAAATATAAAATATCGTTTCCCAATTGGTATTTTTGTAAGAATACTATTTCCATTAAGAAAAAAAATCAATAATGAAACAAAAATTGGAAACCTAATTTTAAGTGTATTAAAAATGGAAGAGATATGTCGCAAAAACAGGTAATATTTGTCAGATTTATAAATACTACGAATAATATAAGGCGTAATTACGACAACGAAAAAGAGCAGGGGCGCTAGGATATTAGTACGAAATAAACGATTAAAAAGCTGAAAAATTGCGAACGATAAGAAGCTTAATTAACTTGATAAGAATTTATAAGAGAAAATAAATAAGGAGCAACATTATGGAAAGAGATTCAGTGATATATAAAGCCCGTCGTAGGGGACAGATTATTGCTCATAAAATTGTAACAGATGAGATTATGTCAAAAGTATATTTCAAAATTGTATTGGGAAAAACATTGAATTTGAAAGAGCCGAAAACATTTAATGAAAAATTGCAGTGGATGAAATTATACTATTTTCCAAATAACAAGCAGGTAATTGCTTGTACAGATAAATATGAGGTAAGAAAGTATATAGAACAGAGAGGGTATAAAGATCGGTTAGTCCCACTTTTAGGAGTGTGGGATCATGCTGAGGATATAGATTGGGATGAACTTCCTGATAAATTTGTACTCAAATGCAATCATGGTTGTGCATACAATATTGTTGTTCCGGATAAGGAAAAAATAAATAGGACAAAAACAATACATCAGCTTAATCAGTGGTTGAAGGAAGATTTTGGTGCGTTTAATATTGAACTTCATTATTCAAAAATTAAGCCACATAGGATCATATGTGAGAAATTTCTTGGCTCTAACATTACAGATTATAAATTCTTTTGTTTTAATGGAGAACCAAAGTTTATTTATGTTTCTAACGATTTAATTCATGATCGTCAGGCACAGATTGGTTTTTTTTATCTTAATGGTAGCAAAATGCCTTTAAAAAGAGACGATTATACTGATATTCCTAAAGTGACATTACCATCGTTTTTTCCAGAAATGCTAGATATGGCAAGAAATTTATCAAAAGATTTTCCGTTTGTACGTGTGGATTTCTTTTTAGCAAATGATAGATATTATTTTGCGGAATTAACATTTACACCAAGTGCCGCAATGATGCCTTTTAATCCAGATATGTATGATCTGGAATGGGGGAAAATGTTGAATATCTCTGCACTTACAGAAAAGTATGGAGTGAAAAGATAGATGAGCAGAAAGGGGATTATTGGTCACTTTGGCGATGATGAAAACATTTTGAATGGGTAAAAAATTAAAATAAAAATTTTCTTTACGATATTATAAAGATACAAATTTGAAAATAATCAAAGTAGATACATATTATAGAGTTTACATTTTATAACTGAAGGAGAATCAGATGAAGTATAAGGATATAGTTATTAGTGTGTCGTGCTATGATAATGAAAATGAAATAGTAGATTTTGCAAAGCAATTATTAGAACAGAGAGAATCGGATAAAATTGTTTTACTTGTTTGCTGCAATAAATGTGATAATATTGAGCTTTTTAAATTAAATCTTTTAAAAATGCATATTAATGTGGAAGTTTTTGAACCTGAAGATAATCTTGGTTATTTAAATGGTGGCTTATATGCTTTAAAAACTTCAAAGTATGTTTATAAATGGGCAATAATATGCAATACAGATTTGACTTTCCCAGAGAATGATTTTTTTGAACGCATTTTAAGCACAAAGTATTCGAATGATATTTGGATGATCGCTCCCAATATTATTCGACTTAGTAATGGAGTTAGACAAAATCCTTTTCAATTAAGGAGATTAAGTGATAAAAAGATGCGTTTTTTGTGTGGTATATACAATCATGAGTTAACATATTGTATATATTTTTGGATTTCTAGTGTTAAGCGGAAAATAATAAAAAATGAGGTACCTCATATCTGTTCACAAAATATATATGCGGCAGATGGTAGTTGTTTTATTATGAAAAAAGAATTTATTTCTGAAATTCAGAAGATAGATAATAATATATTTATGTATGGGGAAGAAATTTTTCTTGCGGAAATTATAAACACTAAAAAAAAATATGTATATTTTGATGAAAATATAAATTTAATACATAATGAAAATGCTACTACAAAATACATACATAATAGACAAAAGTATCTGTGGTTTAAGCAGTCTTTTTCTTATATTTACAAATATTTTTATGAGGAATAATCTTATGTTTTATAGGGTCTATAGTAATCCTTTAAAATAATGCATCTTAATCCAGCTTATTAGAGTGTGAAATTTTGCGTCAGATATCTTTACCGTGCGTCAGCGCGCCTGCAGATGTATGTTCCTTGTTTTTTGCAATCCACTGAATTGTCTTAAATGCATTATATACGAGGATTACTATGATAAAAAAAGAAAATGTGAGATTGAGTTGTACCTTAGAGGATATGAGAAATTAGCCAATTGTTAGACGTATACTTTGAATTATGCATAGAATTAGAAATTAAGCAAATAGAGGATATGTCAAGATCCATTGGTATAGAATATTGGATGAGCTTGATAAATATTTATGAACTTCCTGAATAAATTAACTCTCGATAAGCAGAAATGGCGTATTTCCAATATTTTCAGCAAAAATGATGATTATTCCGGGGACTTCTGAGCCATCTGTCCGGACTTTGAGAGCCACCATTCCAGAGAATGAGAGCCAGCCAAATTTTCTGATTTTGGTTTGATAATAGTATCTGTCAGAAAAGCCCTTGTAAAGGCTGCTAACGCCCCGCTAATGCGGCTTCGGCCTTGACAAGCACTGTTCTGCCAAATAACCAATAATCAAGCAAAATCATAGTGGCTCTATGCCTCCGGAAGGCTGTCTCTAAGATGACCGGACAGCGGCTCTGCCGCACCGTAATATTCAAATGAGAGTTAATTAGCTCTTGTAAAATCGCTTCAAAATATGCTGAAAATGGCTTAAAATAAGTATTTTAGAAAACAAGAGTTAAAATATCAGGAAGTTCACAGTATTGTGGTTTGTTGATTTAAATGATTTGGGGAATAGATTAATAAGGTACTTTATATCTGGAATGATTGTAACACATAAACCGTTTAACAAATCTCATAAAATCATGATATTTTGTTAAAACTATACAAAAAGAATTGAGAGCAATAATATGGACAAATTAATTTCAATAGTAATACCAACTTATAAGAGAAATGAAATTTTACTTAGGGCAATTGATTCTTGTCTAACGCAGACATATAAAAATATTGAAATCATTGTGGTTGATGATAATGACCCTAAAAGCGAATATAGAATATCTACTGAAAAAATGATGAAAAAATATGCGGATGATGAGCGTGTTATATATATTCAACATGAGATTAATAAAAATGGAGCTGCAGCAAGAAATACTGGGATTAAATATGCAAAGGGAGAATATATTTCTTTTCTAGATGATGATGATTATTATTACCCTAAGAAGATTGAAAAACAGACTAAATTTTTAGATGAACATTCTGAATTTGATGGTGTTTATTGTTGGAGAGAAGATGATGTATCTATCAATAAGGGAAAATATACAGGAGATTTATCAATTCAGCTTCTTTTGAATGAATATATGCCTCAAACTTCAGCTCTTATGTTTAGGCGTACAGCATTGATAGATATTGGTATGTTTAATGAAAAATTTCGTAGACATCAGGATGTTGAGATACTTTTACGCTTTTTCGAAAAATATAAAATGGGGTATGTACCTTACATTGGTGTTTTTATGGATTTTGGTGATAGATCAAATGAAATCCATGGGATGCAGCTAGAAGAGAACAAAGAACGTTTTCTTAATACTTTTAGTAATACGATTGAAAAAGTTAGCTGTGGTAATCGAAAAATATATAATAAAATATTGATTTCAAACTATATTAATGTAATATGTGATCATTTACAAAATGGATATATAAAAAGAACTTTATATTATTTCAAAAAGGCAATGAAATTAGATAGAGTAATGACAATCACTTTTTTTACTAAACATGCACTTAGCTATATAAAAGTTAAAATTAGACGATTTACATATCATAAAAGGATTTAGGTGGCAATTGATTTTATGTTTAAGAAGGGGAATGGAATGTTTTTGATCAAAGTAAAAAATGTGTACTTGTTTATATTGGTTACATCTATTATTTGGGGACAGGTTTTTAAATTAGTTAATATTCCTGGAATAGGTACTATCTATCTATTACAGTTAATTTTGTTATTCTATTTTATTTACCAATGTCTATCACTTATAATTAATCGTGTAGCAATATATAATAATAATAACTTAATCCACCAAACTAATATGCATTTCATTTTAATAGGAGTGTGGACGATTGTTTTGTTTATTTTTTGTGAAAAAACTACGAGAAGCAATACTAGTACCGTTTTATTTCTCATGAATTTGTTACTGATTTCATGTGTTTCCTCATCCATTCAAGATTACAATGATGAGCAGTGTGTTTTACGGACTATGTTGTTCAATTCATTGTTGCTTGGAGTAATAGGCATGTATGAGAGTTTTGCAGGGAGGTGGTTATTTAGATATGATTATCCGACGAAATGGAATAATAATTCAATAGGCACACTTAATCCTGTAGGAGTTTTTTATAACACTAATAATTACTGCATGTTCATGGTATTGTCATTGCCAGTGTTTTTTATGACAGTTAAAAATAAATTTTTGAGGGGATGTTATACTGTCTTTATTCTCTTTATTGCTACTATAACATCATGTAGAACTGGTTATGTTGCGGTTGCCATATTTGCAGTGATTTATCTTTCGATTAAGGTGGTTCGTTTAAATTATTTGAAAATACTTTTGACAATATTAGTAATAATTTTTGCTATTGGTTCACTGGCAGTAGGAACAATATCGCTTTCAGACGATCGAATATTTGTATGGGCAAATACAATTCGTAGTTGCATAAAGACACATTTTATAGGAGTGGGGGTGGGAAATGGACCTCGAGCTATCATAGCTAATGCTATCTATAATGTTATTGGTACAAATGAAACTATGGTTATAGCAGCTCCGCATAATTATTTTCTGGAGCTTTTACTTGAAACAGGAATTATAGGAATAGCTATATTATTACATTGGTTTATTAAAATTATTCGCTTAATATGGCATTATAAAGCAGAGGAATCAGGAATGTTTTATTTTATGTTGTTAGTATTATTAATGCTTACTAGTATTTGTGTGTCAACAATGACAGATTTTTTTCAATATTGGTTGGTACTAGCTATGATTTTATCTTTTGCTCAACGGAAACAAAATGAAGAGTAATACTTAATTTTATAGTAATAATAAAATTTAGCAATAAAGATTCAGAAAAATATTGAGATTTTTTATAAATGGAAAGGTTAATAAAGAAAGATGAGGATATGTTTTGTTACGCATAACATGGAAACAAATGGAGGAATACAAAGAGTTTTATACAATGTTGTTGATGGATTATTAGATTACCATGATGTAACAATTTGTACATACATGAAAGAAACTTCTAAACCGTATTATCAATATAATAGAGATGTTCATTTTGTTTTTTTAGATGAGTATTTTTACCGAAGAGATATCATTTCAAGGGGAATTCGATATATTACTAGGCGTTTCGGTGTTATGATATTACCTAAAACTGTTTTAAGGTTATTCTATGATAAAAAAAATATAAGTAGACTTCAAAAAGTGTTAGATAGCGGAAAGTATGATGTGGTGATTGCCTTACAAGGTACTTACACTATGTTATTAGCACAGGTTGACAAAAAAAATATTAATAATACTCGATTTTATGGTTGGATGCACAGCTCATTTGAAGCATATTTTGAAACACCCTTTGAGTATAATTATGGGGAAAAGAAACTTGCACAAAAACTATTAAAGAATCTAAATGCAATTGTCGCTTTGACAGAGCATGACGCAAAAAAATATTGTGATTCTTTTGGGGTTGATTCAACATGTATATATAATCCGTTAAGCTTTGCACCTGAGCAAAGATATAATCCAGAGAGTAAGCAGTTGATTTTTGTTGGTAGGTTATTGGAAAATACAAAAGGGATAGATTATTTATTAAATATTTTAGAGAATGTTTTTAAATTGAAAGAATTTAATGAATATAGTTGTTTAATTGTTGGCGAAGGTCCTGATTTTGAGAAAATCATACAACTTGTACAAGAAAAAAAATTAGAAAAAAATGTTTTCCTTTTAGGGAATAGAAATGATGTAAAAGAATTGATAAGTGATTCAGTAGTTCTGCTATCTACTTCAAGGTGGGAAGGTTTTGGAATGTCGATAATAGAGGCATTTTCTTGTGGAGTACCTGTTATTTCATTTGATAATTCTGGTCCAAATGAAATAATTGATAATGGTAAAAATGGAGAAATTATTAAGCGGTTTGACATTAATGCTTTCCGGGATGCTATAATTGGATTTCTTTCGGATCGAGAAAAGAGGATACGTTATTCGACTTGTGCATTCAATAGTACACAAAGATTTAAAAAAGAAAATATTATTAAAAAATGGAATGATTTATTATCATGAGTATTATAAAAAACTAAAAATTTAATCTATAAATGGAGACAAAATGAAAGTAAAATTATATTATGCACCGATTAATAATATGGGTGATGATTTAAACCGCTTATTGATGAAGCATTTTTTTAAAAAACAATTAGCTGATAAAGCCAGAATCGATAATTTTAATATTATGGGTATAGGAAGCTGCTTGGGAAGTTGTTTTTATGGGCACGATAAATGCTTGAATCCAATAAGATTAGAGGCAAAAAAAATTTCAGCTGCTTTTCATGGAATAGGACATATTTGGGGTACGGGATTTATTGAAGAATATCCATATGACAAAATGAAATTGATAAGAAATAATATCAAGTTTGATATTGTCAGAGGTGAACTTACAAGACAGGGAGTTTCTAAGGTGCTTAGGCAAGAATTAGATGTTCCTTTGGCAGATGGTGGTCTATTAGCTCCATATTTGATTGAAAACAAAAAGATCATAAAATCAGACAGAATAGGCATTATTCCTCATTATCGTGAAAAAACACACCCTGCTGTGCGGAGGTTAATGGATAGTGTTGGAGAAAGAGCTGTGTTAATTGATGTTCAGGATGACTCGATAAATGTTATTACGCAAATTGCTGCTTGTGATTATATAATTTCAAGTAGTTTACATGGTTTAATTGTTGCGGATGCTTTTAATGTTCCTAATTCTAGAATAAAAATTACTGATAAATTGTTGGGAACTGGATTTAAGTTTGATGATTACTATTCTGCATTTAATATGAAAAAATCACCTGTTTTCATTAATGATAGGGACATAGAATTAGAAGAGTTATATTATCAACCTCAGGTTGATTACATTCAAGTAAAAAAGAAACAGGATCAATTAATACAGTGTATGAACGGTATTTTAGAATCTTTGTAATAGCTATCGCAATTTAGATGACTAGCATTTGTATTGATGTGAACTTCCACTGATTTGTACAACTAAATGTATAAATACATAATTTCAAGCTTTTTGGGGAATATGGTGTAATTTTATTAATGCGTATTTACGACTACTGTTTCATCTATATTTTTACAGAAAATCCAGTATTTATACGGGTAAAACGATTTTAGTCGTAAATTCACTGGAAGTTTACAATTGATCATAAAATATTAGTGTTCAGATTTTATCAGATAAAGGGAGGATTAGCTGTGAGTATCATTCTATATTTTGTTCCACACCAGGATGATGAACTATTAACATTTGGATTAGATATTATTCAATCGGCTTCTGGAAGTGATGATTGCCATATTTATTTAATGACAGATGGAACAAAAAGCGCAGTTAAAGAAATGTTAAAAAATAGGAAAATGTGTTTGTGGCATTTCGGAATTCACAAATATACATTATCCGATAAGGAGTTTTCAAAAGCCCGTGATAAAGAGTTTATTAAAAGCTGTAATATACTTGGTATTCCATTTGAAAATATTCATATTTCTCATGATAGATGTATGGATGGAATGCTTGATGAAAACTTTTGTATACAGTATATGAAAACAGTGATTAGTGATTTTGAGATAAACAAAGGGATAGAAAAAAAAGAAATAGTAGTTAAAACGATATCTCCATATGGAGGAAGTAAACAACATCATGACCATATGGCTTTGGGAAATGCAGCTGTGAAATTAAAAAGAGAAAACTATATAAGTAAAGTAATCTTCTTTCAAGAACCCTATTTGGTGGAGAATTTGAAAAAGAATCATCCGGATTTTTTGATTAAGTCGATAATGGCAGACAATTATGAAAAGGAATTGATAGACAATGTCATTCGTGAGGTATATTCGAAATGGAATCCCAAAGTCGGTTCATTTGCTATTGGTTTTCATTCAATGAAACAAACACTTAAAAAATATAGGAAAAATCCTGTGAGTTTTGAAGTGATTAATAGTAATAGTGAGTGGAGTATTTTATGATATCAAGAACAAATAGTTCCAAACGCAATATTATTAGTGGGTTGATACAGCAATTATTAAATATAATTTTTCCTTTTGTAATTAGAACCGTTATAATATATTTTTTAGGTGAATTATATGCAGGTGTTAGTAGCTTATTTAATTCGATTCTTCAAGTCCTAAATTTAGCGGATTTGGGATTTTCTTCAGCTATTATTTTTGCTTTATATAAACCGATTGGCAATAAGAAGTGGGATGAAGTAGGAGCATTAATTCTGTATTTAAAAAAAATTTATAAATTGGTTGGCTTAATTATTTTAATAGTTGGATTAGCATTGAGTCTTTTTTTAAATAGATTGATTACTGGAGAATTGCCACAAGAACTTAATATATATATATTATACTTTATTTACCTGCTTAATTCTGTTGTTTCTTATTTTTTCTTTGCATACAAAAGTGCATTGTTGACTGCTATGCAACGAACTGATATTGTGAATAATATTGGTTCAATAACTTCAATAATTACAAAAGTAATGCAAATAATAATACTGATTTTAACAAAAAATTTTTATGCCTATATTATTTTGAATCTTTTTGCAACAGTAGTGAATAATGTTTTTTATGAGATTGAGTCACGGAAGTTGTTTCCATATATTAAAATAACAGGTAAGATTAGTAATGAAACAAGAATTTTATTAAATAAACAGCTTAAAGGCGTTGTATTTAATAGGATAGGAGATGTGGCCAGAAATTCTTTTGATAATATTATTTTATCAACCTATTTTGGGTTAACGATTGTGGCAACATATAATAATTATTTTTTGATTTATTCTTCTTTATATGGAATAACATGTGTAATCATTAGAGCTGTGCAAGCAAGTGTGGGTAATAGTTTAGTATGTGAGTCTATTGAAAAAAATTATAAGGATTTAAGAAAATTTACTTTCATTTTTACTTGGTTTACAGGATGGTGTACTGTTAGTATGTTTATTTTATATCAGCCATTTATGTATATTTGGATGAGAGGTAACAGTAATTTATTGCTTGCGAACTCTGATATGATACTTTTTTGCATTTATTTTTATGTAATTACAATGAATGGCGTTAGAAATTTGTATTTGGAAGGAAGTGGTTTGTTTTGGGAATGTAGAGTATGGTATTTAGTTGAGGCATTTGGAAATTTATTTTTAAATATATTTTTAGGTCACATTTGGGGAATTACGGGCGTTTTGATTGCAACGATATTAACAATTTTTTTCTTTAACTTTTTAAGTCGGACAACTATATTATTCCAAAGTTACTTCAAATGTTCCAAAAAAGAATATTATAGAGATCATTTGATTTATTTTCTTGTTACTCTTATAGCAGGGGTAATTACTAATTTAATTACAAAACTATTGGATTGCAATGGAATCCTTAGATT
>ERZ772954.961-NODE-961-length-24865-cov-3.702257_pt1 | contig 24865 bp, 19 predicted proteins | sample MGYA00580684_ERZ772954 | MGnify/ENA primary metagenome ERZ772954 (study PRJEB29015, sample SAMEA2737654) | human gut metagenome | biome: human gut; feature: human-associated habitat; material: faeces | place: China | collected 2012 ...
TATTGATGTTTCTGCAAGAGCATTAGCATCACACGCATTATCAATTTTTGGTGATCATCAGGATATTTATGCCTGTCGTCAGACTGGTTTTGCTATGTTATGTAGCAACAGTGTACAGGAAGTTATGGACTTAGGAGCAGTTGCTCATCTTGCTGCAATTGAAGGCCGTGTACCATTCCTTCATTTCTTTGATGGCTTCCGTACATCTCATGAAATTCAGAAAGTTGAAGTATGGGATTATGAAGACTTAAAGGAAATGTGCGATATGGATGCAGTTGCTGCATTTAAGAAGAGAGCACTTAATCCAGAGCATCCTGTTCTTCATGGTTCAGCTCAGAACCCTGATATTTTCTTCCAGGTAAGAGAAGCTTGTAATCCATATTACGATGCAATACCTGATTTGGTTGAAAAGTACATGAACATGGTTAATGCTAAGATTGGCACAGATTATAAGCCATTTAACTATGTTGGTGCTCCAGATGCAGAAAAAGTTATCATTGCTATGGGTTCTGTATGCGAAACTATCGATGAGACAATTGATTATATGCTTGCTAAGGGCGAAAAAGTCGGTGCTATTAAAGTACATCTTTACAGACCATTTTCAGCTAAGCATCTCCTTGCAGTTATGCCTAAGTCAGTTAAGACAATCAGCGTAATTGACAGAACAAAGGAGCCTGGTTCAATCGGTGAGCCACTTTACCTTGATGTGGTTGCTGCATTAAAGGGAACAGAATTCGAGAGCGTTAAAGTCCTTAATGGTCGTTATGGTCTTGGTTCTAAGAATACAACTCCTGCTGATATCTTTGCTATTTTTGCAAATGAGGATAAGGCTGGATTTACAGTTGGTATCGTAGATGATGTTACTAATACATCACTTCCTCGTACAGAGACAGCTAATACAGCACCTGCCGGAACAACTTCATGTAAGTTCTGGGGTCTTGGTGCTGATGGTACTGTAGGTGCTAACAAGAACTCTATTAAGATTATCGGTGATCATACTCCTATGTATGCTCAGGCATATTTTGATTATGATTCAAAGAAGTCAGGTGGTGTTACAACATCTCACCTTCGTTTTGGTAAGACTCCTATTAAGTCTACATACCTTATTGATAAGGCTGATTTTGTTGCATGTCACTGTCCTGCATACATGAATAAATATGACATGGTTCAGGATGTTAAGGATGGCGGTACATTCCTTCTTAACTGTGAATGGTCTCCGGAAGAAGTCGGAAATCATATTCCTGGACAGGCTAAGAGATATATGGCTGAACATAATGTTAAGTTCTATATCATTGATGGTATTAAGCTTGGTAAGGAAATTGGTCTTGGCGGACGTATCAATACTGTACTTCAGTCAGCATTCTTCAAACTTGCCAATATCATTCCTGAGGATGAAGCTATCCAGTATATGAAAGAGAAAGCTCTTGCTTCATATGCTAAGAAGGGTGATGATATTGTTCAGATGAACTATCAGGCAATTGAAAGAGGTGCCAATGAAGTTGTTGAAGTACCAGTTCCGGCAGAATGGAAAGACTGCAAGGACGAGGTTCTTGGCGAACAGGCAGTTTCAGGTAAACCTGAAGTTCTTGATTTCGTAAATAACATTCAGAAGCCAATCAATGCCTGCCAGGGTGATAAACTTCCGGTTTCTACATTTAAGAATGTTATTGATGGTACATTTCCACAGGGAACAGCAGCTTATGAAAAGCGTGGTGTTGCAGTAGATGTTCCATGTTGGAATTCAGAAGGATGTCTTCAGTGTAACCAGTGTGCATATGTATGTCCTCATGCAGTAATCAGACCAGTTGTAATGAATGAGGAAGAAAAGAACAATGCACCTGCAGGCATGAAGGTTACACCTATGACTGGTATGCCTGGATACTACTTTACAATGACTGTATCTGTACTTGACTGTACAGGTTGTGGTTCATGTACAAATGTTTGTCCTGGTAATAACAGAAATGATGTATTAAAGATGGCTTCACTTGAAACTCAGATGGATGAGCAGAAGTTCTTTGAATATGGACTTACTGTTTCAGACAAGCCAGAAGTTCTTGAGAAGTTCAAGAAGGGTACAGTTAAGGGTTCACAGTTCGTTCAGCCATTACTTGAGTTCTCAGGTGCTTGTGCAGGATGTGGTGAGACACCTTATGCTAAGCTCATTACACAGATTTGTGGTGACAGAATGCTTATTGCCAATGCAACAGGTTGTTCATCAATCTGGGCCGGTTCATCTCCATCAACTCCATATACAGTAAATAAGGCTGGTAAGGGACCTGCTTGGGGCAACTCATTATTTGAAGATAATGCTGAGTTCGGTTTTGGTATGAAACTTGCTCAGGATGCTAACAGAGCAGCATTAAAGAATAAGCTCGATGAAATCCTTGCTTCAACAGATAATGCTGATGTTAAGGCCGCTATCGATGAGTACTATGCTACATATGAAGATGGCGAAGCTAATGCAAAGGCTACAGATAAACTCGTTGCAGCACTTGAAGCTTGTGGATGCGATAAGGCTCAGGAAATTCTTAAAGAAAAAGAATTCCTTTCAAAGAAGTCACAGTGGATACTCGGTGGTGACGGATGGGCTTATGATATCGGTTACGGCGGACTTGATCATGTTCTTGCAGCAAACAAGGATGTCAATGTATTCGTATTCGATACAGAAGTTTATTCTAACACAGGCGGACAGGCTTCTAAGTCTACTAACCTTGGTGCAATCGCTCAGTTCGCAGCAGCAGGTAAGGATGTTAAGAAGAAAGACCTTGCAGCAATTGCTATGAGCTATGGATACATCTATGTAGCACAGGTTGCTATGGGTGCTGATATGAACCAGTGTGTAAAGGCTATTCAGGAAGCTGAAAGCTACAATGGTCCATCACTTGTAATTGGTTATGCTCCATGTATCAACCATGGTATCCGTAAGGGTATGTCTAAAGCTATGGAAGAAGAGAAACTTGCAGTACAGTCAGGTTACTGGCATCTGTTCAGATTCGATCCTAGAAAAGCACTTGAAGGAAAGAATCCATTTACTCTTGATAGCAAGGCACCTACTAAGGAATATCAGGAATTCATCATGGGTGAGAGCCGTTACATCAACTTGAAGAAGCAGAATCCAGAAAGAGCAGCTAAGCTCTTTGGTGAAGCTGAAGCAAATGCAAAGGCTAAGTATGAAGCACTTGTTAAGAGAGCAGAAGACTAATTTATAAACAATTGAAGAGTTGTTGATTTTTAAGAACCCCATAGGCGTAAGCCAATGGGGTTCTTTTAGAATAGGATAAATTTAATATTCCATTTATAGAATGTAAAGGAACTTATATTTATGCAGGCAACAAAATTGATTCTGCGTCCGCATGATAATCGTATGCCTGCCACGTATAGATAGTTTTATCGTGCAAAGTCAAGGTTTATGGCACCATTGCTTGTCTGGGCATTGATAGTGTTTGAAGTTGATGAATAAGATGAGTAATCGGTTGAATGGCTCTCACCGTTTACTTTGACAGAACCGTTGCTCGTTTTTCCGTATATTGAATACTCTGATTCAGGACGGTTTACATCTATGTCAACAGAACCATTAGAAGTTTTTGCTGTGAATGAGTCCTTTATAAGACCGGCAACTTCAATTTTTCCATTGGATGTTTTTAGATTTGAATCTCCGCTGAAATTTCCATTAAGACTGATAAGACCATTTGAAGTCTTTATCTGAGTCTGCTTTGAAACGGAAAGATTATTAAATTTAATAGCACCGTTACTTGTTTCGATATTTAAAATTTCAGTGTTTAATGCACAGTCTGACTTTATGGCACTGTTATCAGTATTTATTTTAATTGAACTGATAAGTGGGGAACCGGCAGGCACATAAATAGTTATTGAATTATCAAGTGGTTTGAATAACAGATTAATGATGCCGACCATTTCCCAGCCTGAATGAGATGCCTGCGTTACTGAGATTTTACCATTTGATGTATTTATTTCAGGTGCATTTTTATAATAATTATATGTTGCAACAATGCCCCATTTATCGTTTTCTGAAGGCACAAATTTGATAGCTGCGTTTGAAACATTGATATCTATTGCATTGATATCTGTTATATCATATGCTTCATAAGTATAGGTATCTTTTTGCGGCACAATTCTGATTCCGTGAGATGTCCAGTCGATAAATATGCCGCTTTTGGCACCGGCAAGAATCCCGGATATGGCAAGGATGGCACCTATAGCAAACATTATGCCTGCTGTTATACATGCGATTTTTGTGAATTTTTTCATTGGATACCTGCCTTTCCGGAATAAGCTTTACGTGTTTTCCTTTTTTTAATAAATTGTTTGATTTTTTTGATTATAAATGAAATAAGATCCTTTGTTCCGAGTATCATCCATATAAGAAGCAAAGAAAATAAAATTCCCGCAGCACACAATACAAGTCCGGCCCCGATAAGCATTGTCCCGGTTGGAACATGTGTAAAAAGCGTAGGAAAGCCAGCTGCAAAAACAAGCAGACCTGCAAATATAAGGCATATTCCTACAACTCCTGCAGCAAATATAAGGCTCAAAATAACCATGAAAAGCGAAAAAATAAGTGATAATGTAAGCACAGCAATTATTGCTGTGCTTACATGCCCGACTGTGAACCATATCGGGCATGTAAGCACAGCAATAATTGCTATAATGACAGCTTTTGATGTGTTATTTTCATTGACAGGCTGCTGATAATTAATTCCATAGCTGCTGCATATCTTGGCTGCCAGCTGTTCGGGTGTTCCCAGCTCTGCCATAACAGATGCAAAGTTTTCTTCTCCTGCATCATCAAAATATTCCCTGTAATATTGCATTGTATTCTGTGCTTCGACAGGTGGAAGCTGCGATATGCAATATTGCAGTCTGGTAAGATATTCTTCCTTGTTCATCCCAAATCCTCCTTGTTTATAAGAATTCCATCGAGTCTTTCTTTATAGGAAATCCATTCGTTACGCAAAAAAATAAGCTGCGATTTTCCGTAATCAGTCAGCACATAATACCGTCGGTTGCGTCCGTTGAATGGCTGGTCGTAGGTTGAAAGAAGCCCGTCTTTAGTTAGTCTTCTAAGAACCGGGTACAGTGTGGATTCTGAGATATCGACAACAGATTTTACTTTCTGCGTGAGTGCATATCCGTACAGTGGTTCTTCTTCCAAAGCTGATAAAACACAGGCATCAAGTAGTGCAGAACCAATCTGAAATACCATAAATATCAAAACTCCTTTCATATAAAAATTTCAACAATATTATATGTTGTATAGTATTGTTGAGATTATATTATAATATATGGTTTAATATGTCAATATTATTTTTACAACACAGTTGAAGAAATCGTATTTGTACTGTAAAATTAATTTATTGTGATAATATTTTTGGAATCATTAAATATAAAGTAAAAATTTGTGATTAAAGAACAGGAGACTATATGTCAGTAATAAAGTCGTTAATATTAGCATTTTCAATGTATTCAAGAATTCCGGTGCCACATGTGCGGCTTGAAGAAAAGGATATGAAATATACGTTTGGGTTTTTCCCGCTTGTCGGAGTGGTTATTGGTGCACTTTTTTCAGGCTGGCTTATTTTTGCAAGAAAGTTTTGCATTGGAACGATTACATCGATGTGTGTTTCTGGTGTTTTTTTGCTGCTTATAACTGGTGGAATTCATATTGATGGATATATGGATACGATGGATGCTGTCCATTCATATGGAAACCGTGAGAAAAAATTAGAGATTCTTAAAGATTCCCATATTGGAGCATTTGCTGTTATTATGCTTGCTACATATGTACTTGCAGCAGCGGGTGCATTTTCATATATTTTTGAAAATAAAAATACGGATATATTTATTATTATGGGGTGTGTTTTTTATCTTTCAAGAATATCAAGTGCATTTGCAGCAGTTAATTTTAAAAGTGCAAGAAATGGCGGAATGCTTAACAGTGTTGTACGGTCTGTGTCCGGAAATGTTGTGAATATAATGATACTTTTAAATTATATTATATGTATTGCAATTATGACTTATGTTAATGCTTTTGCAGCTGCATTGTGCCTTATTGTGCAGGCTGCAGTGCTTGTTTATTACAGGATATGGTCATATAAAATATTTGGCGGTGTGACAGGAGACCTTGCGGGTTGGTTTTTGTGCATGAGTGAATTGTGCTGCATGATAGTGCTTGTATTTGTTTAGAAGGGAGATTTTTGCTTATGAAATTATATGTAGGCGGGGCATGGCAAGGAAAATGTGACTACGTTTCGGGTAAATTTCAAAATAAACCGACAATTGTGCAGGGAGACAGATGTACAAAGGAAGATATGAAAAATGCAGACATAATTAATCATTTTCATGAGTATGTTTACAGATGCGTTCAGAATGGCGATGGCATGGACGATTTTGCGGAATGGATATATGAAGTTAATCCATCAGTCTGCATTATATGTGATGAAGTTGGGAGCGGAATTGTCCCGATTGATAAAAATATGCGTGATTACAGGGAACTTGTAGGAAGAGTATTATGCAGGCTTGCACAAAAATCTGATGAAATGGAGAGGATTACCTGCGGTGTAGGGATGAGAATAAAATGAAAATAGTATTAATCAGACACGGAATGACCGAGGGAAATGTCAGCAGAAGATATATTGGAATCACAGATGAAAATCTTTGCCCCAAAGGGCAGCAAATATTAAATGAAAATATAAAAAGTAGAAAGTATCCAATGGCAGACATTGTGTTTTCAAGTACGATGAAAAGATGTGTCCAGACGGCAAAAATCATTTATCCGGAAAAGGATATTTTAAAAGAAGAACTTCTAAAAGAATGTGATTTTGGAATTTTTGAGGGAAAAAATTATATGGAGCTGTCGGACGAGCCTTTATATCAGCAATGGATTGACAGTGGAGGAAGCAATACATTTCCGGGTGGTGAGAATCCTTATGATTTCAGGAAGCGGAGTGTTGAAGGTTTTTATAAGTGTATGGATTTTGTATACAGGATGAATTGTGAAGATAAGAAAATTGAAACTGTTGCGTTTGTTGTGCATGGGGGGACAATAATGTCAGTTATGAACAATGCCTTTGGCGGAGATTATTATGATTATTCCTGTATAAATGGCAGTGGATATATATTGGAGTGTAAGTTTGATGAAAATAATTTATTACATTATTCCGGTTATTGCGGGCTGGATTCTTGACCTGATTATAGGAGATCCGCACTGTATTTATCATCCGGTAAGGCTGATAGGATGGCTTATCGGAAAACTTGATAAAATGCTTTATAAGGACACAGACAGCAACCGGAAAAAATATTATAAAGGTATGCTTCTCTGGGTACTTGTGATGCTGGCAACAGGTGGAGTGACAGCGGCTGGTCTTTATATTTTTTATCGTATAAATGTGACAGCAGGGCTTATTGCTGAGTCGGTTATGTGTTATCAGCTTATTGCAGCAAAATCATTAAAAGATGAAAGCATGAAAGTGTATTACAGACTAAAAGAAAATAATATTGAAAAAGCCAGATATGCAGTATCGATGATTGTAGGAAGAGATACAGAAAAACTTGATGAGACAGGAATAACAAAGGCTGCGGTTGAGACAGTTGCGGAAAATACATCTGACGGAATTGCAGCACCATTGTTTTACATTGTATTTTTCGGAGCAGCAGGTGGATTTATGTACAAAGCGGTTAATACAATGGATTCAATGATTGGATATAAAAATGACAAATATATGTATTTTGGAAGATTTGCGGCAAAATCAGATGATGTTGTCAATTTTATTCCGGCACGGCTTGCATCATGGATTATGATTGCAGCTACGGGGGTTGTGCAGATATTTTCAAAAGATAAAAAATACAACATGAAAGATGCATTAAGAATTTACAGGCGTGACAAACATAATCATTCAAGCCCGAATTCGGCACATACGGAATCAGTCTGTGCCGGTGCATTGGGGGTAAGGCTTGCCGGTGATAATTATTATTTTGGGAAACTTGTGAAAAAGCCGTATATCGGTGATGACAGCCGTCCGGTAGAGATTGAAGATATAAAAAGAGTAAATATTCTTTTATATGTCACAACATTTTTATGTATTATCATGGCTGCAGCTGTAAGAATTATTATATTTTTGGGAAGGATGTGTGTCTGATGGCAAAAAATCTTATGATACAGGGGACAATGTCCAATGCGGGGAAAAGCATTGTGACAGCCGGGATTTTAAGAGTCCTTAAACAGGATGGCTACAGAGTGGCTCCGTTTAAATCACAGAATATGGCACTCAATTCATATATAACAAAAGATGGGTTTGAGATGGGACGTGCACAGGTTATGCAGGCAGAAGCAGCCGGAACAGAGCCAGATGTCAGCATGAATCCAATCCTTTTAAAACCTACAAGCGATGTAGGCTCGCAGGTGATTGTAAATGGAATTCCGTTAAAAAATATGCCGGCTTCAGAGTATTTTAAGTATAAGACAAAACTTATTCATGATATTATGAATGCATATGAGAAACTTGATAAAGCTTATGACGTAGTTGTAATCGAAGGTGCGGGCAGTCCTGCCGAGATAAATCTGAAAAAAAACGACATTGTTAATATGGGCATGGCAAAACTTGTTGATGCACCGGTGTTGCTTGTTGGTGATATAGACCGTGGCGGTGTGTTTGCACAGCTTGTCGGAACAATCATGCTGCTTGAAGAAGAAGAGAAAAGGCGTATTAAAGGTCTTGTGATCAATAAGTTCAGAGGCGACAAAAAGATATTGGAACCGGGACTTGAACAGCTTACAGATATATGCAGAATTCCAGTTGCGGGAGTAATTCCATACATGTATCTTGATATAGATGATGAGGACAGTCTTTCAGAGAGACTTGATAATGGTGAAAGCTATGATAGCACAGAGGAAGTGCTTGTTGATATTGCGGTTATAAAACTTCCGCATATATCTAATTTTACAGATTTTAACGCACTTGAATCATCGAATGGTGTACATGTCAGGTATGTAAATGACGTGTCACGTTTTGGAAAACCGGATTTCGTTATTATTCCCGGGACTAAAAATACAATAGGTGATATGAAGTGGTTAAGACAGAGCGGGCTGGAAAACTGCATTTTAAAAGCAGCATCGACAGATATACCGGTTATGGGTGTATGCGGAGGTTTTCAGATGCTTGGAATGTATATAAGTGATGAAGATGGTGCTGAGGCAGGCGGGAATATAAGAGGAATCGGACTTCTTCCCGTAGTTACAGAATTTTCATCAAAGAAACGCCAGACCAGAACACAGGCGGTTATATGTGCGTCAGAACACGGGATGATGTGGGATGCTGCAGGTATATGGGAAAATCTAAATGGAATTAAAGTATCAGGATATGAAATTCATATGGGTGAGAGCACAATTCTTGATTCGTCAGAGGATGACGGATTTTATGGAATTGTGAGTACCGGCAGGCCGTTTTCTGTTTTATCAGACGGAAAAGAGGATGGCTGTGTGAATGGAAATGTATGTGGTACATATATTCATGGGATTTTTGATAATGAAGAGTTCCTTTTAAAGCTGCTTAAATTACTTTGTGAAAGAAAAGGAATTACATATGAAGCAGATAATGTCATAAGTGTCAAAAAAAGAAAAGAAAAAGAGTATGATAAGCTTGCAGATATGATTCGCACAAATATGGATATTGAAATGGTTTATAAAATAATCGGATTGTAAATGGAGGGAGGAATATAAGCATGATTAAAGATAAGGATATGGCAGATGAAATCCAGATGAAAAAAGAAACAGGGCTAGTACATATTTATACAGGGGACGGCAAAGGAAAGACTACAGCAGCAGCCGGTCTTGCACTCAGAGCCGCAGGATGCGGGCTAAAGGTCATATTTGCACAGTTTATGAAAGGGAGAGCAAGCGGGGAAGTCGATGCATTTGCACAGATACCGGACGTAATGGTTTTAAGGGCTTCAAAAGACTATGGATTTTACAGCAGAATGAGTGAATCTGATAGAAATATGCAGAAAAAAGAACATGACAGTATATTGGATACTATTTTTGAACATGTATACAAAAAACATGATGTGAGCGTTGTTGTCCTTGATGAACTTGCATCTGCTTATGAATATAATCAGGTTGACAGGGCAAAAACAGGTTATCTTCTGGAAAACCATGATGGTGTTGAGATTGTGATTACTGGAAGAAATCCGGATGAATCACTAATAAGGCATGCGGATTATATTACGGAAATGAAAAAGATAAAGCATCCATTTGATTTGGGAATTTCAGCGAGGGAAGGCATAGAATATTAAAATGTTAATGAAAAATACTTCATTAACTTATGCGAAAGCATACATTAAAATAACTTGTAAAAATATAATAAATACGTTATTATAATATGAAAGTTAATAACTAAGAATATATAGAAAGCTGGGTATAAATGATATGGGTTATAAGATAACATTGATTCCTGGAGATGGAATTGGTCCGGAGATAGTAAGAGAGGCAAGAAAGGTACTTGATGCTGTAGGTAAAAAATATGGTCATGAATTTGATTATACTGAAATCCTTATGGGTGGATGTTCTATAGATGCTTATGGTGTGCCTCTCACAGAAGAAGCAGTTAATACAGCAAAAGCATCAGATGCTGTTTTGCTTGGTGCTGTCGGCGGCAATGTCGGTAATTCAAAGTGGTATGATGTTGCACCTAATTTAAGACCGGAGGCAGGTCTTTTGAAGATAAGAAAAGATCTTGAACTTTTTGCAAACATACGTCCGGCTTATTTATATAGTGAATTAAAGGATGCATGTCCTTTAAAGGATGAGATAATCGGTGACGGATTTGATATGGTTATAATGAGAGAACTTACAGGAGGTCTCTATTTCGGAGAGCGTCACACAGAATCAGTAAACGGTGTGATGACAGCAGTTGATACTCTTACATATAATGAAGAAGAAATCAGAAGAATTGCAATTAAAGGTTTTGAGATTGCAATGAAAAGAAGAAAGAAACTTGTCAGTGTTGATAAAGCAAATGTACTTGATTCCTCAAGATTATGGAGAAAAGTTGTTGCTGAAGTGTCAAAGGATTATCCAGAAGTTGAAGTTACTAATATGCTTGTTGATAACTGTGCAATGCAGCTTGTAATGAATCCTGGCCAGTTTGATGTAATTCTTACTGAAAATATGTTTGGCGATATCTTATCAGACGAAGCAAGCATGATAACAGGTTCTATCGGAATGCTTTCAAGTGCCAGCCTTGGAAAGACAAAACTTGGCCTTTATGAGCCTAGCCATGGCTCAGCACCTGATATTGCAGGAAAGAATATTGCTAATCCTATTGCCACAATTCTTTCAGCTGCAATGATGTTAAGATACTCACTTGATCTTGACAAGGAAGCAGATGCTATTGAGGCAGCTGTTGCACAGGTTTTAAAAGAAAATTACAGAACAGTTGATATTATGTCGGAAGGAATGACACAGTGTACAACTACACAGATGGGCGACCTTATTGCTAATCATCTTGCGTAAATAAGTTTTTTGATATTTTATAGTTTAATGAAATAAAATGATAATCCTGCCGGAGTTTAAACCGGAATTAAATAAAAACAGAATGAGATAAGGAGATTAATTTTTATGAAAAGTGATAACGTAAAAAAAGGCATGCAGCAGGCACCACACCGTTCGCTGTTTAATGCACTTGGCTTTACAAAAGAAGAGATGGATAAGCCATTAGTTGGTATTGTAAGTTCATATAATGAGATTGTTCCGGGACATATGAATCTTGATAAGATTGTTAATGCTGTTAAGCTTGGCGTTGCTGAAGCCGGCGGTGTTCCTGTTGTATTTCCAGCAATCGCAGTATGTGACGGTATTGCAATGGGACATGTAGGAATGAAATATTCTCTTGTTACAAGAGACCTTATTGCAGATTCTACAGAATGTATGGCTACAGCACATCAGTTTGATGCACTTGTTATGGTACCTAACTGTGACAAGAATGTACCTGGACTTCTTATGGCAGCAGCAAGAATTAATGTTCCTACTGTATTTGTCAGTGGCGGTCCAATGCTTGCAGGACATGTAGGTGGCAGAAAGAGAAGTCTTTCGTCAATGTTTGAGGCAGTTGGCTCTTATGCAGCAGGTACAATGACAGAAGAACAGGTAAGAGAATACGAAGAAAAAGTATGTCCTACATGTGGTTCATGTTCAGGCATGTATACAGCAAATTCTATGAACTGTCTTACAGAGGCTCTCGGTATGGGACTTCGCGGCAATGGTACAATACCGGCTGTATATTCTGACAGAATCAGACTTGCAAAACATGCAGGTATGGCAGTTATGGATATGCTTAAAAAAGATATCCGTCCAAGAGATATTATGACAAAAGATGCAATTCTTAATGCTCTTACAGTTGATATGGCACTTGGATGCTCTACAAACAGTATGCTTCATCTTCCTGCTATTGCACATGAAGTGGGCTTTGATTTTGATATTAAGTTCGCAAATGAAATAAGTGAAAAGACACCTAACCTCTGTCACCTTGCACCAGCTGGTCCTACATATATGGAAGACTTAAATGAAGCAGGTGGCGTATATGCAGTTATGAAAGAACTTGCAGATATTGGACTTTTACATACAGACTGTATGACTGTAACAGGTAAGACTGTCGGTGAGAATATTGCAAATGCAGTAAATCTTAATCCGGAAGTTATCCGTACAGTTGATAATCCATACAGTAAGACAGGCGGTCTTGCTGTTCTTTCTGGAAATCTTGCTCCTGACGGAAGTGTTGTTAAGCGTTCCGCAGTAGTAGAAGAGATGATGGTACATGAAGGCCCTGCAAGAGTATTTGACAGCGAAGAAGATGCAATTGCAGCTATTAAGGGTGGAAAGATTGTAGCAGGTGATGTTGTTGTAATCAGATATGAAGGCCCTAAGGGTGGTCCTGGTATGAGAGAAATGCTTAATCCTACATCAGCGATTGCCGGTATGGGACTTGGTTCAAGCGTTGCTCTTATCACAGACGGAAGATTTTCAGGTGCAAGCCGCGGAGCTTCTATCGGACATGTATCTCCGGAAGCAGCAGTCGGTGGTCCTATTGCACTTGTTGAAGAGGGCGATGTAATAAGCATTAATATTCCGGAAATGAAGCTTGAACTCAAGGTTTCAGATGAGGAGCTTGCAGCAAGAAAAGCTAAATGGCAGCCAAGAGAACCTAAAGTCACAACAGGTTATCTCAGAAGATATGCTTCTATGGTTACATCAGGTAACAGAGGTGCAATTTTACAGACTCCTGATAAATAAAGAGGGTAATATTTTATTGAAAGGATGAACGGCCAAATGAAGTTAAATGGTTCAGAAATAATTGTTGAATGTTTAAAAGAACAGGGTGTAGATACAGTATTCGGTTATCCGGGCGGTGCTATTTTAAATGTATATGATGCACTTTATAAACACTCTGATGAGATTACACATATACTTACATCACATGAGCAGGGGGCTGCACATGCAGCAGACGGATATGCAAGAGCTACAGGCAAAGTAGGTGTATGCTTTGCAACATCAGGTCCTGGTGCAACCAACCTTGTAACAGGTATAGCGACATCTTATATGGATTCAACTCCTGTTGTTGCAATTACATGTAATGTAACAGTTCCACTTCTTGGAAAAGACAGTTTTCAGGAGATAGATATCCAGGGTGTTACAATGCCTATTACAAAACATAATTTTATTGTAAAAGATGTAAACACACTTGCAGATACAATCCGTAAGGCATTCAGAATAGCACAGGAGGGAAGACCGGGGCCTGTACTTATTGATGTAACAAAAGATGCAACTGCTGCGGAGTGTGATTATGTAAAGGAGACACCAAAGCTGATTGAAAGAAAGACAGAGTCAATACGTGAAGAGGATATTGACACAGTCACAGAGATGATTGCACAGGCAAAGAAACCATTTGTATTTGTCGGAGGCGGTGTTGTACTTTCAGGTGCTTCAGAAGAACTTGCACGCTTTGTACATAAAATAGATGCTCCTGTGGCTGATTCACTTATGGGAAAAGGTGCATTTGATAATTCAGATCCACTCTATACAGGTATGCTTGGCATGCATGGTACAAAGACATCTAATTACGGTGTTTCAGAATGTGACCTCCTTATTGCAATTGGTGCAAGATTTTCGGACAGAGTCACAGGTAATGCATCTAAGTTTGCAAGCAATGCAAAAATTATTCATTTCGATGTTGATGCAGCTGAGATTAATAAAAATATTAAAACAGATGCATGTGTAATAGGAGATGCACTTGAAGTCTTAAAACGTGTTAATTCGAAGATCGGACAGCTTGAGCATCATGAATGGATTGAGCATATCAAAGAACTTAAAGAAAAGTATCCTATGCGTTACAGAAAAGATTGTCTTAATGGACCTTATATTATGGAGACAATCAATGAGATTACAGATAGTAATGCTATTATTGCAACAGATGTAGGACAGCACCAGATGTGGGCTGCACAGCATTATACATACAAACAGCCAAGAACACTTATAACATCAGGTGGTCTTGGAACTATGGGATTCGGTCTTGGTGCTGCTATAGGTGCAAAAGTTGGCCGTAAGGATAAAGTTGTAATTAATATTGCAGGTGATGGCTGCTTCAGAATGAATATGAATGAAATAGCAACAGCGACACGTTACAATATTCCTGTTATTGAGATTATATTTAATAATCATGTACTTGGAATGGTTCGTCAGTGGCAGGATTTATTCTATGGAAAGCGTTATTCTTCGACGGTTCTTGATGATACGGTTGATTTTGTGAAAGTTTCTGAAGGCCTTGGTGCGAAAGGTTACAGAGTTTCATCAATTGAAGAATTTAAAGCGGCACTCAAAGAAGCTATAGAATTAAATATACCGTGTGTAATTGACTGTCTTATTGACAGGGAAGACAAGGTATTTCCAATGGTTTCACCTGGAGCTGCAATCTCTGAAGCTTTTGATAGACAGGATTTGGAAAATAAAAACAAAAATAACTAAAGAATATTACGTATATAGAAGAGATTACTAAATAAAAGAACAAAAGAATATTAATAGAGAATGAATTGTTGACATACAATAAAGATTGTCATAAAATGTCTATTAATTATTAAATTAAAAGCTTAGTTGAGACATATTTTATAATAGTGATTTCAACAGGCTGAATAATAGGAGGAAGAAATTGGCAAGAGTTTATAATTTTAGCGCAGGTCCGGCAGTATTACCGGAAGAGGTATTGAAGGAAGCAGCAGCAGAGATGCTTGATTACAAGGGAAGCGGCCAGTCAGTTATGGAGATGAGCCATCGTTCCAAAGTATACGACAATATCATTAAAGAAGCTGAAGCTGATTTAAGAGATTTGTTGAATATTCCGGATAATTACAAGGTATTATTCCTTCAGGGCGGTGCGTCGCAGTTCTTTGCAGAGGTTCCTATGAATCTTATGAAGAATAAGAAAGCAGCATATATTATAACAGGACAGTGGGCTAAGAAAGCATACCAGGAAGCTAAGATTTATGGTGATGCAATTGCCGTTGCTTCTTCAGAAGACAAAACATATTCATATATCCCGGATTGTTCAGATCTTGACATTCCAGAAGATGCAGATTATGTATATATTTGCGAAAATAATACAATTTATGGTACTAAATATAAGAAACTTCCTAATACAAAGGGACATATTCTTGTATCTGATGTTTCATCTTGTTTCTTATCAGAACCTATGGATGTTACAAAGTATGGCGTTGTATATGGCGGCGTTCAGAAAAATATCGGACCAGCAGGTGTTGTTATCGCAATTATAAGAGAGGATTTAATTACAGATGATGTTCTTCCTGGAACTCCTACAATGCTTAAATGGAAGACACAGGCAGATGCTGATTCACTTTATAATACACCTCCATGCTATAATATTTATATCTGTGGCAAGGTATTTAAGTGGATTAAGAAGATGGGTGGACTTTCAGCTATGAAAGAACACAATGAGAAGAAAGCAAAGATTCTTTATGATTTCCTTGATGAGAGCAAGCTTTTCAATGGAACAGTTGTAAAAGAAGATCGTTCACTTATGAATGTTCCTTTTGTAACAGGAGATAAAGAACTTGATGCTAAGTTTGTTGAAGAAGCAACAAAGGCAGGTTTTGTAAATCTTAAAGGACACAGAACTGTTGGCGGTATGAGAGCTTCTATCTACAATGCTATGCCAATTGAAGGTGTAGAGAAACTTGTTGAGTTCATGAAGAAGTTTGAAAAGGAGAATACAAAATAATGGTAAACGTTAATTGCTTAAATAATATTGCGTCAGTTGGTCTTGATTTGTTTTCAGATGATTATAATACAGAAAGCAGTTTTGAAGATGCACAGGCCGTACTTGTAAGAAGTGCTAAAATGCATGATATGGAACTTGGTGATAACCTTCTTGCAATTGCAAGAGCCGGTGCAGGTGTTAATAATATCCCTCTTGATAAATGTGCTGAGTCGGGTATTGTTGTATTTAATACACCGGGTGCTAATGCCAATGCTGTTAAAGAGCAGGTACTTGCAGCAATGCTTCTTGCATCAAGAGATTTAATCGGCGGTAACGAATGGGTTAAAGCAAATAAGGATGATGCTGATATTGCAAAGGCTACAGAGAAAGCCAAGAAGGCATTTGCAGGTCAGGAAATCAAGGGTAAAAAGCTTGGTGTAATCGGACTTGGTGCTATTGGACAGCTTGTTGCCAATGCGGCAATTGCACTTGGTATGGAAGTATACGGATATGATCCATATCTTTCAGTAAATGCAGCATGGAATCTTTCAAGTGAAGTTAAACATATTGTCAATGTTGAAGATATATATAAAGAATGTAATTACATTACAGTTCATGTTCCGGCACTTGACAGTACAAAGGGAATGATTAATAAAGAAGCATTCGATATGATGCAGGACGGAACTATTATTATCAACTGTGCAAGAGATGTACTTGTTGATGAGAAAGCAATCGGTGAAGCATTAAAGTCTGGCAGAGTTAAGAAGTATGTAACAGATTTTCCTAACCCTGTTACAGCTGGAATGGAAGGTGCAATTGTTCTTCCTCATCTTGGTGCTTCAACAGCAGAAGCAGAAGATAATTGTGCAATTATGGCTGTAAAAGAGCTTCGTAACTACATTGAGAATGGTAATATAGTTAATTCTGTAAACTATCCTGCATGTGACATGGGTGTATGCACATCAGCCGGCAGAGTAGCTGTATGCCATAAGAATGTACCTGCTATAATCAGCAAGATTACATCTGTTATGGGTGATGAAAGTATTAACATTGAAGAGATGGCTAATAAGTCAAGAGGTGACTATGCATATTCAATGCTTGATATAAGTGAGTCTGCATCTGAGACAGTAGTTGACAAACTTGCATCTATTGAAGGTGTTATTAAGGTAAGAGTTATAAAGTAATATTTTGCAATTGTTTATTGTAATTAAAAAACGGATGTTTGAAAATTAAAATATTTCTTTCATCCGTTTTTCTTTATTTATAGCGTATTTTGTTGTAAAATATATTTATGTATTTTCTTATGAATAACAAGGAGGAGTTATATATGGGAGCAATAGAGCAAAAAATACAGGATAAATCTCAAAAGCTTAATGAGAAGCATGAACAGATACAGGAAACTGCAAAGAAAGGTTTAGATAAGATTGTAGATAAGATTGAGTCACAGTCGGAGATGGCCAGATGTAACAAAGTCGGAATGGTATGCCATACTATAGTTTCAGCTGCTATAGGTATTGCATATTTAGCTGAATTTGCAAAAGGAAGCAGGACATTATTATATGTATTGTTTACTATTGTAATAGGAATTGCTTCACCAGTAGCGGAGTGGATTGTATATAAAAAAGATAAGAATTCAACGCATATAAAGCATTTTATAGGATATGGCTTTGCAATATTTTATATTTTCATAATGTTTACCACAAATAATAAACTTGCATTTACATATGTAATTCCAATGCTTATAGCAATCACAGTATATAATGATTATAAATATTCAATTCCTATTAATACAGGTGTTATAATTATTAACATTGCACAGGTTGTAGTATTTCTTGCAAACGGAACATATACAATGAGCGATACTGCATCAGTTGAGATACAGGTGCTTGTTATTATATTGATTTCACTTTACTGTATGTATACATCAAAAACACTTGAAATTAATAGCGTAGTAAAATTAAAACAGATTGAGAAACAGAGCCGCGAAACAGAAAGAATACTTAATAATACAATGGAAGTTTCAGGTAAAATGGCTGCTGATATTGAAAATGTAAACAGCAAGATTTTATCACTTGGTGAAGCTATTAATGCGACAAGGGAAGCTATGGCAGAAGTAAATACAGGTTCAACAGATACAGCGGATGCTGTACAGAAACAGCTTGAAATGACTGAAAATATCCAGAATAAAGTTGATGATGTAAAGAATGGTTCACAAGAAATCACAAATAGCATAAATGATACCAAAAAAGCAGTAGATGCAGGCAATAAGAATGTGGCAATGCTTGTTAATAAAGTTAATGAGTCCGTTGAATCGGGCAATGCTGTAACCAAGCAGCTTTCGCTTCTTAATGACGATATGGCAAAGATGAATTCAATTGTTGATATTATTACTGAGATTACATCACAGACAAGCCTTCTGGCACTTAATGCAAGTATCGAGGCAGCTCGTGCCGGGGAAGCAGGAAGAGGCTTTGCAGTTGTTGCTTCCGAAATTTCAAAAATGGCAGATGAGACACAGAATGCAACTGTAAAAATTACAGACATGATTACAAATATTTCAGATGTAATTAAGAATGTTGTAGATGTTACGGGTCAGATGGTTGAGATGATAAAGGAAGAGGATGCTGCTACAAAAGAAACAGCAGCAAGCTTTTCAATAATTGAAAATAATACAGGAAAAATTCTTATTAATGCCGAATCACTTACAAATATTGTAAATGGACTCAGTGAAGCTAATAAGAAGATTGTTGACAGCGTTTCAACTGTTTCGGCTATCACAGAAGAAGTTGCGGCCCATGCAAGTGATACATTTGCAGTAAGCGAGCAAAACAATGCAACAATAAATGAAATCATATCTATATCTAATGAATTGAAGGTATTGACTGATAAACTTAATGCCTGATTTTTAAAGAAAAATAATTATAAGCAGGAAAAGGAGAAAAGTAATGGCATTAATTAAACCGTTTGAATGTGTAAGACCTAATGAAAAAGATGCAGCAAGAGTAGCAGCACTTCCTTATGATGTATACAACAGACAGGAAGCTGTTTGTGAGGTTAAAAGAGAGCCGTTGTCTTTCCTTAAAATTGACAGAGCAGAGACACAGTTCGATGATTCTACAGATACATATGCTCCTGAAGTTTATGCAAAAGCAAAAGAATTATTTGAAGAAGCTCTGGCTGATAAAACATTTATAACAGATACAGATAAGACATATTATATATATGCACTTACAATGGACAAAAGAACACAGACCGGTATAGTTGCATGTGCATCTATTGATGATTATCTTAATAATGTAATAAAGAAACATGAAAATACAAGAGCTGATAAAGAAGTTGACAGAATAACACATGTTGATACATTAAGTGCCCAGACAGGACCTATTTTCCTGGCTTACAGAGCTGACAGTGTAATAAATGATGCTGTTAAAAAGACTAAGGAGAATAAAGCATTATATGATTTTATATCTCCTGACGGAATACGCCATCAGGTCTGGAAAATGACAGATATAACACTTGTTGAAAATGTTAGAAAGGCATTTGAAGGAATTGATTCTGTTTACATTGCTGACGGACATCACAGAGCAGCTTCTGCAGTAAAAGTAGGATTGAAGAGAAGACAGGAAAATCCGGGATATACAGGTAATGAAGAATTTAATTATTTTCTGTCCGTGCTTTTTCCTGATGAAGAATTGATGATTCTTCCGTATAACAGGGTTGTTAAAGATCTGAATGGATATACACAGGAAGAGTTTTTAAATAAGATTAAAGAAAAATTTGATATAGCTGAGAGTGATAAGCAGGTATCGCCTGATAAAAAAGGAACATTTGGTATGTATCTTGGTGGAAAATGGTACAAGCTTACAGCACATAAAGATATTATGTCAGACGATCCGGTTGATGGACTTGACGTTGCGGTTTTGCAGGACAATCTGCTTGCACCTGTACTTGGAATAGGTGATCCAAAGACAGATAAGAGAATTGATTTTGTCGGTGGAATAAGAGGACTTTCAGAACTTGAGAAAAGATGCAAGGAGGATTGTGTAGTTGCATTTTCTATGTATGCAACATCTATAGCAGAACTTTTTGCCGTTGCTGATGCAGGAAAGTTAATGCCGCCAAAATCAACATGGTTTGAACCAAAATTAAGAAGTGGATTGTTTATTCACAGGATATAATGAAAGGTGTGCTGATTTATGATACACGAAAATATTAAAATAGATATTGATTATGAAAAACTTGGTATAAAGCACAAAGGTGCGGACGCTGTTTTTACAACCTATATAAAAGAAATGTATCCGGAGTATCAGAATGTATTTGAAAGACCGCTTGTTATAATATGTCCGGGCGGTGGATATGAGCATCATTCACCGCGTGAGGGTGAAGCTGTCGCATTAAAAATGCTTGATTTTGGCTATAACGCAGTGGTTTTAAGATACAGCCTTATGCCGGATGAATTCCCATGTGCATTATATGAAGCAGCATATACAATTAATTATGTGAGAAATCATGCGAAAGAATGGGATATTAATCCGAATAAAATTATTATTGCAGGTTTTTCGGCAGGCGGACATGTTGCAGCAAGTCTTGCGACAATGTATGATCAGCCGGAACTTGCAGATTTTATTCAGAATGTACTTCATGTAAGTCCAAAAGAAGTAAGACCGGACGGACTGTTGTTAGGATATCCTGTTATAACATCAGGACCTAAGGCACACAGAAAGTCTTTTGAGAGACTTCTGGGAGACAGATATGATGAACTTGTGAAGTCTGTTTCGCTGGAGGAACGTGTCAGCAGTAATACGCCAAAGACGTTTCTGTGGCATACTTTTTCAGATGGAAACGTACCTGTGGACAATTCACTTCTTTTTGCAGAATCTTTAAAAAAAGCAGAAGTTCCGTTTGAACTTCATATATTCCCTAATGGAAATCATGGACTTGGACTTGGAACGAAAGAGACTGATACAAAGGACGGAAAACATTTTGAGCCGGAAGTATATGTCTGGACAGAACTTTTTAAAACATGGGTTGAAAAAAATATCTGATGGGGTTAAATATGGGGAATAGATTATATGATTTAATGGATTGGCCTTCAATTGAAGGCGTTGTATATTCTGAATGCGATGAGCCGATGGAACTGCTTGGTGGACGTATATGTAAAGATGGATTTCTTATACAGACATTTGCACCTGATGCAGTGGAGATGAATGTAAGAGTTGATGGAAGAAAGAAGCTTTATCCAATGGAAAAAATGGATGAGGCAGGTTTTTTTGCCGTATTGCTTCCAGGTAGAAAAAAAGTTTCATATACATTTGTCAAAGAAGATGTATATGGTAAAAAAACAGAATATAAAGATATATATTCATATGGCAGGCATGAATGTATGCAGGCGTTGCTTAAAATTTCCCAAAATGGCAAGAGTGAATATAATATTAATAAATTTATGACAGGCAATGCACAGGATGCATACAAATACATGGGAAGTCATGAAGCAGTTGTCGATGGAATCAGTGGAATGATTTTTGGAATATGGGCACCTGATGCTAGAAGAGTCAGTGTTATCGGGGCTTTCAACAAGTGGGACGGACGAGTGTTCCAGATGGAAAAGGATTATGATACAGGGATATTTTTCCTGTTTATACCAGATATGAAGCCCAAAACACCATACTGTTATGAAATAAAGTTAAAAGACGGACAGGTTGTAAAAAAGGCAGACCCATATGCACAGTCCGCTTCTAATGACGTTATTTATGCATCACTGGCAGGAGTTAATCCTGAAGAGAAAAATTTCAAGTGGACTGATGCAGGCTGGAAACAGGAAGATACGAAACATAAACCGCTTAGTATGTGTGAGATTGACATTCTTGATTTAAAAGATGATACAATTGAAGACAGAATTGAAGCACTGGGATTTAACTGTGTTGAGATAATGAATGTCTGTGCTGTAAGAAATGGCTCATCGGCTGAGACAATAAATTTTTATGCTGTAAATTGTGAGGTTGGAGGTCTTAGGTTAAAGGCATTTATTGATAAGATGCATAAGAAAAATATCAGTGTTATCATAGACTGGAATGGTGCATTTATGAGTCAGGGTGAATATAGTCTTGTATATTTTGACGGAACGCACCTTTATGATACAGGAAAAGTCAATCTTGACAATCATCCGGAATTAAATGTTGCTTCATTTGACTATTCAAAACCACAGGTAAGAAGTTTTCTGATGTCTAATATAAGATACTGGATTGAAGAGTATCATGTTGATGGATTGAAGTTTTCTGAGACTGCGTCTATGCTTTATCTTGATTATGGCAGAAAACCGGGAGAATGGATTCCGAATATTTATGGTGGAAAAGAAAATATTAATGCGGTTGAATTTATTCAGAATGTAAGAAAAATGGTTGATTCACTGCAAAAAAATACAATTCTTGCAGCCGAGGAATCAAGCGGATGGCAATTTGTTACAGGTGATATTGCAGACGGAGGTCTGGGCTTTGATTATAAGTGGAATGATGGCTGGAAAAAAGAGCTTGTGCCATTTATAGAGATGGATCCACTATTTAGAAAAGGAATATATGGCAGACTTACATACAGTATGTTATATCAGTACAGTGATGATTTTATTATAGGATTTTCAAGAAACGGATATGGCTGGAAAAAAGGAATTTTAAAAGATATAGTTCCGGATAATGGTGAAGATGTGCTTAATCATGTAAAAACAGCACTTGGTTACATGTATTTCCATCCGGGGAAAAAGCTTATTAATATAAAAGAATGCAGCGGAGTCGAGAAATTTGTGGCACAGATGAATAATTTATACCGCAATACAAAAGCTCTTTATGAATGTGATGATAATCCGTCAGGTTTTGAATGGGCTGATGATATATCCGCAGAAGAGACGGTTATTGCTGTGTTAAGGCGTGATGAATCGGGACAATCTGTTATCGGAGCTGTTAATTTTACGCCTGTTGAAAGGAAAGAATTCTGCATAGGCGTTGATGAAGCTGGAAAATATACAGATGTTTTGAATGATTCAGTTGTTTATGAGTCGTCTGAACACAATTGGAATTCAAAAGATGAGTCAGTATTTGTTGATTTAAAACCTCTTGGCATTTCACTTTATACTTATGAGCCATATACAGAAATAGAAAAAGAGCGTATTAAGATAGAAAAAGAAACAAAAGAAGCACTTATGCTTGCAAAAAAGGAAGCCGATGAAGCGAAGGCTGTAAAAGATGCTGCGATAGAGCGTGCAAAGCAGGCAAAAGAGGCTGAAATAATTGCACTTGCAGCGGCGAAAGAAGCCGAAAAAGCAGAAAAAGAAGCTGCAAAAAAAGCAGAAGAAGCAAGGATAGCATGCATTAAAATAGATGAAAATGCTAAAAAGAAGCTTGCAGAACTAAAAAAAATGGAAGAAAAACAGGGTGAATAAATGATTAATTTTAATTGTTTTGCATTAAGTGCTGTTGATGATTCGGTAGCAGAGACTACTCAAAAAGCACAGGCATTCTTTTCAAGAGACAATCTTACTGAGCTGTTTAACGAAGCTGTGAAATGGACTGCCGATAAGATTTTCCAGATAATTCTTTCGTTGATTTTGTGGAAAGTCGGCAAACATGTAATGAAATGGCTGCTTAAAATATGTTCAAAGGCACTTGAGAGAGCAGGATTTGAGAATGGTGTGATAAAATTTATCAATTCTGTTTTAAGATTCGTCTGCTATGCTGTTATGGTTATGATGGTACTTGATATTCTGGGCTTCCAGACGGCTTCACTTATAGCTGTGTTCGGTTCGGCGGCACTTGCACTGAGTATGTCTCTTCAGGGAAGTCTTGCAAACTTTGCCGGAGGAATTCTTATTATGATATTTCATCCGTTCAGGGTTGGAGATTACATAGTTTCAGGTGGCTGCGAGGGTACAGTGGTATCAATAGATATGCTGTATACAAAATTAAAGACAATTGATAACAGAGTTGTGATGATGCCAAATGGTGCATTATCAAATTCCAACATAGTAAATGTCGGTGTAGAAGGAATCAGGCGGCTTGATATGCAGATTGGCATAGGATATGGAAGTGATGTTACAAAAGCAAAGAAACTTCTTAGAGAGATTCTTGAAAATTATCCTTCGATAGACAAAGAAAAAGAGATTAATGTAATAGTTAAATCGCTTGATGCAAGCTGTGTTACAATAGAGACACGTGCATGGGTCAGCCAGGACGCTTATTGGGACACAAGGTTTATATTGTTTGAAAGATTCAAACAGGTATTTGATGAAAACGGAATAGAAATTCCATTTAATCAGCTGGATGTTACTCTTAAACAGTAATATCTTGGATAGTAATATAACTAAATAAAAGACAGATCACATGACCGGTATCAGTATAAAAATTGCTGATGCCGGTTCATTTTTTTCATATTCTTTACTTACTTTTTACATAATTTGGACACAAAACCTTTTTACAATTTAATACATAAAAGAAATCCAAACGAAAGGAGAGGAGAATATGGCGATTGAAGTCTTTAACAGATACGAAAAAAAATATATGCTTGATAAAGAACAATATGAGGCGGTAATAAATAAAATGAGC
>ERZ772954.965-NODE-965-length-24775-cov-11.240574_pt1 | contig 24775 bp, 19 predicted proteins | sample MGYA00580684_ERZ772954 | MGnify/ENA primary metagenome ERZ772954 (study PRJEB29015, sample SAMEA2737654) | human gut metagenome | biome: human gut; feature: human-associated habitat; material: faeces | place: China | collected 2012 ...
ACATGGTACCGGAAACCACTGCTCTATCCACTGAGCTACAGGTGCAGGTAAGACAATAAATTCAGTAACCTTCAATGTTCTTTAGTTACTAAATTTCCATTTATCATTCTATCACAGCCCTATGTAAAAGTAAAGTTTTTTTTGGAATATGCATAAATGTACCGAACTTATCTACTATTACGATAATTTACGAATCAGGCTGAAAATTTACGATATATTATAACAAAAATACCATGTCTTTAAAGTTTCTCTGCTACTGACATTTTTCACATTCTCTGAAGCAAAAATTTCTGTAACATAATCAGAAACTATGCAGAGCAGCAGTTTCGGCTATCCAAAGCAGAAATTCACTTCCTGCTCCGGATAGCCAATCCGCTACTCTGTCAATTTCTATCTGATGCCAGTACCGTGAATATTAAGTAATTCCTGTTTTAACATAAAAACTTAATTTCAGCAGTACTCATCTCTTTATATCTTCAGATCATCAAATTTCAGTCGGATAATCACCAGTGTAATCGCCATCAGAATGATTCCGGCCGGAAGTGCAATCCAAGGTGTCTGTACAAATCCTGCGATAATATAAGTCAGGAAAGATACTGCTGCTGCAACCATTGCATAGGGAAGCTGTGTGCTGACATGATTTACATGTTCACACTGTGCACCTGCTGATGCCATGATGGTTGTATCGGAAATCGGTGAACAGTGATCTCCACATACAGCACCTGCCATACATGCAGAAATAGAGATGATCATCAGTTCATGATTTGTTCCTGAGAATACATTAACAACAATCGGGATCAGGATACCAAAGGTTCCCCATGAAGTACCTGTCGCAAATGCGATAACAGCCCCGATCACAAAGATAATTGCAGGAAGGAAATTCATCAGCCCGCCTGCAGAGCTTTTAACAATTGCAGATACAAATACAGATGCACCAAGGCTGTCTGTCATGGCCTTCAATGTCCAGGCAAAAGTAAGGATCAGGATCGCAGGTACCATTGCCTTGAATCCGTCCGGAATACACGCCATACAGTCTCTGAAATTCATAACACGACGTATCAGATATAAAACAATCGTGATAACCAGTCCGAAGAAGCTTCCAAGCACCAGTCCCACAGATGCATCACTCTGTGAAAATGCAGTTACAAAATCAGTTCCGCTAAAGAAACCACCTGTATAGATCATACCGATTACGCAGCATATTACAAGGCTTACGATCGGGATCAGAAGATCGATCACCTTGCCACGCGGATTACTTTTCTCATCTTCAGCCGCGTTTGCATAAGGACGTGCAGGTGTTGTGTAGATATCGCCTTTTAAAGCATTTGTCTCATGAACACCCATTGGTCCGAATTCTACTTTCATAAGAACCATTGCCACCATCATGAAGATTGTGAGCAGTGCGTAGAAGTTATAGGGAATCGCATGTACAAACAGGGAAATTCCATCCTCTCCTTCTACAAATCCGCTGACTGCCGCAGCCCATGAAGAAATCGGTGCAATGATACATACCGGTGCTGCTGTGGCATCGATCAGGTACGCCAGCTTTGCGCGGGACACATTGTGCTTATCTGTCACAGGACGCATAACACTTCCTACTGTCAGGCAGTTAAAATAATCGTCAATAAAGATCAGTACACCAAGAATGATGGTTGCGAGTTCCGCACCAACTCTGCTCTTAATCCTCTTACTGGCCCAGCGTCCGAATGCCGCGGAACCGCCTGCCCTGTTCATCAGACATACCATGGTTCCCAAGATAACAAGGAAAATCAGGATACCCATATTATAGGAATCTGTCAGAACGCTGATCATTCCGCCTTCAAAAATATGAAGGATTGTTCCTTCGAAATTAAAATTAGAGTAAAACAGTGCACCAACCAGTATTCCTACAAACAGTGAACTGTATACTTCTTTGGTGATCAGTGCCAGTGCAATGGCAACAAGCGGCGGAACCAACGACCAGAATGTGCCGTAAAATTTCGCAGATGCAGCCACCTCTTCCTCTGCTGCAAGTACAGTCAGCGGACTTGCCAGTATCAGCAGCATCAGTGCTGAAAGGCAGAGCGAAAGTCTTTTTATGTTACTTTTCATTTCTTTTCTCCTTCTCTTGTAAGATATATGATATTTCAATCATAGCACGCCTCTTAATTAATGCATTTGAAACAGCTTGGCAGAATTTCACGCTCTGATGAGCCGGATCAATATGCATTATTTACGAGGCTTGCTATGATCAAATCTGTAAATGTAGCAGGATTCCGTCTGTGCGATCAGTTCACAACCACACTCTGTCAGAAAATCATGGTCAACCAGCCCGATCTGTGTTACTACGAAATCTGTCTTTGATTTCTTCAACGCAGCCTGAAACCCTTCTTTATCTTCATAGATATGATAATCGATCACATCCAGCAATGCTTTCTGTCTTTTATAGAAACTGCTGTTCTCATCATAGTTTCCCGCCACTGTACTGCCTGATCTGTAGATACTTGCATTTCTGCTTATTACAGTGGCGATCCCCGCATCATACTGTCGCACAATACTGTTAAGACTGCCGTCAAAAACAACCCTTGGAAAATCATTCTCCTGGTTCTGGTGGATCACATCGCAGACTGCACGCAGATCATTGGGCACCTTATAAATATTCTCTGCCATTGCAAAATCAGTCACTACCCCGTCCAGCGGATTTCCCAGGATCACAAAACCTGTCAGCACAGCTGCAGCCATAAGAACTTTTATCCAGGTCTTTCTAAAAGCGGTCACAAGCCTGACTCCATAGTAGGCAACCGCCGGGATCACAGGAAGAATCCAGATAAACCGATAATATTCATTCTCAAACTTAGCCTTTGCGATAAGATATTTTACAACCAGCGGATTATATACTGTCAGCAGCAGAAACACTGTATAGCCGATAAATATCCCGGACTTTCTTTTTCTCCCCAGGACCAGTGTGCAGATCAGTCCTACAGCAAACAGAAGAGGATACCAGCAGGAACCCCAGTACAGCCTCATACATGCATCAACAAAGCGCAGTCCCAGTTCCTGAATTGTTACACCTGCCATTTTTTTCTCCTTTCTGTATTATGATGCAGCCAGCGTCAGCAGACCGATTCTGCATGCAAAAAATACAGCTGCATATAATGCCGACGGAAGCATACACACTGCACAATATACCAGCCCTGAAAATCTCTTATTCATAACTGCCGCCGGAGCCATTCCCGCTGCGATCACGATAGGAAAGATGATAGCAGAACCGGAAAATGTCAGCGCACTGACCGCTGTGACAAACAATATAATCCAGACATTCCTGCTGTTTTTCTCCTGCAGATACCAGACGGCACACATGAGAACTGCAGGGATGGCAATATTGGCAAGGATGGCTTTTCCCTCGTAGCTTCTGGTAAAGAAAAAAGTTCCGGAGGAATAAATCGTACCGCAAAACAGCTGTAAAACACAGACAAAGACAAGCATCAGATCTGCTTTCTTCCTGTTTCCGTCAAACAGTCTCTTACCGATCTGATAAATGATCAGATTGGCAGTCACTACATTCATACATGACATTACCTGCTTTGCCTGCACAATGGGATGGATTCCCAGAAGTCTGCACCACACTGCATTATGCATCGGATATGCGGAAAAAACATATCTGGCCTGAAATGCCTTCTGGATCGCTCCGTTAAAGGGATTATATCTGCCAAGAGTATCTGTGTATACAGAAGTACTCACTGTACCTACATAATACGCCGCATCTACTGTTGTATCCTCGTAAAAGATCACAATCAGACACTGCAGCAATACTACGGCACCTGCAAGGATAATCATCACAGAGTGATTTTTCCATATTTCAGAAATGCTTCCAAAAATCCCACTACATGTTTCCGTTTGTCCGGCACGTATTCTCCGTTGTTTTTTTATTGTGCAGATCACAGCTGCGCAGATAACCAGAGCCATGATTCCTGCCCATATATAAGCCGCAGCTGTCAGGGATACCCATTTCAGTGTCATCGGCACGATCACCAGTTCAAACACTGCAAAGTAAACCAGATATCCCAGGATGAAAGTCAGGGAACAATCCCCTTTTATTTTCAATATCCGGGCCAGAACAATGCCCGCTGCATAAAAAACTATAAACTCCAGAACAAAGCCTGCACAGGCAAGGCATAATTCTCTCATTCTTCCACCTTTGTCCCTGACCGGGTGGATTCGCGATTTTTCAAAATCTCCATGGCAATCTTCTCAGGAGTCATCGGAAGCTCTGTCAGACGCACACCTGTTGCATTATAAATTGCCTCAGCCAGTGCCGGACATGGAGTATCAATTACAAGCTCACCAATGGATTTGGCACCAAAAGGGCCGCTCTTTTCGTAACTGCACTCGAAATCCACGCGGATATTTCCGATATCCTGTCTGGTTGGGATCTTATACTGCATAAAAGAATTGTTGCGGATCTTACCTTTATCTGTATATTGTACATCTTCCCAGAGAGCCATGCCAATTCCCTGTGCAATACCGCCCTCAGTCTGTACACGTGCAAGATTCGGATTGATCGGTGTACCGCAGTCAACAACCGCCACATAATCCAGGACATCCACACTGCCTGTCTCTGTATCCACCTCTACTTCTGCCATACCTACCATAAACGGCGGCGGTGAGATTGGTGAAGAATGCTGTTTCACAACCTGAAGCTCGATATTGTTAAAGAAAGTGCTCTTTAATGCAATATCTTCCAATGAAACTTTCTTCTGGGCATTTTCAGAACTGATGGCATCCATATCAACACTATAGCCCTCTTCTGCATCTGTCATATGGCCTGCTGCATTTCCATCTGCCCCATCGTCTGTCTCAAGTGTCTCATCATAGAATACACAGGATCCGTCAAAATCAACTTTTCCCTCATCTACTTCCATCATCTCTGCGCCAAGCTTACAGATTTTTTTCTTCAGTTCCTCGCAGGCCTTCATAACTGCCACACCTGTGGTATAGGTCGTGGCGGAAGCATAGGAACCGGAATCATAAGGAGAAATATCCGTATCCACACTGAATACTACGATGTTATCCATAGGTGTATTCAGGCAGTCTGCCGCAATCTGTGCCATAACAGTATCACAGCCTGTTCCCATGTCCGTACATCCAAGTGCCAGCGTATAAGAACCATCTTCATTCAGCTTAATATCTGCGCCGCCTACGTCAACTCCTGCAATGGAAGAACCCTGCATAGCCATGGCAACACCGACTCCGCGGACCTTGCCATTTCCCATATCTCTGCACGGATATTTGGAATCCCAGTCCATCATCTCTTTGGCGCGCGCCATACAGCGGTCCATGGAACAGCTCTGTGCATAAGGAACATCCGGATATCCCGGAAGAGGGCCGCCCTCTATAGGCATATTCATTTCTTTTACCTTAACGGGATCCATTCCCATCTTATGTGCCAGCTCATTTACTGCAGATTCCACTGCAAAAATACCCTGGGTTGCACCATAACCACGATAGGCACCTGCAGCCTGCACATTTGTATAGACAACATCAAAAGCAAACCTGTGGGCTTCTGTATGTCTGTAAAGAGCGATTGATTTATGGCCGCTGAGTCCTACTGTTGTAGAACTGTGTTCTCCGTACGCTCCTGTGTTGGACAATGTATAAAGATCAATTGCCTTGATGATACCATTCTCATCTGCACCTGCACGTACTGTGATCTCCATCTCATGGCGCGGTGAAGAGCAGATCATGGACTCGTATCTGGAGAAGATCATCTTGGACGGGCGGCCTGTTTTCCAGGTCACGATCGCCGGATAGATCTCACTGACAGAGGTCTGCTTTGCACCAAAACCGCCACCGATCCTTGGCTTGATCACACGTACTTTGGAAGCAGGAATGTCCAGTGCCCTTCCAACGATCCTTCGCACATGGAATGGAATCTGTGTTGAGGACAGAACGATCAGTCTGCCGAAATGATCCATATAGCAGGCTGTGCGGAAAGTCTCCATCATAGTCTGCTGGTTTGCTCTTGTATGATAAGTGCGCTCGACAGTATATTTACATTTTGCCAGAACCTCATCTACATTTCCATGTTCTTCCACTGCGGATGCACATAAATTTCTTTTGTTATCTCCGCCAAGAGGGATTTTCAGCTTCCAGTCATCCTCCGGATGAACCAGGATCGGATTATCTTTTGCCTTGTGGATATCCAGAACCGGTGCCTCCACGCGGTAATCTACGCGGATTCTCTTCAATGCTTTATCTACCGCCTCTTCTGTCTCACCCGCAACAATGGCAACTGCATCTCCCACAAAACGTACATGACGGTCAAGGATCAGTCTGTCATCCGGACTCATCTCCGGTGCAGTCTGGCCGGCAAGGGTAAAACGTTTCTGAGGCACATCTTTATATGTAAGGATACATGCAATTCCGGCTACCTTCTCGGCAGTACCTGTTTTAATATCTTCCACCCAGGCGTTAGCGTGGGGACTTCTCAGTATCTTCACGATCAGGCAGTCCCTTGGTGCCAGATCATCTGTATAGACAGGCTTTCCGGTTACCAGTGACATTGCATCTGTTTTACGTACAGGTTGATTTACATATTTCATCTTTATGCTTCCTCCTGTGCTTTCTTATATTTCAGGAACTTCAGGATACTCCTTGTCTGGGAAACAAAACCGGAACATCTGCACAGATTTCCCGCAAGATATTCTTTGATCTGCTCCTCTGTGGGATCTTTGATCTCGTTGAGCATCGCAAATACATTCATGATAAATCCCGGATTGCAGAAACCGCACTGTTCCGCACCTTCATTCGCCAGAAAGCTTCCAAACTCCTGCGCTTCTCTCTGCATTCCTTCCAATGTAACGATTTTCTTTCCCTCAATGCGGGCTGCAAGTGTACTGCAGGAAAGCACCGGACGACCGTCCATAAGAACTGTGCAAAGACCACAGTTCGCAGTTTCGCAGCCTCTTTTCACGCTGAAACAGCCCTGTTTTCTTAAGAAATCGATCAGCAGTGTATCCGGGGAGATCTCTGCGTGGCGGTTCACTCCGTTAAGCCAGAAATTAATATTCATTTTTCATCCCTCCTACTGCTTCCCAGGCTCTTCTTGTCAGTACTTTTACAAGAAGGGTTCTGTATTCCTTTGATCCTCGCATATTGCCTGCAGTAGGAACGTTCTCTGCCGCATATTCTGCAAAGGCTTCGATTGCCTCTTCCTTCTGCTTTTTTGTCATGTTCCGGAAATTCTTCAGGATCTGCTTCTTATCTTCCACGATCATGGCACGTGCAGGTCTGGCACCTATCACAGTCCTTGCCTCATTTCCGATCACAGAAGCTGCACAGGTCAGCACCGGGAAATCTGTTTTTATGTTTCTCTGACTTAAGTAACAGGTAAGAAGTGGCTCTTTTCGCACGATGATATTTACAAGGATGTCATTGTCCTTCTTCATATTTACAAATTCAGTCAGTGGAATACGGCCTGCATCATATAATTCTACCCATGTATCCATTCCCAGGAACATGGTCAGAACATCTGAGAAGCCATATCTTCCATAAATGCTTCCTCCCACAGTGGCACAGTTTCTGAACTGTACACCTACAATGTGGCAAAGGCTTTCTTTCATAGCTCCATGTGTGTAGGTATTCAGAGCTTCATTTGTCTCCAGGTCATGAAGCGGAGTCATACATCCGATGACAAATTCGTCATCATTCTCCGAAATCGCATCCAGTCCCAGACCGGAAAGATCAATCGCTGTGGATATTGCTCTGTTGCCCATTTTCATCCAGACCATTCCCCCAAGAATACAGGCTGTTTTCTTCTGGTTCAGTTCATAAGCTTCCGCCAGACTGTTTACCTTTACATAGCTTTTGATTTTCAGCATTATGTATCGTATCCCTTTCTTACATACTTTTCATATCTCTTGTAATATTTGCCTCGGATCTGTCGTCAGACAGCCAATTTAATATAATACCATAGCTTAAAGAAAAAATCTATAAATATCCTCTATTTCATAAATAAATTTTTGTTACTGTTCACTCCGTTCTCAGTAACGTAGCCAAAATTCATTCCAGATTGCCTGCGGCAATGGAATTTTGGCTTGTATGTCTCGGCAGTAATCCTGGTCAGGCGGACAATATCATCCGCTTTGCTGCTTGCTGTAAATATTACTCTAATTCTAGCATATGACAGCCAAAAGTGTCTATTGATAAAACTATCCAAAAAACACTTTTCAAAATATTATCGGATTAACTGTATCATTTGTTTCATTGCGAATCGTTTTTGTGCACTGTACCTAAATATTTTCGTAATATATTTGGTTTTTTATATATTTTACTGGATTTTTTCAAGTATCAATGTTATAATGTTCACAAATAAAAGACTTATCACTGTTAATTGCAGATAACAGGTACAATTTGCGAATATCCGCCTGAATCTATATCGTTCAATAACAGAGATGTCATAAAGGAGGGTTTGATTATGAGTAAACGCGTAATTACAATAAACAGGATGCTCGGCAGTAATGGCCGCCTGATCGGTAAAGCTCTGGCAGAAGAGCTTGGATTTGCTTTTTATGACAAAGAGCTGATCGATATTGCAGCTCACAAAGAGAATATTCCTTTTGATCTGCTTGCCAAGGTTGATGAGAAACGTGGCAGCCAGTGGCGTTTTCCCATTGACCATGAACTTCAGATGGACAGCGATTTTCACTTTGTTCCCATGAATGATGTGCTCTTTGACCTTCAGCGAAAGATTATTCTGGATGCTGCTGAGAAAGAAGATTGTGTGATCGTTGGCCGATGCGCCAATCACATCCTCGACAATAAATGCCTGAGCGTATTTATCCATGCACCATTTGAGTATCGTGTACAGACTGTCATCGAGCGTACGGGACGGGAAGAAAAAAGTGCACAGAAGCTGGTTAAGAAAGTGGATAAAGAACGGCGTACTTATTATGAGTACTTTACAGATAAGAAATGGAAAGATATTTCCCAGTATCATCTGGCATTTGACAGCAGTAAATTTGAGCAGGATAAAATTATACAGATGATAAAGATGGCGTTGTAAAACCAAACAGGGTCCCAGGTTCAAAAGTCTTATCATGCAGGCACGAACGACTTTTTGAACCTAGTACATCGTTTCGTAAATAACTATACCAATCGCGTAGGATGCGGATTCGAGTGTGCTGGTATAAAAACGCAGGCGTAGCGGGCTACGCTGAGGCTTTTAGACCTGTGCAATCGGATTCGCAGACAAGTGAGTGGTATAGTTATTTCGAAAACGATGTACTAGGACCCTGATATCATATTATTTATTTTCTCCCAGAATATACTGCTTCAGGAAATCATAAATCTGATTCTCTGTTGGAGGACATCCCTTTACGTTATGTTCAAATTTACAGGTGCATGCACCTACACCCAGTTTTCCTGTTTTTCCGCGGTATCCCTGGCCGATGCAGATTTTCGTGTCCAGTTTCTCGAAAAGGCCGTCATTTTTAAGCATTTCCAGAGCCGGGATGAGATAACCATAGCAGGCACTGCAGGATTCTACTTCTTCTACTGCATCCTGAAGTTCTACCACTTTTCTTGATTTCGGAAGTTCTTTGCGGGCATTTTCCTCACAGTATATGATGCGGGCATTTTTCAGATCAGTACTTCCAACCCCAAGCTTCTCTGCCAGTTCAATATACGGTACATCTTTCGTTGTATAATGCATGATCTGACATACATAAGAATCGATCAGTACCGGATCCGTCCCCGCCCAGATACGGTTCATCACTACCGGATTTCCGCCATCCTCGAAATCCAGGTCCCCACAGATATTATCAACCACGACAAAATCCTGGTGAAGCCCCGCATTCAGATGTGCAATCGGTTCATGCAGCCCCATCGCATGAAAATGGCGCTTCTCTGTATTGGGGATCAATCCTTTCATATTTTTTAATGCACATGTGATCTTTGTCTGGCAATGACCTTTCAATACGGGGACATTGATCAGAAAATCAATATTTGCCACACGTTCACAGATGTTCAGTTTCATCCCCCTGCAATCTCTTTCAATTCCCTTATCTTTCTGCATATCCCAAAAGGGCACCTGATATTTTTCCGTCAGTTCACGATATCCGCACACTTCGTATGCTTCGGTGGTCTTATCTCCCACCCAGGAGCCTTCCAGAATTGCAATATTTTCATATCCGTTTTCCTGCAGATATTCAATAATTCCCGCCACAATTTCCGGATGTGTGGTAGCCCCCCATGAAGCCTCGGAAGGTGATACAAGATTAGGCTTGATACCAATCTGCATCTTTTTATCTGAAATCACAGACGCCAGGCCACACTGTGCCAGCAGTTCCTTTGTCATTTCTTTGTAATTGGTTCCGCTCTTTATATAGATTTCATTTTTGTTCATTACAAGATTATCCTTTACACTTTACATTCGAATATTTTTCTGCTGATTTTTGCATATCTTTTTTGTATTTCCCCCGGAAGTTTTCTTCTGAACCGGTCAGCTTTTCTGAGGTGAAAATGTTCTCCGCATCAGCCTGCATGCCACTGTACTTGTGAGCAATGCCACCAGAAATCCTGCCAGAACATCCCCCGGATAATGTACGCCCAGATAGAGTCTGGAAAAAGCAATCATTCCGGCCAGAACAACAGGTAAAATCCCCCATTTCCCGGGCAGCATCCGCAGACAGACCAGTGCAACGGCAAAGGAAGCGCAGGTATGGCCGGATGGAAATGAATAGTCTTTCGGTCTGGTGATCAGCGGAATGATCTGTGTATAAGTATCAAAAGGTCTTGGACGGGCTACTGCATTTTTTATCAGCAGATTTGTGATCAGAAACCCTGACAGCAGCGAGAGTGCCGCTGTCACTCCTGTTTTGCGTGTTTTCCCGAAACAGATCAGAAGCACACATAATACAATCCAGAACCATCCTCCGTTTCCGAGGAAGGTGACTGCTCTCCAGAACGGAGTCAGGGCATCCACCCTTAAATGTTCCTGGATCCACAGTAAAATATTCATATCTAATTGCTGTAATGTCGCCATAAACTTCTCCCATTATATTTTTTATCAGTCACAGTATGTATTCCTCTCAAAATACATACGAATTATATCAGTCCGACTTCTTTTGTGCAAGGTATTATAAGCAAAGTTGATTTGTTTAAGAACTTAAAAGTCAAAATAACGTAGAAATCAGTCAAAATACCGATAGCGTTTTTCTGCCGGAAGGATTATGCTGAAAACAGACTTATAAAACTGCCTGATCAGGCAAATACTTATTACGGGGGTAAATATGATAAACACATTATCGGCCGGTAAGGATAATTTTTACCGGCAGATGCTTAAACTGACGATTCCGATCATTATCCAGAATCTGCTCAGTGCAGCGGTTAACTCCGCAGATGTAATTATGCTTAATTATGTGGGACAGTCTGCGATTTCTGCGGTGTCTCTGGCTGCCAATTACTCCAATATCCTGTTTATGGTATATTATGGACTTGGTACAGGTGCATCTCTTCTGTGTGCGCAGTATTTCGGAAAAAATAATATGCAGGCTATTCATGCGATCGAGGGAATTGCCCTCCGCTTTTCCATCATAATCTCGGGAATCGTAGCACTAATCGCATTTACTGCTCCTCAGCTTATGATGAAGATTTTTACTTCTGATCAGGAACTGATCTCTATCGGTTCTTCTTATCTGAGGATTATGGGAATTACATATCTCTGCTGGGGAATTACAGAGGTTTATCTGGCGATTTTGCGCAGCATCGGACGCGTAACGATCAGTATGGCATTGAATATGCTGGCTTTTATACTGAATATTATCCTGAATGCCACTTTTATCTTCGGGCTTTTCGGCGCACCGAAGCTGGGAGCTACAGGTGTTGCCATTGCAACTGCTGTTTCCAGACTGATCGAACTGGCAGCATGCGTGATTGTTTCTTTCCTGAGCAAAGATGTTAAATTGAACCTGACCTTTATGTTTATCCGCAGTAAGGTGCTGTTTGGCGACTTCATCCGGCTGTCACTTCCCGCTCTTGGAAATGACGTTTCCTGGAGTGTTGCTTTCTCCATGTACTCTGTAATCCTGGGACACCTCGGAACAGATGCCGTCGCAGCCAACTCTCTGGTTACGGTTGTCCGCAATATCGGTTCTGTGTTCTGCTTTGCAATTGCCAGTGCGGGAACGATTCTTCTTGGAAATGTAATGGGAAAAGGGGATCTGGAGAAATCGAAGGTGTATGCTTCCAGAATGCTGAAGATGACCATTATAGCCGGTGCCATTGGCGGTGTGATCGTATTTGCCATCACGCCTCTGGTCCTGAGATTTGCATCCTTAAGTGACGGGGCAATGCATTATTTGAAGTACATGCTGCTTATCAATACCTATTATATTATGGGTTCTGCTGTAAACACAGCCCTGATCGCCGGGGTATTCCGCGCAGGCGGTGATACGAAGTTCGGGCTGATCTGCGATACCATTGATATGTGGGTATATGCGGTACCTCTGGGATTTTTTGCGGCCTTTGTCCTGAAGCTTCCGGTATTGTGGGTCTACTTCCTGCTATGTACAGATGAGTTTGTGAAATGGCCATGGGTATTCCATCATTACCGCCAGGGGAAATGGGCGCAGAATATTACAAGGGAGAATCTGTTTGAGCAGACAGCTTCCTAAGATATCATTTTAACCGAATCAAGTAAGTCCCCTGCGGAGGATTCCCACTTATTATCCCAAACAAACAATAGTACGTAAAAACAGCAGGTCTGCTCATTTTCTGAACATTCCTGCTGTTTTTATGTCTGCAGATTTTCTTTCCGGATCCCTGCAGACATCCATTTTCGGTTTATAAAAAATGCTTACAGATTATAATGTATTCAGGTCGATTCTGTAATCGTCAGAGCCCTGTCCGTCTACTGTGTAGTAAGCGGCTTTCTGCTCAACATTTACATAAACGCTGATTTCTTTTCCTTCGATGCCTTTGTCTTTGATGTCTTTTTTGATTGCTTCCTCGATGGAGCTCATTGTAACTGCAAAACCAGGTAATTCGATAGTTGTTTCTGCGAATTTTTTGATGTCGATATTTTTAGCCACTTCTTTCACTGCCTTCTTTACAGTTTCTTTTGCTTCTTCTACAACCGGAGCCTTCGCAATATCGGCTGCAGCGTCTTTTGCTTCTTCAATTACTGCTGAAGCCTTTACAGTTGTTTTCTCAACTGTCTCTTTGACTGCTTCTGTAGCCTTTGTTGTTGCTTCTTTAATAGTTTCCTTTGCTCTTGAAGTTGTTCTTTTTCTCATAATAATCTCCTATTCCAACTGATTGGTCTAACAGTTTCCTGTGTAACCGTATCACAAATTCCAGATAATGTCAAATTTTTATCAAATTTTGTCCTACTCAACATTTTTTAAGGCTTCATCCATAGGAATATTCTTCACTCTCCGAAATTCCAGCAAGGCCACGATTCCGTATGTAATGATTCCTGCTGCAAACATCTGCACATAGATCATCGGGTCGATCCAGAGCGTAATCCAGCCGGAAATGCTTGACAGCATCATCTCCCTGAACAGAACCTTCATAACCGCTGTTTCTATTGGAAGACTGACAAGCAGACAGAACACTACTACCATTGAAGTAGACAGAATGTACAGCCTGCTGATCTCGCCATTTGTATAGCCCAGGATTTTTACCATTGAAATAGACTGGGCATTTTTTTCGATAATGATCTTGGAAAGAAGATAGATCAGTACCATATAGATCACAATAGCAAATCCATTTACCATTCCCATCATACTTCCCATAGACACATCCAACTGTCTGGAAATCTTGGTCAGTGCATCCAGGTCCACCACTGACCCAATATATTTGTCTTTGATATCTGTAATCCTGGTATCAGAAAAATAGCCGCTGTAATAATCTTCTCCCAGATTAAAGGTTTCGTTCAGCTGAGTTCTGGTCATAAATACACACAGGCCTGCCGTATAATCATAAATTCCTGTTACCTTAAAAGAATACTGTTCCTTTTCATACTTTTCCTTCAGGGTAATGGTATCTCCGGGATGAATCCCATATTTGTCCGCATAAGCACTGGAAATATAGATTCCTTTATCAAGATCAGCCTTTACATATCTGCTGTCCGGCTCGATTCCATACAAAAGAACCTCCTCGCTCTTATACTTTCCGGGAAGAGTATTTAAAGAATATGCTGAAAACTCTTCTGCATCTTCATTCTTTGTTTCCGCAGACATATAGAATTCCAGTATAGAAAACAGACTGCCAAATTTGTTTCCACTGGCTGCACTTACCGGAACCTGAAGCATATACTGGTATTTTGCCAGCATATTATTCTGGATTTCCACCTGATAATGAGATAAGGCCGAAGGAAGAAGTAATCCAAACATCAACAGCAGGTTGGCAAAGATAATCCCGATAAACAGTACCAGGTAATTGCTCATATTCTGAAAGATCACGCGAAGACGAAATCTGGAAAAGATTTTTATAACAGGGCTTAAATAAATTGCTTTTTTCTTCTTTCTGCCTGAAAGATCCCTGCGCAGGAATTTCAGCGGGGAAAGACGCAATTTGTATCGGAGAACTCCATAATTCATCACCAGCATAATGATCACCGGAACTACTGTTGTAAGCAGAAAAGCTTCTGCGCTCCATACGGTCACATAGCTAGGCAGGCTATAGCTGCCATAATACATTCCTGCACATACATTCTTAAACACTGTATATCCCAGAATATTTCCCACCAGTGCTCCTACCAGTGTAACAAGGACAGGCAATGCCATATAATGCCGGATCAATTCTCTCCTGGTATAGCCGGAAGCTCTGAGCGTGCCGATAACCCCTGCTTCCCTGCGAATCGTATTACTGATAGTAATTCCGAATACAAAAGCCATAATGACAATTACAATGTATAGCAATATGATCATCATAGCCTTGTCACTTCCCATATCCTCCCCGGTAAAGGTGATGGCCTGATTCAGATATCTGGGTACAAAAGCTTCCAGGGTGACGATTTCCCCTATATTTTCCATCAGTTCTTCTGAAACTTCCTTTTCCTCTTTTTCTGTTTTGGGCTGTTTGTCATAAATCCAGGAATAATTGTACTGGAGCTTATCCTGATCCAGAGTATCAAACTCCTCCGGTGTTACCACAGAAACTCCGAATTTCACAGAATCAAACATGGAATCATTATTATTCTGAAAAAGACAGCTGTAATCAGACAGAGCCACAAGCCCTGTAACCTTCCAGGTCTGCTTACCTCTCTGGCTCTTCAAGGTGTCTCCCACCTTCAGTTCATTATTGTCTGCATACATGCGGTCAATGGCAATTTCCCCTGTTGCTTTTGGAAGTTCTCCCTTCATCAGGCATACTCCATTGATTTCTGTCCTGTTTTTGAAAAAGCGCATGGTACTTCCATTATCCAAAGGCTCTTCAATATAGAAATTTTCATACAGCTTTATTCCCAGATTCTGGATTTCTTCTTTCTGGCTTTTATATATCTGTTGATTGGTACGGAAATTTCCGTTTTCTATATTGTATTTTTCAAATCCATCATTATAAGCAACAATCATACTTCCGTCTGCCACCAGAAATCCGGAAATCATTCCTATGGTCAATACCATCAGAATAAAGACCACCAGATATTTTCCCAGTTCCCCCTTCAGTTCTCTGGGCAGACGTTTGCGTAAAGGATTTTTCATAAATAACTCCTTTCCTTTGTCATAGGCAGAAACCCACTGCCTTTAGGCGGTGGGAGGAGCCTTGTAAATTATTATCCAATATGCTACAATAACCGTAGCAGTTTTTAAAGAGAAAACCGTTAGATGTGCTACTCATCAAAGACACTCTTTTGTGCATTGACAAGATATGAGGTTGCAATACAAAACTCGCGTATTGCGTAAAATCTTACCCGTAAAAGAATGTTTGCTGTATAGCATGGGAAGTTTAGTACCTGATACAGTTACAGATGAGTATATCTTGTCTGTAAAGGGCGCTGTCAACCACCCTATGATGTAGCGTCACTTTAGGTAGCAATACCTATTGGGGATAAAAGGTCGGAGGCGTAAGCCGTTACTACGACTGGGCAGTTACAAGCCCATTACCTTTAGGTGATGGGTAGTTGACTTAATGTCACCTCGCTTAAGGGTAAAGTAAAAGTAAAATTGCATCCATGAGGATCATGATCTGTCAAAACCAGGGTTCCTTCATGTGCTTCTATAATAGAGTGGCAAAGTGCCAGTCCAAGTCCCAGACTTCGGTGACTATCCGCAACTGTTGTTTTCCCTGTATAAAACATCTCAAAAATATGTGTTTTCATTTCTTCCGGAATTCCCGGGCCATTATCTTCCACATTTATCTGTGCTTTCCCATCTGTTTTCGTTCCCCGAATAAAGATCACAGAACCCGGCGGTGTATATTTTATTGCATTATCAATTAAATTTACCAGAACCTGCATAATAAGACGTACATCCATACGTGCAAGAACAAGTTCTTCGCAGTCTGTCACAATTTTATAATCATCATGTTTCCGGCTGATATGCCTCAGGGATTCTGCAATCACCTCATCCAGAAGCTGGTCTGTAAATTTAAATTTCAGTCTTCCGTCATTCAGTCTGGTAATGGAAAGCAGATTCTCCACAACTCCGATCAGCCATTCAGAATCATCATAGATATCGCTATAAATCTGATGTTTTGTAGCTTCGTCCAGACGGTCGCTATTGCCAAGCAGCATATCTGCATTACCGGAAATGGAGCAAAGCGGCGTACGAAGATCATGCGAAATCGCCCGAAGAAGATCTGCCCGCAGCTGTTCATTTTTGGCCATAACTGCATTTTTTTCTTTTTCTAATGCATTTTTCGCATTTTCCATTGCAAGCGCACATTCATTTATTACAGACAACAGGATGCTGTATTCAAAAGAGTCCAGTGTTTCTTTTTGCAATGGTATCCCGATCACACCGTAAACATTATCCCCGCTCCGGATTGCCAGATATAAACATTTAGCCTGAGGAAAATGGTGTGTGGACGCACCGGCATGCTGCCTGTTTTCACAGACCCATCTGGCTATCTGCTGCTCTTCTGGTATCAAAAAATCTTCTGTGTCCTCTTTTTCTCCGGAAAAAAGCTTTCCCTCTGATAAAGTTCCATCTTCTACTACATATGCTGTAATATTGCGGTTTAATAAACGGAGAAGCTGTGTACAGGTGACATCAAGAATCTCTGTTTCCCCTTTTGCATTTTGCAGCAGACGGTCTGTATCGAACAGAATCTGTGCACGAAAAGCAAGCTGTGTAGACAGCTTTGCATGTGTTTTCAGCTTTGCTGCAAGTGCTCCCGTAAGTACGGATGAAATAAGCATTATGAAAAATGTCACCGGATAACCCACCGCATAGGTTTTAAAAGACATCCTTGGTTCTGTCAGAAAAAAACAAAATAAAAATACACTTAAGAAAGAGCCTGCCACACTGCAAAGATAGCCATCTGTCACAATCGAAGTAATCAAAACCCCCAGAATATATATGGTTACAATATTCGTATCCGTAAAATTCAGTTTCTGAAACAACAGACCAATTAAGGTGCATACCACAAATATAAATACCGTCAGAAAATAATCCTTTGCAGACGGTTTTTCCATAGACCATGTGAATGATCGTTTCTGATGATTCACATTTTTTAAACTCATCCTGTCCCCCACCTTTTTTACTGTTTTGAAAATTATATCATGGGGCTGTGTTGTGGTCAAAAGTCTTTTTTACTATATGCGGAAGCACTTCTGAAGAGCTCTGTATTCTCCCAGCACCAGTAATTTACTATTCTCTTCCAAATACGTATCCGGGGAAATTGCAATATTAAATTCTCCTTCATTTTTTACTGCCAGAATATTAATATTGTAACGCTTTCTGATATCCAGTCCGCCTACAGTTTTTCCAGTCCATTCCTCCGGCACTTCTACCTCAAAAATCGCATGGGAAGCATCCACCTCCATATAATCAAGGATATGATCATCTGTGTAACGGATAGATGCCCATTTTGCAACCTGCTTTTCCGGATAAACCACCTTATCTGCACCATTGCGTAAAAGAAATTTTTCATGGACATCACGTTCAGCTCTGGATATTACCAGTTTTGCTCCTAGTTCTTTCAGAAGGGAAGTGGTCTCAAGAGAATTCTGAAAGCTTCCTCCAATAGTCACAAAACAGATATCGTAGTTTCCAATTCCAAGGGATTGTAAAAATTCAGCATTGGTACTGTCCCCGATCTGGGCGTTAGTCACAAACGGAAGCACTTTGTCCACCCTTTCTTCCTTCCAGTCAACTGCCATAATTTCATGCCCAAGCTGATTCAGCTGCATGGCAATATGTCTTCCAAATCTTCCAAGTCCAATAATCAATACATTCTTCATGATATTACTTTTCTCCTTCTCATCCAACTGTGATTTTCTCCAGAGGAAGCTTTGCATTTCCCTTATTTCTTCCTGAGAATACTGCATAAATCAGGGTCAGGCCGCCTACGCGTCCCAGATACATCAGTATGATCAGCACAACTTGTGAAAAAACATGAAGTCCCGGTGTGACTCCCAAGGTCAGACCTACCGTGCCCACAGCTGAAGCTGCTTCATACAGACAATCCAAAAGGGGAAGACCTTCGTATACGCTGATTGCAACACCTCCACAAAAGAATAATGTAAAATAGAGCATAGCTATTGTGGCTGCATTTTTTATCACATGATACTCCAGTCTCCGTCCAAAAGCCCCTGCATTTTCCTGACTGCGAAACGTTGCAATTGCATTTAAAATCAGTACCGTAAAAGTAGTTGTTTTCATTCCTCCTGCTGTAGAACCCGGCGAACCACCGATCAACATTAACAGTATCATAACCGCTTTTGATGCCTCGCTCATCTCTGAAATATCTATGGTATTAAAGCCGGCAGTTCTTGTAGTTACCGATTGAAACATGGCAGCTAACAGGCGTTCTCCCGCAGGCAGGTTTTTCAGATCACAGGCAAAGAAAAAAAATGCCGGAAAAACAATCAGGCATACAGTAGTCATGAGAATAATCTTGCTTTGCATGCGGTAACGTTTAAAATTCATTTTATTCCTATAAATATCATCCCAGGTAAGAAAACCAATTCCTCCTGTAATGATCAGCAGCATAATTACCACATTTATAAGGATATTTCCGGAATAGCCCGTCAGAGACGGAAAGGCATTATCTGCTGTTCCCAGAATGTCAAATCCTGCATTACAAAAAGCAGAAACAGAATGAAAGGCTGCCATCCAGATTCCCTTTAAGCCATAATCCGATACAAAAACCGGCAGCAATAACATAGCTCCTGCTGCTTCAATCAAAAGAGTCCCCTTTAAAATGAACCTTGTCAGTCTGACGATTCCTCCAACTTTAGGTGCTGAAATTGCATCCTGCATTGTACTTCTTTGCATGAGAGATATTTTTTTCCCTGAAAGAAGCGAAACCGCTGCCGCTACGGTTACTACTCCAAGTCCACCTATTTGTATAAGCGCAAGAATAACTGTCTGTCCGAACACAGACCAGTAACTTCCGCTGTCCTTTACTACAAGTCCTGTAACGCATACTGCCGAAGTGGCTGTAAAAAGTGCCTCATGAAATGGCGTCGGCACTTTGTCCAAAGAGGAAACCGGAAGCATCAGCAAAATACTTCCCAAAAGGATCACACCTGCAAATCCCAGAATGATCAGTTGAAAAGACGTCAGGTGTTTTTTCTTACACATTTTTTCCGGCATAAATGATTATAACTCCTTACTAATGATTCTATAGCAATATCTTCATAATGCGTTTTATTATATACAATTGCTTTCAAAGATAGTATAAAAGTCTATGATTCCGTATTAAGATTGTATAAAGACAGTCAGCATTTTTACACAAGGCGTATCAATGTATGCCATAATCTTATCAATGCTAAGAATTTTAGACTGCTGTTTATTCTTCATACTATACATCATCTGACCTTATACAGCAAGCTTATTCTTGAAAATATCGCAGCTTGTTTCTGATTTTTTTAAGTTAATATGCTATTTATTTTTTGTGCAATGTATTGATATTTTCGTGCATTAGATATATAATAACTGTATTAAAACAAATAAGGAAGTGATACTATGGCAAAAACAACAACCAGCAATATCAGCATCCGTATGGACAGTGATCTCAAAGCAGCAGCAGAGGCTCTTTACGAGGAACTTGGCATGAATCTCAGCACAGCCTTCAATATTTTTGTACGTCAGTCTTTACGCGAAAGAGGAATCCCTTTCAAAATCACAGAAGGGACACCAAACAGAGAAACCGTCTCGGCAATGCTTGAGGCAGAAAGGATTGCAAAGGATCCATCTATTAAAGGCTATCATAATGTTGATGATTTTTTTGCAGATCTTGACAAATGACCAGATACGAAATCAGAAACACTACGCAGTTTAAGAAAGACTATAAGCTTGCCAAACGACGTGGTATGAATATCACCTTACTGAAAGACATCATTACAAAACTTGCAAATGGTGAACCTTTAGGTGCCAGACATAAAGACCATCCTTTATCTGGTGACTGGATCGGGCACAGAGAATGCCACATCCAGCCAGACTGGCTTCTTATATACCGAATCGAAAATGATATTCTTGTTCTCACTTTATCACGCACTGGTACACATAGCGATTTATTTAATATGTAGCTTATAAAATTATGCGCACCAGCCAGAAAGCCAGTGCGCATAGTCTGATTTTAATATTCATTTATGTCTCTGAGGAATTATTTCACAGTAACGGTCAGTTCTTTGTATACGCCATTCTGTGCGTATACCCATATCGTGCAGGTTCCTTTGCCTTTTGCCTGGATGAGGCCTTTGGATGTGACAGTTGCCACTTTTGTATTACTGCTCTCATAGCAAAGGTTTCTGTGATGTTTGATCTTATTGTCTTTTTTTACTTCTTTTGCCGTGATCTGGGCTTTTTGTCCTTTTTTAAGGGTTATTTCCAGAGTGTTCTTTTTGTTTCCGATCTTTGTTACGGAAACAGATTTTGCAATTCCATACGCGCCGCCCTGAGTCACTGCATGCACGGAAGTGGAAACATCTGTGACTACTTTCTTTCCATCAACCAGTTTATATGCTTTTACAACATATTTGTAGAAGGTACCCTTCTTCAGTTCCTTCTGTGTCCATGTCTGAGTTTTTCCACTGGTGATGGTGGCAAGCTTTTTATATTTGTACTCTTTACCATTTGCATTGCAGAGGTTTCCATAGATCAGATATCCATCGGCACCTTTGATCCTGTTCCACTGTAAGGTCACAGAAGTTTTCGTCTGTTTTACAGAGCGGGCTTTCAGCCTGCCGAAACCTGTCGTTTTATTGATCACAGGTTTTTGGGGAACTTCCACTGTAATCATAACGGAAGCTGTCACTTTTCCATCTTCTGTAGTCACCGTGATCGTTGCGGTTCCGTTTCCGACTGCGGTTGCTTTGCCATTCTCATCTACAGTCGCAACTTTCTCATCACTGGACTTCCAGGTGACTTTTTTGTTGTCTGCATAGGATGGGGTTACTTCCGCGGTGAGCTGTGCGACTTCGTCCTTCTTTGTAAGTGTGATACTCTCCGGGGATACCTTGAGTCCGGTTACCGGGTAGCTCGGGGAATAGTAGGTGTCCTTGTATGTCAGTGCAAAAATGGAGAGCTTATCTGTCTCAAAGGTAACTTCGTTGGTGCTGCTGTTAAAAAATGCATCCAGTACATCTATCTGACCATTATGTAATCTGATAATCTTATAGTCTCGTATAGTATATGGCTGTTTGTTTACCATCTTATCCGGAACTTTAAATCTGATACTTATTGGCTTGCCCGTTTCTGTAATTGCTGTTCCATCCTTTTCCCCATTCATCCTCTTATATAAATCTGCATCAAAATACTTAGTATCTGCAGATCCGGCTATCTTTTCAACCGCCGCTTTGAAACTCGCATCAGCCTCCGTCAGAGTATGTAAGCTGATTTTCAGCCAGACTTCAGCAATATTTTTTCCATCCTTATAAGCTTGTTCAATTTTATCAGCTTCATCCTCTGTAAATATATCCAGTTCTTTCAGAAGCGATGTCTCGCTGGTATTCAGAACAGCTCCCTTTATATCCGGGTCATATATCTGTGCATATTTATCAATTGTCCCTTCATACTTATCTTTTTTTACTCCAGATTTAGGAATGGTATAATATTTTCCCATTTTGTTATAGTTGCATCCGGTAACTTTGCAGGTTTTTACTTTCATTCCCTCAGACCATGTAGTCGCAGGTATTATGTCATTCTCTACCCATTCATGATCCTTAATGGTAAATGTGCCTTTTTTAGTTACATCTACTGTATAATTACGATCTACATTTGCATCTTCTTTTGCACTGATGACATAAGCCCTGGCATCTTCCCCTGGTTCTCTCTCCAACTTGAGCCCGTATAATTTTTCCCCTTCTACAAGTCCCTCTACTTTATAAGTAAGCTCTGGATCCAATCGTCCTATATGTTTTTCTGAATCATCTGGTATCACTGTAACTTCTCTTTTTTTAATTTCCCATGAATGTGAAGTTTCACTCTGGCTATTCTGAAGAGTGTAATTCCCATTTCCAAGATTGGTAATCATTGCTGTATAATTATCAGCATCTGTCCCTTTATCACCGCTATATTGCAGATTTAATTTGTCACCTTCCAGTGCATTTTTTACCGTTGCAGTAACTGTATGTTCCTTTCCATCGTAAGTAAATTCGGAAGCACTCCATTTAAGTTCTACTGGTCGTGGACTTATTGTAAATGAACCTGTTGCCGTACCGGAATTATAATTAGTGGTCGCTGAGATTTCTGCTTTTACATAATAAGTTCCTGCATTTTTCGGAACGCCACCAATTTCGGTTGCACCATTTGCTTCTGAAGTTTCATTATCGGCAGTGCATGGTTCCGCGGTATGGTAAGAGTAAGTAACCTTGCCATTTCCTGGATTCAGGCTATTATCTATTGATGGATGATTTTCTTTATCTCCATATTTCCAGTTAGCAATACTAACCTTAGAATTTTCATTTGTAGCATCAGCTTTTATAACATTAAAATTACATTCAGCAGATACTTCCTCATAATTATCCGTTGCTTGAATAGTTGCTTTCAAGCTATATTGTCCAACGGGAAGTTTTGCTAGTTCTGTTTCTTCAATATTTACGTAAGTTCCACTATTACTTGATTTATATTGATATGTTACCTTTCCATTCCCCAGATTTCCCTCTACTTTAACATTTGGAGCAATCTCCTGTCCATAGATAATGTCATCTAAGCTTATCTTTGGACTGATTGATGCTTTCGTTATTTCAAAATCGGCAGTCAGTTCATATTGCTTTGGATTTGAAGAATCCCCGATGGCAACTTTAACAGTATATTTTCCCACATTTTGGGGGGCATCTGAGCTTTCTTTGTAATCGGTACCAGCTCGTCCTTCATAAGTAGGTCCCGTTACCGTTTTTCCTGTCAGGCTGGCAAAATTATCCTTTCCATTAATTTTTGCACCTCCATAAGCACTGCCAGAATAGCTGATGCATCCCTCTTCATTAAGTCCAGCAAGCTGAAGTGTTAAAGTTACTGGATTTTCCGCAGTTTTTCCATCTTGTCCATAATAGTCACATTTTATATTCTCCTCTGAGCAATATGCTTCTAGCACATTGTTACTGTTTTTAAAATATTTCCAAGAATGTTCATGATCCTTCCAATGCGCATATAATTCTATACGGTTATTTTTTGATTTGTCAGAAAAACCAATAGCCTCATCAGCACTATTAATTAGAGTTCCTTCATCCCCTGATTTTGTAAACCATCCTAAAAATTCACTTCCTTTTTTTCTGGTGGAGTATACAAAGCATCGTTGGTCCACACCCAGTCTTCCTTTATTCTTTTTTCATCATAATACACAATCTTCACAGGATTTCTTACTTCCTGAAAAGCTGCTTTATAATAATACTCGTCTTCATATGTTCCTACATAGAATACTGTATACAAATTGTCTGTACCCCAATTATTTATTATTTTACTTTCAGGTAATGCATTAACCTGACTCTTAAAAACGCAACTTTTGTTGTTGCCTAGGTACTCACTATGATGGCGCGTTGTAAGAAAGTTTGAACGGTCTCTATTGTAAGTATATGTAAAATTATATTCCTTTGAGGACCCTTCAATTTTCGGCTTTTCACTTACTTCTAATTTTCCACTTTTAATTCTCATACTTAATTTCATTTACATAATCGCCCTGAAGTTGTAGCGTATCTTTTTTATCAGAAGATTCATCTGTCGCATTCAATCCCTTATCGCTGAATATCTCTATAGCTTCAGGCATTCCGACTGTATCCACTGATTTTCCATCTTCCTCTCCTGCTTTATCAGTGAACTCATCAAGTTCATTCATACCCTGATCTGAAAATAAATCCGCTGCATATGCTGTATACCCATTTAACGTGGATGGTATTAGCATAGATGCAATTAATGTTACAGATAAGAATTTTTTCACACTTTTTTGCATCTTAATCCTATTTCCTTTCATCTTTTCCCTCTCCCTTCTTTCAGAAAGTATTTACAGATTCTTTGTTCTGCAATTATTTATGCCATAATTATATCTCAGTTAATTCCTTTTCATAAGGCACTTTCAGCCATCAAAAAGTGCCCCTCGCTAAAACAGGAGAACTTATTTCTATTGAAATAAATCCCCCTGCCTTTTTCTTTATTTTCTATATTTTTAGTTTTTTATTACTGCATCATCT
>ERZ772954.969-NODE-969-length-24749-cov-6.554710_pt1 | contig 24749 bp, 19 predicted proteins | sample MGYA00580684_ERZ772954 | MGnify/ENA primary metagenome ERZ772954 (study PRJEB29015, sample SAMEA2737654) | human gut metagenome | biome: human gut; feature: human-associated habitat; material: faeces | place: China | collected 2012 ...
TGAAATACGCCGCCGACAAGGACGCCTTCGTTTCCCTGATGGCATCCGAGGGCTATGCGGTGCGCTGGGAGAGTGCCCGCAAGTACATCACCTACACCACGCCGGACGGACTAAAGTGCCGCGACAACAAACTACACGAAGAAAAGTATTGCAAGGAGGCCATGGAACGTGAATTCAGAATACGCGCAGAACTCATTAAGAGAACATTCCGTCGAGCAGAGGAAATCGACGGAGGAATTGAAACGGCTGAATCAGCCGAACAGCGCGCCGCCGGCTGCGCCGCAGCCGATCCAGCCCATTGTGATCCAGTGCGATCTGCCGCAGGCGATGGACAAGCTGACGGAGCAGGCAGACGGAATAAACTGGGAACTGGAGGAAATTCGGAAGACCCTGCCGGAACTGAAGCCGTACATCGACCTGACGCCGGTGCAGAAGTCTCTGGCGGAGATGCAGAAATCGCTGACGGAGATGAACAAACTGCTGGAACGGGTTGGGAACCTGAGCGAAAAGTATTCCTCCAAGTGGATCGACTGGCTCCCGGACTTCAGCCTGCTGGTGGCCCTCAAGTGGATCATGCTGGTGCTGATCCTTGGCACGGCGGCACTGGCGGGTTGGTATGGCGCGGCGGCGATCCGCGGCCTGTTCCTCTGATCCCCGCCGTGGCCGGGCTGGCTGCCGCGGGATCGCTATTGGATGAGGATGACGACGCCGAGGAAAAGCGGCGGCGCATAGAGGCGAAGATCGCCGCTGAAAACTTTGGCGCTGCGATTGGCTTCGCCGCAGGCGCAGCTCTGGCGGTGAAAGAAAAATTGGATGAACAGGTTGCACGGGAAGAACAGAAAAAGCAACAGCATGAGCAAACGATGGGAGGATTGTAATGAAACAGGATTGGGAAATTTATCGTGACACGGGCATCCTCGGCGCCTACCGGCCGGAGCAGGTCATCCTGCGCCGCTCCGAGGACGGCGGCGTAGAAACACTGTTCCGTGACAGCACAGCCAAATGGGAGGGCGATGACCTCACCCGTCAACGGGCGATGCTGGTCGGTGGGAAGTGCTTTCTTGTGACCTCCGTATTCCCCGGCAGCGCATCGGCAACGCCCACAGACAAGCTCCTGCAACTCATCGACACGAAGTTAGAGCGGGAGCATCATGAGCAGTAAAATTCCGGTAGACTTGCGAGAGCCGGTGCGGTATACTTCGTGTTACCGTACCGGCCTGCCCCAACGAAAAGGAGGTAACTATGGCAGGTCAAGAAAATCAGCAATACACCGTACTCTACGGGCGGCTCAGTCAGGAGGACGAGCGGGCCGGAGAGTCCAACAGCATTCAGCACCAGCGCACCCTGCTGGAAAAATACGCAAAAGAAAAGGACTTCGAGAACACCATCTTCCTTGCGGATGACGGCTACTCAGGTACGAACTTCGAGCGGCCAGCGTGGAAAAAGATCGTGGAGATGATCGAAGCAGGACAGGTGGCGAACCTCATCGTAAAGGACGCCTCCCGCTTGGGGCGAGAATACCTTCAGGTAGGCTACTACATGGAGATATATTTCCCCCAGAAGAATGTCCGCTTCATCGCAGTCAACGATGGCGTGGATTCCACGGTGGAGAGCAGCAATGACTTCAACCCCATCCGCAACTGGGCCAACGAGCTTCACGCCAAGGATACCAGCCGCAAGGTCCGCGCGGTCATGAAAATGAAAGCGGAGCAGGGAGAGCGGCTGGGCGGCAGACCGCCCTACGGCTACCGGAAAAGTGATGGTGACGCCAACACGCTGGTTCCGGACGAGGACACCGCACCTGTGGTGAAGCGCATCTTCTCCCTCGGCGCCGCTGGAAACGGCCCCAAGCGGATCGCCACCATCCTCACCAAGGAGCAGGTGGTGAACCCGTCCAACGCCTACTACCGCAAGACCGGGAAAAGCCATCGGGGACTGGACACCACCAGACCCTGCCTGTGGTCTTCCAACAGCGTCACCAGCATTCTGAACAATGAGGTCTACCTCGGACACTCGGTTGGGCTTCGCACCACTACGATCTCCTACAAAAACAAGCAGCGTGTGGAGCGCCCTGAAAGTGAGCGGTTCGTGGTGAAGAACACCCACGAAGCCCTTGTCACGCAGGAGCAGTGGGACATCGTGCAGGAGGTGCGTCAGCACAAAAAGCGTGTCCCCAAGCACATGGACGAGCCGAACATCTTCTCTGGACTGGTGTTCTGCGCGGATTGCGGCAAGCCGCTGGTGCTGCACAGAGCCAGCACGATGAAGCGGGCGGAGTACAACTTCAAGTGCTACACCTACGGCAAAAAGGGCAAGACCGTTTGCACGCCGCATCACATCCGGGAGTTTGAACTGAAAGCCGTTGTGCTGGAGGACTTACGCCGGGTGACGCACTTCGCGCGGATGAAGGAAAAGCAGTTCGCCGCCTACATCAGCAGCAAGAATACGCTGGAGCTGCGGCGTGAGATGAACACGATCCAAAAAGATCTGGATACCATGCGGCGGCGCAGAGAGGAACTGTCCAAGCTGTTCAAGCGGCTCTATGAGGACAACGTGCTGGGGCGGGTGACCGATGAGCAGTACCGGATGCTGGCGGGCGATTACACCGGCGAGCAGAAAGCGTTGGAGGAACAGATCCCCGAAAAGGAGGCCCGGCTGGAAAAGCTGAAAGCCGCCTCCGCCAACGTGAACACGTTCGTTGAGAAGGCGAAGCAGTATACCGCCATCGACGAGCTGACGCCGGAGCTGCTGCGGCTGTTCATCCAGCGGATCGAGGTAGGCGAGCGGACGGAAAAATACTCCCGCAGTTCCCACCAGAGCATCCGCATCGTGTACCGCGACATCGGCACAGTGGACAGTGCGATGGAGCAGGGCGAGGCGCAGCCGCACATTGCGCCGCCCCTAAGCGAGGTATTCGAGCTTCCCGCATAATAAAAAACAGAGAAAAAACGCAAGAAAGCGGACAGCAACCGCTGTCCGCCTCCTTGCAAGATATGGTGTCAACTTGTGTCCTTATGAACATTACCCGAACGGTTACAGGGTTTTGTCATGCCCTTTGCACCTTTATTGAGCTTTACGCCAACCAGACTGTTTCGCCGGTCATGTTCCATAAGACCGGCAGCCGTAGGCGGCGCTACGAAGCCTTACCGGTTGGCTGTCCCCGATGATATAGCTGTCGTTTCAACGTCATCAGCAGCAGTCTTTTCCCCCCGCCCTACTTGCGCTTTTCCCAATAGGATGATAAAATGTGCTATTAGAAAACGCCAAACAACAGCAAAAGGAGAATTTGCTTTATGAAATTAGGTATCGTGGGACTGCCGAATGTTGGCAAGTCCACCCTGTTCAACGCCATCACCAACGCCGGTGCCGAGAGCGCCAATTACCCCTTCTGCACCATTGACCCCAACGTGGGCATGGTAGCAGTGCCGGATGCACGGCTGGACAAGCTGGCAGAGATCTATGAGCCGGACAAAAAGACCCCGGCGGTCATTGAGTTCGTGGACATCGCCGGTCTGGTGAAGGGCGCCAGTCAGGGTGCGGGCCTTGGCAACAAGTTCCTGGCCAATATTCGCGAGACCGATGCCATCGTCCATGTGGTCCGCTGCTTTGATGACGAAAACATCATGCACGTGGTGGCAGACGCCGGCACCAACGTGCCCGTAGATCCCGTGGGGGATATTGAGGCCATCGATATGGAGCTGATCATGGCGGATCTGGACATGGTCCAGCGCCGTGTTGACAAAGCCCAGAAGGCCGCCAAGGGCGACAAGAAGTTCCTCCATGAGGTGGAGATGTTCAAGGCGCTGGCGGAGCATCTGGACGGCGGCAAGTCTGCCCGGACCTTTGACTGCTCCGATGATGATAAGGCCCTGATCGCCACCTCCGACCTGCTGACCCTGAAGCCCATCATCTACGCCGCCAACATGGACGAGGACGGCTTCGCCAATCAGGAGGGCAACGAGTATCTGAAGAAGGTCCGTGCGCTGGCAGAAGCCGAGGGCAGCGAGGTGCTGCCCATCTGTGCCAAGCTGGAGCAGGACATCGCTGAGCTGGAGGGTGAGGACCGCCAGATGTTCCTGGACGAGCTGGGCATTGCGGAATCCGGTCTGGATCGGCTCATCAAGTGCAGCTACTCCCTGCTGGGCCTTATCTCTTTCCTGACCTACGGCAAGGATGAGTGCCGCGCCTGGACCATCAAAAAGGGCACCAAGGCCCCTCAGGCCGCCGGTAAAATCCACACTGACATCGAGCGGGGCTTCATCCGGGCGGAGGTCATTGCCTATGATGATATGATCAAGTACGGCGGTGTCAACGCCGCCAAGGAGAAGGGCCAGCTCCGCAGCGAAGGCAAGGAGTATGTGGTGCAGGACGGCGACATGATCTACTTCCGCTTCAACGTGTAAAATCAGCTTTAAACAACAGCGGTCCCGGATATGACACCCGGGACCGCTCTTTCGCGAGGATGGGGGATGTGTGAAAAAGCTCTACCGCCAAAAGAAATGGACATGACGAAAAGTCATGTCCATTTCTTTTGTCAGGCGGCTTCAATTCGGATATTTTTCTTTTGCCATTTGAAAATATCTATGTGCTGCAAAGAACGGCCAAGTTTACTTATCGTCCATTTTTTTAGGTATATCCGAAGTCGTTTTCTCCAGCAAATCAGTTATTACTTGATTGAGTTGTACTGCATTCTTTGGGGAGATAACCGGCATATTTGACTGTGACTCAATGTCTTTTCTTGTCCGTCCGGCGACCTGACCGCCAGCTTTGGCAACTGCCAGATTTTCTTGGAAAGTTGTCGGCTTGCGATCTTTTGAGAACTGTGTGGTTGTTGCTTCCGCCAGCATATTCAACACCAACTCCAGCGTTGTCATGTTGTCCCGAAGGTTTTCCTTTTTCAAGCCTTTCAGGTTTTTGTACTGGCGGGTAGACATCCCCGACCATGCACGGGAGATCTCATCGGTGAGGATGGCGTACTCCACGCCCTTCTGCACGCCGCGGACATCCCATTCATCGGTCAATTCTTTGCGAACTTGGATGGCTTGCAGCCGCTGGTTAATCCACTCGCGGGTATAGCCCTTTTTGAGATAGGTTTCCAACGCTCGCTCGATGGTCAACTCCGGATCGATGGTTTCCTCAATGCGCTCCCGGCCGACCTGTGCCAGCCAGAGTTTGAACGGCTCCGCCTTTGGTGAGGGGATGGACTGAATGATACGGAGGAGCTGCTCGGTATCGGCCACATCGGTCAATCGTTTTTTTCCGTCTGGAGCAGTCATTTTCAAACCGTGACAATTCGTCACGGTTTCATTGCCCTCGGCCTTCAACCGTTGTTTAAGTTTGCGCCAATACGCCGTGGGATCAACGCTGTCCGTCAGTACGCCAACCACATCGACAATGGAGAAGTACCATTCTTCCTTTTCTTCATCCCACGCCGTGCGGATGCGTTGGTTTTCAAAAAGCTGGATCTTATCATTTGGCTCCATATATGCAGTCTCCTTATTAATCATCCTTCATATGTCCGCTCTCTAACGGCACCATATAGGTGCACTTCTTTTCTTCGTTAAGATAGTTGGTGCAACCATAGAATATGTCACCATTCTTCGGATTCTTTTTGACGATTAAATAACCATCTGTACATTTAGGACATTTCAAAATGTCATGCATGTGCGTCCTGTCATTGGTCATGAAGTCGCAAAGCTCTGCCTCGTTTGTGCATATCCAGAGATTCAGGCCATAGTTTTTATTAAACTCGTACTTTAGAGGAAAACCGCATACGGGGCAACGCAAGTTAAACAGGTCCACTACTTGCATATTGAGCTCATCATCATGTGGAATATTGAAATCCTTAATGAGTTCTACAAGAAATCTGGATGGTTTCGTTTTTGGTGCTGCGATATATACCCTGTTTTTTGTCCGTGTCATCGCCACATAAAACAATCGCCGCTCTTCTGCAAAGGGCATACTATTGTCCTCATATGTAACGAGCTTAATAATAGGATCATCTTCGATCTGGCACGGGAATCCGAATTTCCCTTCGAACATATTGATCAGAATTACGTTGTCATACCCAAGGCCCTTGGAACTATGCGCTGTCATAAAGGTGATCTTTGCATTTGGGTATTTTTCACTCCTGATCGCACCGCCCGGCAATTCGCTGAACCGATTTGTTCGGTATAGCTTGTACATATCATAATTGTATCGTCCGATCAGCAAAATCGAACTCTGCTCGCCATACTCAGATATAATCTCGCCAATGACATGCTCGATGGTATCTGCAAGTCGCTCCATTGGTTTGATACTATCATCGAAAACTTCAAGAACAATCGGGTTCTCAAGATGCTTTGGAGAAATCAACTGCTTTCGGATTTGCGAAGTATTTCTTTGTACAAAGCCTCCAGCAATATCGATAAGCTCCTGCGAATTACGGTAGGTATGAGTAATCTTCAACTCCGTTCCAGCCCCCATAAGCTCCAGGAAACGAGTAAATAGCGTTATATCAGAGCCAGAAAAAGCATATATCGACTGCCAGTCATCACCGACCGCAACAACCTTCGCCTGTGTAATTTGAGATAGCCTTTTCGTTAGATTGAATCTCTGACGAGCAATGTCTTGGAACTCATCAATGATGATGTACTTGTAAGGGAGCGTGACATTCTGCCGCTCAATCTCCTGCAAATAGAAGTGTGCATCATTTATCATGTCTGCAAAGTCTATCTGATTGCGTTGTTTCAGCACGGATTGATAGTGGTAATACACCTGCTCGGCAATATCCAGAAACAGAAGCGTTCTCGGATTGTCTGTTCTTTCTCGCAAAATAGCGAAGCCGCCATCGTCATAACCGGTTGTTTTGTATTGCTCAATAAACTTCATCATAAAGATGATCAGCTTATAAATATACTTATCTTTTCCGGTTGCTACAATTTTCTTATAAACTTCCTCCAAATTACGAGGCTTTAAGATAAAGCCTTCTTTTTCAAGAACTTCTTTCAGATGGTCCAGGAGAGGACGTCGATCCGTATAGAAGGACCATGTTTCCAGCAATGTAGTTTTATTGGTCTTATGAATACGGCGCTTATCACTAATGGCACGGAGATAACGCTGCCTCTGCTGCGGGGTAAACAGGCTGTTGTAGCCGCTCTCGCTGAGTGCATAGTGCTCCAGCCAAACACTATGCTCCCCCTGCGAAATATAGAAATCGGGCGTGTATTTTTTGTTACGAGAAGGTGATCCAAAGGGATACACTTTTTCATACTCATAATCCAGTCCGTTCAGATACAGAAAGTTTGCAATTTGCACTTCCTGCATGGAACGCAGATATTCTCCGGTTATGGTCCGAGTCTTTTTTGTGCGCTGCTGTTCGACTTTTTTGATGTATTCGCCCAGACCGCTTTTTAGTGTTTCAAAGTCCTGCGCCGCTTTGTAGAGGTGGTATTGATTCAAATCCGTAAATTTGAAAACATCCTCGGACAGATCAAAGTAATACCCTAAGAATAAAACGAGATTGCGCATGAGCTGCTTGTTGTGAAAAATCGACTTTTCCAGCATATCAAAAATAATCTGCTGGGAAGAAAAATTGATCTCAGGCGGTTCTTCCGAAAACTGTTTCACAATATCATATGCAAAAGCATGAAAGGTGCAGATCTTTGCGGGAATACCAAGTCCCTTATTGATTCGATCACGCAGTTCTCCAATTGCCTTGTTCGTATAGGAGATCACAATGATCTCTCCCGGATCTATACTCTTCTTCTCAACCAGATACTTGACCTTTGCAGCCATCGTTGTGGTTTTTCCCGCACCTGCACCAGCTACCAATAGGCAGTAGTCATCATCGGTAATTACTGCACGGCGTTGCTCTTCATCCAGCTGGATATTAGGGTCAATCTGTTTTAGGATATTGTCAAAATAGTCTTTATCCCGCTCCAGCGCGCGGTCCACATATGTGGTATTATGCGCCGTAATATCTCCATCCAAAGATTGCATCTGGCGCAAGAAGCGGCGCAGTGAGTCGATATCAACTCGTATCGCCGCAGCGTTATTGCAGACATATTGAAAAATAAGCTTATTGGTTAGGCTCTCGTTGTATTTTCCATATGTATCCCGCAGCCTCTGCGCATCTCTGTGCGAAATATAGTGTTCTGCTGAAAACAACTGGGCGTGGTCTCGTTCGAAAGAAATCAGGACGTTTTGCAGATTTTTGTAATCCAGTCCCGCCTCTTTCATGTGCGGAGTATTCTTACTCAAAGAGGAAAAGTATGATGCTGGCAGCCCGCAGTGAGGGCATTTTTCAGCTCTGTCGGAAATTGAATTTCCACACTCCGGGCAACGAATTAAGGCCATATCTGTGTCCTCCTTGTGGCATCGCAAAGTAAACTATGCGTCAAATCCAAGCTTTTTCAGTCTTCCTCGTACCGCCGATGCGCTGCGCTTTAGGGTAATGGCGATCTCACTCACCGGTACGGACTTCTTATATAGGTCAATGAGGCAGTCGTCATGATCTTTCATCCATGGAACGCCTTGCATCTGTGTCTGCATATTCTCTGCTGTGAGAATTGCATCCAGATTGTCTATGATAAAATGCTGCGCGGCATTGTTGTAAACGACAACCTGATAGGGTCCGTTGCTGCTCGTTCGTTCTTCCACGGAAATGCCGGTTTCTTCGCCAATTTTCGTTGGCCTTTTCGTGTGCTTTCCATCTGGTGCGAGTGCCCATTCCATCATTCCAATTTCCGTGAGCCACGTGAGGATTCCTGAATAGGTAAGTTTTTGCATAGCATCATTGTCGGATAGGGCGTTTATCCGTTTGGCGATTTCGCTGGCCGGGATAGGTACCTCGGAATAGGCAAACTGACTTCTTTTCTCAATGGGGATTTCAAGAGGAAGCTTTTTAGGTTTCTTATTCACAGCCGTCTTCGTCCCGCCATTTTCAATTACCTGCCGCAACACGTCAGATACGAAGAAAAAGCAACGTGATAACCGAACATTGTTGATAAGATCATCGTCTGGAGCCATGGTGTCATCGATGGGATTGATACCATTCGCCAGCTTGTCCATATACATTTTTGCCCGTTCTATTTTTTCAAGTTCCGTCATACGTTCCTCCTTTACCCCACAACCAACTTATTTGTCTTCTTCAAGAACTTCGCTGGGATCGGGCGGTCCAGCTGCCAGGTGATATTCATCGGCCTGCTGCCTGTGTGCTTCACGTAGTTCGCCGTGCCCAGATAGGTGTACGCCTCCGCACTGCCAATCACATGGTCTGGCTTAAACTCACAGGCGAACAGTAACACCTTAAGTACATTCTACTTCTGTCTGTATTTGTGCTGAGAGTTTTTCTCTTATGGCGATGGTAACCTTGGGTATCCCGTAAAACTAATCTGGCCAATAACTCCATCCTGGCTGGCGATGTATCTTTTCACCAGCCTATTTCGTTATGCTCTTTTTCGGTCTCGTAAATTTTGCAAAACTTTTTTCATTTCGGCTACTGACTTTTGTTTGCATGACTCCCCACATCAAAAAACTCAATTGCCATTTTACCAGACATTGTCCGTCATTCTTCAAAATCGGAATCCATATAATCCAACTTACTTTCGTTCAACAGCTTCTTTCGCTCCTGCCATTGCGGCATATACTGGTTTAAAATAGCGACAAACTCCGGACCATGACTTTTGACTTTCAGATGTGCCAGCTCGTGCAGGATTACATATTCAAGACTCTCTATCGGCTTCTTCGCCAACTGAAGATTTAGCCAAATTTTTTGTGTGTTTGTGTTGCAGGTGCCCCATTTGGTGGTCATATATTTGCTTTGCCAACTGCTACAGTAAAGCCCCGTAGTTTTCTCCCACTTGGGAAGATATTTCGCCACTTCCTGTTTCAAGAGGTTGCGGTACCATTCATTTACGAAGCTTTCTCTCTGCTTTGGACTGCTTTCTTTTCTAACCGTCAGAATAGCCTTGTCACCCGAAAGTGTGAGAGCATTGCCTTTGTAGCTGTATTCCACTTGAAGAAAGTACTGCTTACCCCAAACATATAATGTTTCCCCGGACACGTACTGCCGCTCGCTTTGACGCGGCTGCAGTTGAAACTTCTCCTGTTGTTTTTTGATCCAGCCGAGTTTTGTCCGAACGAACATCGTAATTGCTTCATCCGTCAGTTGCGTGGGTGCCGATACACGAACCCTGCCGTCCGGCGGAAGCACAGAGAGATGCAAATTTTTAATATTTTTTCTGATAACTTCCACAGGAATATTGAAAATAACTATTTGCATCAGTACTCCTCTTGTTCCACAACAATTTGATAAATTCGCTCCACTTCGCTATCGTCATTCAAAAGTTGATAGAGCGCTCGCTTGATTTTATTTGCCTTAACCGGATTATTTCGGAAACCATCGAGCCGCGCCTTGACAATGGCTTTGTGCAGCTTCAAGGCAGTCGCCTCATCTTCTCCGCAATTATCATAGAGCGCCCGCAGTGCGCCATTGGAACGAATACTCTCAGGGTACTTTGTATTCTCCTCGGGCTTTGCAACATTTTTCGCCAGTTCCATGTATGTGTCCAGCAACTGCCCGTAGGCAATCACTCCGCGGCGGCGGTCAAGTATCAACTGCTCCAGGATTTCAGACATTTTTGCGTAATAAGCAGGGTTGATGACCATTCGCTCAACAACCTTTTTGCGGATGTTGTTCTCAATGGTTTCTGCCGCACTCTCCTGCTCGCCTTTTTGCTCGCTCTTCAGCTTATTTTCCTGCGAGATGATGAAATCAAGCAGGGTAAAGTCATCCATGCTGCCGATCTTTTGCGACTCGCTGGCTGAGATGTAGTTGTCAATCAGATACCGCATACCCGGTTCGTAGGCTTTCAGATCAATAAAATCGCCGCTGGCCCTACCAATCGTGTCACGCATGTTCACATAGAACGCAACCCTGTCGTCCAATGCGCTTTGCTCGGAAAGGGTATACCCTAAATCCGTCATACGAGGCTTTAACTCCGCAAAAGCGCGAATCAAGCGTCCAACGAGCTTGTACAACTTCTCACGAATGCGGGCAAAGGCTTCGTCCTGATTTTCGTCGCGACCACTTTCACCGCAGAAATAGTGGATATAGTCGAGCTCTTTTCTGGGCAATTCGACGCCCTCGCAAAGCTCATCCAATTCCTCCAGGGTATCAACGAAATACTTTTTCGCTTCTGTAGCTCTATCTTTCAAAAGCCCATCGACATCCTCTGCATCATAGCTTTCAAAGGCACCGGCGGTATACTTGTTCATGGCATCCGCCAAGTCTCCGAATAGTTCCTTGTAATCTACAATATAGCCAAAGTCTTTGCTCTCGCCATCCAGACGATTGACTCGGCAGATCGCCTGGAACAGGCCGTGGTCATGCATCGCCTTATCGATGTAGAGGTAGGTACAGCTGGGAGCATCGAAACCGGTAAGCAGCTTGTCAACTACGATCAGCAGTTTCATGTTTGCAGGTTCGTCCACAAACTTGCGTTTTGCTTCCGCTTCAAAAGCTTCTACTTTTTTGGCAATCTGCGTCTTGTCCTCCGACGGGTCAACGCCGATCATTTTCAGATAAGTGCTGTATTTTTCAAATGTTTCGGTTTCTTCCTCGTCGCTGACAGTATCCGTTCTTAAATCACCGGCTTGCGGCGTATAAGAAGAAATAATCGCACATTTCCGGAAACCTTTGCTTTGGAAAATTTCATAGTATCGGCATGCTGAATACACAGAACCGGCCACAAGGATAGCATTTCCGTTTCCGTCCATCAGTCGTGCCTTGGTGGCAAAATCAAAGATGATATCATTGGCGATTTGCTCCAAGCGGGAGCGAGAGGAGAAAATCTTTTGCAGGTTACCCCAATATGCTTTGAGTTTTGCTTTTGCTCTGGGGGCCAGCCCAACGGTTTTTGCCTCAAACCATGCGTCGATTCTATCCTGAGAGGTCATGCCCTGCGGCACATCTCTGGCCTCGTACCGCAGATCCAGCACAACGCCGTCTCGAACACCTTCGTTGAACTTGTAGGTATGGATATATCCGCCGAAGGTTTCCAGACTGGTCTTTTTGTCCTTCTTCAAAAGCGGCGTGCCCGTGAAACCGATAAAGATGGCATTGGGAAGGATCGTCTTCATGGCCGCGTGGAGCTTGCCGGACTGAGTGCGGTGGCACTCATCCACAAACACCACAATATCACCCTTTGCGGAAAAATCCTTGGGCAATGCGTTTTTCAAATCTTCGATGTATTTTTCGTAATCTGTTTCTGAGCTGTCGCTGCCGCGCTTTCCGAATTTATGTACCAGAGAGCACAGAAGACGGTCATCGAAAGCATTCAGGCGTTCAAGCAGATCTTTTCCACTCTTAGTGCGGACGATATTCTCATCCACACCCTTGTAATTCTTTTCGATTTGCTCATCCAATTCCTCGCGGTCGGTAACAACCAATACACGCGCATTGGGATTATTCTCCAAAATCCACTTGGAGAACCACACCATCGTCAGACTCTTGCCGCTGCCCTGGGTATGCCAAACGATGCCGCCGCTCTTCTTGTCCGTCAAACGATGCTGCGCCCGCTTGATGGCATAGTACTGATTATAGCGGCAGACCTTTTTGATGCCCTTATCGAAGATTACAAAGTTGTGGATCAGATCAAGGAAACGCTTTTTGTAAAACAGAGCAAAAAGCTGTTTTTCCAGCTTGCCGGGAATCCCCTCGCAGTATTCCTCAACCTCGATATCCACAATATCGCGTTCCGTCTGATGCTCGGTAAAGCCGTCGTCTTTCCATTCCAGATAGTGCTTCTCCGGGGTAAGGAGCGTACCATAGCGCAAGCCCTCGCTGTCGTTCCCGGCCATACAGAACTGAATGGTGGTAAAGAAATCTTCGATGAAATTCGATTTCTGGTTGGTCAGATTTTGCCGGATGCCGTTGGACACGGATACGCTGCTCTTTTTCAGTTCGATCACTGCAAGCGCAATACCATTCACATAGAGAACGATATCCGGACGCTTGGTGTTGTTGCTTACAATGGTGACTTCTTCCGCAATGTAGAAGTCGTTTTTGCTGACGTCTTCAAAGTCAATAAAATATACCGTCTTGGGGGACTGCTCCACGGACTCCTTGACCTTGGCACCGTATTTCAGCAGACTGTAAACCTCTTTGTTGGCGTGGTACAGGCCCTGCTGCAGATTGGTGGAGGTCTTAACCAAGGCATCCACTGCATTGGATGCAAGCTTTTCGGAGTAGCCTTGTTTCAGCAGCCAGGCATGCAGCTGCTCCTGCATGATATTGCGGTTTTCACTGTCATGCAGGTTCCCCAGATATGTATAGTACAGCTTGTCCCGAAAGAACTTGACCACACGGTTTTGCGTTTTGCGCTCGCTGTCGCCAATGTTGGGCATTATGCATCCACCTTCTCTCTGTCAACTGCAGCCCTGTACTTCACCAGATATTGCTTGGTTTCATTTGGAAGCTCATACTTCGGTTCTTTCGAACGGACCTTGTATATCTCGTCTATGGTCTTAAAAGACTCCAATCCAAGGAATTTAATGATTTCAGCAGCCTCGGGCTGTTCTTCAAGGGTTTGAATTGTGGACATACACTCACTGAGGGCTTTGAACAATCCATATAATTTCATGCCGTCATCGCCCTTTTCAAAACTCAGCAATGCCAGCGGCAGTTGAGCATTAACGCATTTTTCCATCATACGGGGGAATCCCTTGAAGTAAGTATCGGCACTATTCACACCCTCTAACATAGATCGAATTTCCATTACGGAATAACTCTTATCCAAGTCTACATTATTTTCGCGGGCGCATCTGGAAAGTGCTCTTTGCATCTCAGCGGTTATTCTGATATCAAACCCATCTAATAATAATTCTACGATTTCTCGGTCGTGTGTCTTTTGTATCCGTTCATTGGCACGTTCGATCAGCCACGCAACAAGCACCGATACAATGCCGCTACAGCCTATAGAGGACAGTAGTGTAAACTCTCGATCCGCAGAAGAAAAGCAGAACGAAAAACCGAATGCCATCAATGAAGCTGCCAACAAAGCGAGATATAATAAATTATTCGATTTTTTCATTCAATAGTCCCCCTCGAAACCATTTTACTACTTACTCCTCTGATCGGGCATCAAGCTTAGTAATGTTAGCTTTAGCCGCAGAAGAGAATTTGAGCCAATCCCAAATACTAATACATTTCTTGAACTGGGAGCGTGACTGGTGACCGCTTCCATCAACAGCCAGCAATACCGGGTCGTCATCAAGTGCTTTGTTGATGAAGGCCAGCAAATCGTCATGATCAATTTCTGTCGGTGCAATCAAAGGAATATTCGACAGCGTTTTTGTCAAACCATGTTTTTCATAGTGTTCAAGAATTGTGCCACTTACCTTGTAGTTTCCGTTCGTCCTAATTCGGTGTCGTTCTCCAGTAGAGAGGAAATCATCAAATTTGTCTTTAACAGACAGGCGGACTTTTTCGTTTAAGCACTCCTTGTCCGAACAAGCGGCTACATATTGACAAACGGGGAGGTGGCTTCTGCCTCTGTAAAGGGATGGAACTGCTTCTTTTAGCAGCATTACATCGTCATACTGAAGTTCAGAACGCCCTAATGCATAAAGGAACAACTCTTCTGTTTTGATTCCTCTATAACCGACCTTACCAAATTTGCCATATACGCCGACGCCAATGACGAAGTCAACTTTTTCTGTATCGTCTTCAATATTTGTAGCGACATACAGTTTTTCGGTGGGTTTATTCTGTTGAATCAACTCATATAATTGACTTTTTATGCGTCTCAGCACCTTTACATCATACTTGGCCCTATTCTGCAATATGGCTTTATACAGCGGAGTGTAGTCATGCAGAGACACATTTTTCATATTGATGGTCTTACCGCTTTGAGTGGTAATTCTGCGTTCACTGATTTTGTCCGGCTTTTTAGGATCACGATTTCGCTCGATGAATATCAACTTCTCAGACAACTGCTCCAATTGGTAATCTTCCAGACAATCTGCTATCGAATCCAGAATTCTCTGTATATCTGCATCGTTGATACTGTATCCAAGAAAGATGATCGGACGCTCCAAAAACATAGTCAAGATTTTTGAGCTCAGATAGGCACTTTTCTTGGCAAACTTGATGTAATCGTCTGCATTGATTACAATAGACTCCGCTTTGGTGCAGCAACCATGAATTTTGTAAAGCTCGCCAACCTCATAGGTGGTAGAAAAGAGCAAATCATCCTGGCCTATGTAGGTTTGAAACTGACCTTCTCCAAAACATTTTTCCAAAAAGCAGTCATAGTTCGTTGTAATTACGCAGCTAATGTTCTTGTTGCCAATCTGCCCTAAAAACGCAACCTCTTCCTGATATTTCTCTACAACATGATTGCTTGCATTGCGAAAATAATCTGCAATGCAGATTTTAAATGGAGAGATTTTCCGTTCCATTTCCTCTCTGTGCGTTTCTCTGCTTTCTGCGTAAGCATCGTCGATGTACCAATGTTCATTAAAATCTTCTTCAATGTAGTCAGCCGCAGTTGGCAGTCGCATCTCCGGATTATCACGGCAAGCTCTTACAGCCTTGTCATTGTAATATTCAAACGGTTTGACGCAGTATTGTTTGAGTAGCCCCTCCCAATCTGGCAGATCGAGGTATCTTCGGGAGAGGCCGGAACCTATGAACAGAACCGGCAGGGCTGTATTATCGGATAGCAATTCTACAATCTTTGTTTCCATATTGTTTTCTCCTATTACACCAGCCTGATCTTACCCGTCAGGAGCTGCTGCATCATACCTTGCTTGACTTGACGGTATTTAGTGAGTTTATTTTCCAATGCTGCAATATCAGCATCCATTTCGGACAAAGCCTCTGCGATGGCTTTTTGCTCCGCAATGGTAGGGGGAAGCAAAAATTCAAATTTACCTACATCTTTCTGATACAAGTGGATAATTGTTGAACCCGCAGAGAGCCTATCCAAAAAATTCTTGAATACGAACGAAGACAGAATTTGGTACACAAAAACGGGATCATAGGCATCCTGCAATGGTCGAATTACAAAAATGCCACTATTCAGAGTAGCCGGTTTGGTTAGCCCTTGCACCAGAGCAGCCTTACCCAAGGAGCCATCTTTGGTGATGAGAATATCATTGTTTTGGAGCTGAATATTGCGGTCTTGCTCATAGCGAGACCGGGTTACATAATGGCATCTATCCCACAGAACCCTACCATCATCAAAATCTGTTCCGGTAACCAAGAGCGCATATCCGCTATCCAAATATTCGGATTTCTTCAACCCTTGCCAACCAATTCTGGCCTTAACTTTGGAGTTCTTCATAAGATTGAAGTATCGCCACTCTCCAGAGAACCCCGGCAGGCGGCGTTTGCCTGTCAGCAGTTCCTGCATTGTGCCCTGCTTAATGGCTTTTTTCTTGGCAATTTGTTTTTCAAGCGTAGCTATCAAAGAATCAATATTCGAAAGTGCATCAGCGATTCTTTCTTGTTCCTTAATATCTGGATAGGCAACCACAAGAGCAGATACTTTTTCTTTATTAAGATTCTTTACACTACTGCCCGCAGCCATGCTGATATACTGTTGATACACAGAATCAGAAGAGAGCAGGTAATAAAGGAAGTTTTTAGAAAAAGTGTTCTCATATTTTTGAATTGTGAGCCAGCCGTCATGGATACAGCCATCAATGTTCAGAATATATGGTCTTCCAAAACTCATAGAGTTTGACAGAATGAAATCTCCTGCATGAACCGTTCTCGATCGCGCTACGCCTGCGGGAATGATTTTCTCTTCTGTGGAAGTAATATATTTATCACCTTCGCGCACATCACCGATTTTAATCCAGTTGATACCGTCTTGTGCTTGCGTAAGATAGTCCTGAATAGGACGTGGAGAACCGCCTCGATATATTTTTACCTTGCTGCCAAAATCAGAGACCGACCATTTTACTGGCACCATGCCTATTTCTGTCTGCTTATATCCCTGCATTACCATACAAATCCCATCCTTTTCAGATGAGCCTTGACCTTGGACTCATAATCAGCAACGGCAGCAGTTAGTTCTGGCAGGGTATCCTCATACCGCTCCACCAGTTCCACAATGCGGTTGGTCATTTGGTGGGAAGTGGTGACATACAGCGCCTTGATTCCTTCAAAGATGGTGGCATACCATTTGCGGTTCACCAGCAGATCCAGGATTTCTTCATCGGTCAGCAACGCATACTTCGCCCGAACCTTTTCCTCCAATTCGGCGTTCATTTCCTTAACGGCCTTGTTCTGCTTGGAAAGGGAATCCGTCAAATCTGCAAACTGCTTCAATGCCGCATATTCCTCTCCCTTGGGATCAGTCTTTTTCAGCACCTTCAACCGGGCGGCGACAGACTTGGCATCCACCTTATCCTTGTCGTTGAGGTGGTCCTTCAGGTATCCCTCATCAGCAGTTTGCTCCTCCACAAACTCTTCCAGTCTGCTCTGGGTCTCTTCGGCAATGGCCTGCGCCTCATTGATTTTCTTGCGTTCGGGGGCAAAGAATACGGACTCAATCAGTGCCCTGGGCAGCAAAACGCCCTCCCAGCCAATGACCTTTTCCTGACCCTTTTTCTTGCCGGAGGTGTATTCCCCCATGATGTTTTCCCATGTCCGGGCGGCACCATAGCCGTCCACCGACACAAGATAAACATCGTCGCCCATGACTTCGTGCCAGTAGGAAAGCAGCACCTCGTAGACATCGTACTTGTCCACCAGTTCCAGACCATCAAAGCAGTCAATCAACTGCTCCGACAGCTCGACGATATAGGGCTTAACTTCCGTATCTTCATCAATGCTCCGAAGGCCGGAATCCACCATCTGCATCCACGCATCAAAGGCATTGTCGATGCGCTCGGTGTAGGCAGAAAACGCCTGGTCGTTATAGACCACGTTGCGGATATCCTCTTCGGGAATGTTCAGCCGATAATAGCCATCCCGCAGCTGAGAAAACAGCTTGTCTTTCAGACCGGGGAACAGTACCCAATACTTCTCCATGGAATCCACATCTGTCGCAGGAATACCGCCATGCAGATGTCCATCAATGTCCTGTAAATCTTCCGAGGTGGAGCTGTCAATATAACGGGGGATATTCAGGTTATACTCGTTTTTCTCTTTGATTTCGTCATTGGGGACAAAACGAGCATACTTGGGATCGTCTGTGATCTGCTGATTGAATGTGGTGACGATTTTATAGATGTCCCGCTCACGAAGGCGGTTCTTGCTGCCGTCCTTAACGAAGCCATGGCTGGCATCAATCATAAAGATACCCTTGCGCTCGGCGGCATCAGCCTTATCGATGATGATAATGCAGGCAGGGATACCGGTGCCGAAAAACAGGTTGGCGGGCAGGCCGATGATGCCCTTGATATAGCCCTTATCAATAATGGCTTTACGAATGGTTGCCTCCGCATTGCCGCGGAACAGAACACCGTGGGGAAGAATGACCGCAGCCTTGCCGGTGCTTTTCAAGGACTTCAAAATATGGAGCAGCCATGCAAAGTCACCGTTCTTTTCCGGCGGTCTGTCACCATAGCCGTCAAAGCGGCCATAATCCTTAAGGCCATCCGTCCAGTTTTTTAGAGAAAACGGAGGATTGGCTACCGCGAAATCGAAACGCTTCAGCACCTCATCATCGGAACCGTCTTCAAAGTAGTGGGGAGCAGAAAATGTATTTCCTGCTCTGATCTCACCGGCAGCCTTGTTGTGCAGGACAAGGTTCATCTTGGCGAGACCTGCGGTGGTTACTTCCTTTTCCTGTCCCCAAATAGCAATCTCGAAGGGGGCTTCATCCGCTGCTCGAATCAGAAGTGAACCGGAACCGCAGGCAGGGTCATACACGGAGTAACCCTCGTCGCGCTCCTCGATGCTGTCGATGCCAATCACTTTGGCAAGAATACGGGAAACTTCGGCCGGTGTGTAGAACTGGCCCTTGCTCTTGCCGCTTTCCGTGGCAAAATGGCGCATCAGATATTCATAGGCATCGCCAAGAATATCGTCACCGCTGGCTTTGTTCTTTTTGAAATTGAATTCGTCACGCTGGAAAATGGCAATCAAGCCGGTGAGCTTATCCACCATTTCTTTGCCGCTGCCCAACTTAGCTTCATCATTGAAATGGGCATTGTCGATCACGCCGCGGAGATTGTTCTCCCCGGCTTCTGCCAGCTTGGCAATGACCTTATCCATTTCTTCACCGATATTTTTATTACCCTTCAATGCAACCAAATCGTTGAAACTGCCGCCTTCGGGAACCGTAATATCGGCATATTTTACGCCCTGAAACTTGTCCGTAACATATTTCACGAACAGCAGGGTCAGGATATAGTCTTTATACTGAGAGGCATCCATGCCGCCCCTCAGCTTATCACAGCTCGCCCAAAGAGAACTGTACAGCTCATTTTTCTTTATTGCCATGTTCGTTTACCACGCTTCTCTTAATTTGATATTTCTGCTTTCCCGCAAATTGGCTTTACGGAAACTGCGTTGTGTTATCTTTTCAATTTGTATACACGGTTCTTATTGCCGCCCTCTGCAATAACAACACCTTCATCCAGCAATCCCTTCAACAGCTGTTTGGCTCGTGTACTCTTAACACCCAGTAGTTCTGCAATATCAGCACTTCTGGCCGAAATATGATCAGTAAGGTATGCAACGATTTCTTCTTTCTGCCGCGCAGATTTTATCGTCGCTTTTTTATCGTCACTCTTTATCGCCGCTTTTTTATCGTCACTCTTGGAGAATAAGAGCGTTAATGTTGTCCGCTCTGGCTCCAGTTGCTCTGTAATCTTCGGAGTTGTCCAATTCTGATCACTCCAGACACGGAAGATATTCGGAATGCCGCTACCAGCACGCTCACCGATATCGATCAGGTTGAACATTTTCAGCATCGTTCCGTTCCGCGGATCAGAAACACCGCCGCTCTTTGCGGCATCAATTTCGATGCGGAAGCTGCCTGGGTTGGACATCGTAATGCTATTACGCTTTTTGACGATGACCAGCCCCTGTCTGCCGTAATAATCGGCATTCACCAGACAGTTGGCCAGTGCTTCACGCAGAGCCTGATGCACAGGGGTATCATCCACTCTGGTGCCGCCATCCATTTTAAACGGTACCTTAATGTCCTGAATCAGCTTGTTATAGACGCGGAAATAGAAGTCGTACACATTGCCGCTCCAGTCTCCGGAGGAGGAGATGATGCGGTCAGTCCAGCGGGTATCAGCGTCATACTGTTCCTGATAGTCCAGAAAGTAAGCATTGAATTCCCGCACAATGTCGTATTCGTTGCCGAACATGAGAAGTCCGGCAGAAGTGGGATGCTTTTTCCCATCAGAGCCGATGCCCACGGCACCCAGCTTCAGGAGGAAATCTTCATCCTCCAGCGCCTCCCATACATGGCCAGGGCGGGAAAGACGCATCCTCTGGCGATAGCTGCGGATGCTCTCCTTGTTGAACACAGTCATGTCCATTTCATTCAGGATGAGCATGTCCTGGGTTTTCACGGAAGCATCCCGCACCATGGCCTGATATTCTTCCTTGGTGCAGCGGTAGTCGCCCTCTCCGTTACGGCGGTATGTGCAGAGCGGATTGCCGTCCACATACACCGGTTTATAGGAGCGTTCCGCGCGGGGAACATTGATGACCACAATGTGGTCGCCATCCACCTCCTGGACAAATACATCCTTGGAGGACAGGACATTCACGCTGGTCTTATTGGGGTTATTGACGATATCCCAGAACTCCTTAATGAGTCTGTCAGGGTCGGGCAGATCTACCGTGTGCAGGGATTTATCCGCCCATTCTTCCACGCCCAGCAGGATAATACCTCCGTGGGTATTGGCAAAGGCGGAATAGGTTTCCCAAATGCTCCTGGGTAGCCCGCCAAGGGCTTTCTTAGCCTCAATACGGTTGTTCTCCCGATATTTTTCAAGATTACAGAAGTCGATCATACCGCACCCTCCTGAATTCTATTCTCACGCCAGCTTTTTTCAAGCGGCTCATAGGGGAGACCACACTCCTCACAGTACTGCTTCAGAGCTTTCATCGCCTTGATATTGGGGCGGGCCTTTCCGTTTTCCCAGCGATTCACGGTCGTAAAAGAAACACCGAGAGCGTTGCCGAATTCTGTTTGATTCATCAGACAAGATAATCTAAAATTCTTAATTTCGGAACTAAACGGCATCTGCAACTCTCCTTTACCAGATGATTGAACTTATTATATCACCGATATAGCGTTTTTACAATGCCAGGTACGCACTTTGATATAAAACACGCTCGGCGGCCAAAGCTTGACCGATGGGTGCTGCGCTACGCGTTCAAGTATTCGTCCATGATCTCCAGCACGATCCTGTCTCAAACAATTTCTCTTGTTCGTCCGTCATGGTGACACGAAGCTTCTCTTTATTCCTGCAGATCAGTTCCTGCTGTTTCTTTCCGTGCAGGGCGAAGTATCACATTTGGTCTGCCTAATATTGCTGTACCAGAATTCTTCAAGGATTCTCATATCGCTATGATGAAAATCAACTCGCTTTGAGTGCCAATCGAAAAATATTCACGATAAAATTCTGATGAAAGTCAACAGCGTTTTCCTTGCAGGGCGCAGATACTTTCCCTTACTTCTGGTACGCTTTCCCTTAAAACGCAGCTCGTATTAAGAGAAAGTCCCTATTCTTTGTCTATAGCGACGCAAATTCTGCGCTGCCTATCCTTACATAAAGGACTTGCTTAACCTTTTAATCAGAGGTACAATGCGGCAAACCGGAGTGGCGGATTACCTGCCCGCAGCGCTCCGGTAAACTATAAAAACCGCTTTCTGGCCCCTGTCACGAGGGTGTTCAGAAAGCGGTTTTTGACCACATGTTTGACTACAGACAGCCGTGGAATGTGCGGAAGCAGTGGAGTCAAGAGTTGCGAATAGCATCCATAATAAAGCAAAAGCAGCTATAAATCACCGGAAAAAGTAGAAAAATTTTTATTCAAAAGTTTGGGAGCAAGATGTCGGTAGTTCGAGTCTCCCATCTCGGCCCAAGATGTGTTGATGAAAGATGCAACACAGAAAAACACCGCACGAAAGTGCGGTGTTTTTGCATCTTTACAGGCTTTTTTCTGGTGGAAAAGTTAGAAAAAACGAGTTTTTCGGAAAACCAGTTTTTCCACGCGAGAGGCGACATTTCAGAGATGCAGCAGAGCGCTCTTATGGACTGGTGTGACTTGAACACCGAGGCTAAAAAAGAATAAAGCATAAGAAGGCAGGCCGCCGTTCGGCTCCCCATGTGGGAGAGAACGGCGGCCTTTTTCGTTACATTGGTGCTTATGTTGCTTTCGCCTCGTTTGTCTATCATTCCTTGGTGGTGTTGGTAATAGCTTTCTCATAACCTTTCGGGTATGCTTGCGTTACAAAAATACGAAGGAGGTGTCCGAGAGTGGCAACCACCAAAAACTTGTGTGCTCAGATCCCCATCGACCTGCATGAGCGGGTCAGCGAAGAACGGGAACGGCTGGGCCAGACCACCAGCGAGTACATCGCCAACCTCATCCAAGACTATTACAACATGATGGAAAATCAGAAAGGCGGCATTCAAATGACTGAAAAAGGCAGAACCATGGCATTCCAAATCCCCGAAGAACTCTTCCAGCGCATCAAGTGTCATCTGGAGCGCGAGACGCTCCGAACCGGCAAAAAGCTCACCCAGCGAGACTTCGTGCTGAACCTGATCACGCAGGCACTGGACGAAGCGGACGCTGAGAACGCCACGGAGCAGAACACCCCCACTGAGGCCCCTGTCGCGCCCCGTGTGGCCGACGTGACCGCTCCAGCGGGCACGGACACCCCCACGAAGATAACGCCGTGTAGGCCCGCGTTAAAGCCCAAACAAAAGAACACGATTTAGGGAAAAGCCACCCAGGGCATCCGAATCTCTCGGATGCCCTGGGTGGCTTTTTGCGTTTCGCCAGAAAGGAGGTCATCACTATGGCAAGCGAGATCAAAAGACGCTTTACAGACACAGAAATGCAGATCGCCAAGGAAACGGATCTGCCGGAGCTGCTGACCCATTTGGGCTATCAGGTGCGGCGAATCGGCAGATACCATACCACAGCGGAAATGGACAGCCTGCGGATCAAGGACCGCCGCAAGTGGTTTCGATACTCGCAGAATACCGGCGGGAACGCCATTACCTTTTTGCAGCAATTCTACGGCAAGAGCTTTTCGGAGGCTGTGGAGTACCTGCTGGCCTTTCACGGCAGGGCCAGAGACTCCCCTATCAAAGCGGCGCCTTTTGTCAAGCGGGATGAGGCGCAAAAGCCCCTTACCCTGCCGCCCCGGAATACGGATGATCGCAGGGTGTTTGCCTACCTGCACAAGCGCGGCATCGCTCCACAGGTAATCCGTCAGTTTTTGAACAGCGGCCTGCTGTATGAGGACGCCGAGCATCACAACTGCGTGTTTGTCGGAAAGAACAGCGCGGGACAGGTAAAATACGCGGGCCTGCGCGGAACCTATGACCGGGAGGGTAAGGGCTTCCGCGGAGATGTGACAGGCAGCGATAAACGCGTTGGCTTCGCACTCCCGTGTGACCGCAGCTCAGATCATGTTTTCGTATTCGAGGCGCCCATCGACCTGATGAGCTATCTCACACTTCACCGGAACACACCGAACGCGCTGGCCCTCTGCGGCCTTTATGACGGCGCGCTGCAAGCCTATCTGGCAGATCATCCGCAGATCAAACGGATCGAATTGTGCCTGGACGCAGATGGGCCGGGACGGGAGGCGGCTCGGCAATTCCAGGACAAATACGCAGCCTTGGGCTATGTCGTGACCGTGGAGGAACCCCGCAGCGGCAAGGACTGGAATGAGTATCTGCAAAAAAGAAAAATACCTGAGAGGGGGCGGTAATCAAGTAATCAACACGAAAGATCCAAAGAAACCTATTCGGAAAATATAAGGAGGAAGTTCGCATTTGAATAAAAAATATTTCTTTTCTCACCGTGTACTGGCCATGCTTCTGACACTGACCCTGTGCCTTGGCATGATCCCCACGGCATCAGCCGCCCAGCAGAACAGCTACCATGATCCCGTCGAGCATTGGCAGCAGGCCAGCAACCGAACCAATGAACTGGATGTCAACGCCATCGTCACCCATGAGACCTTCTACTGCGCCACCTGCCGGGAAAATACAGATTTCACCGTCTGGCGTGTTCCGGAGTATACCCGCTCCGGTGAGACGGCCCTGAACCGCAACGTCAAGTACTCCAACGGGATGTGTATTGACGAAGTAACGGTAGGCAGTCTGGATGCCGGCGTCCCCGGCGAGAACGCCTATTACACCGGCTACCACTGGACCAAATCCGTATGTAGCCGCTGTGGAGACTGGAACAGTAACGAGACCAACGGCGCCCCCTACGCATGGGACAAGAACATCTACGTTCTGCATGACTGCGCCGCCAAATTTTATCTGGATCTGCCGGAGACCGTTACTCATGAATATGTAGACAGCAAGTACCACCGCACCGTCACCAAGGGCGGCACCTACTGCTGCTTCTGTTACGGTACGAATTACGAGAAATCCTCTGTGCTGGAGCGCCATGACATGGCGGCGGAGACCCTGCCCCAGCCCGCCCATGGTCGCTTCGCTGCTGTGGAGAAGTGCCGTCTGTGCGACTACGCCCGCTATGACTACACGGCGGCCAAGGCCGTTGTTGCCAGCTACTACGGCGTGGCAGA